>Ga0136643_10007277_pt1 | contig 15991 bp, 18 predicted proteins | sample TergutLab28metaG_FD_96883 | JGI IMG/M metagenome (GOLD analysis project Ga0136643, IMG submission 96883) | Labiotermes labralis P1 segment gut microbial communities from Petit-Saut dam, French Guiana - Lab288 P1 (version 3) (version 3) | ecosystem: Host-associated > Arthropoda: Insects >... | reverse complement strand
AAATGCAAAACTTTTTTCACGAATGATGTTACCTTTTTTCACTTTTTAAAAATTTTGAATTTTGAATTTTGGATTTTGAATTTTGAATTCTGAATTATTCGATTTTAAATTTTCTTGAATTTAACTTGAAGCAAACTTGAATTCAAAATTCAAAATTCAAAATTCAAAATTCAGAATTCAGAATTTGTCAAATAAATCCATGATACGAGCCAGCTCCTCGTCGTTAGCAAAAGGAATGGTAATTTTTCCTTTGCCTGTTTCGTTGCAAGTAAATCGTACTTTTGTGCCTAAACGACTGCTTAATTGCTGTTTCAACTCGTCAAACTCTTTGAGTTTTGAAACAGGATTTTCTTTTCGTTCGCTTTTTGGTGAATTTTCGTCAAAACTTCCTGTTTCCAAAAATAAACGCACCAATTCCTCTACTTTTCGCACGCTGTAATGATTTTGCTGAATTGCTTCGTAAAGCTGCAACTGAATCGCAGGATTATCAATTCCTAAAATGGCGCGAGCGTGTCCCATTTCGATTTTTTTGTCCTTGATTCCCATTTGAATTTCGGCAGGCAAGCGCAGTAAACGCAAATAATTGGCGATTGTAGCACGTTTTTTTCCTACTCGCTCGCTCAAACGCTCTTGCGTAAGTTTGTATTCCTCCATCAAACGATGAAAACCGAGCGCAATTTCGATGGCGTTCAAATCCTCGCGCTGGATATTTTCTATCAACGCCATTTCCATCACTTGTTCATCCTCGGCGGTTTTCACATAAGCAGGAATGGTTTTCAAGCCTGCTTGCTTTGATGCGCGATAACGTCGTTCACCTGCGATAATCAAATAAGTTCCATCAGGATTTTTGCGCAATGTGATGGGCGAAATCACGCCCAATTCGCGTATCGAATCCGCAAGCTCTTTCAACGCTTCCTCGTCGAAATGCGTTCGAGGCTGATTTGGATTTGCCTGTATCAACGTCAATTCCACCTCGCTAATTGACGACGAACCGCTTGTGTTTATGTTTATATTTGTGTCGATTAACGCGCCTAATCCGCGTCCTAATCTTGGTTCTTGTTTTTTCATAAAAATTTTAGTTGGCAGTTGGCGAAAGAATACTTTTAAATTCCTCTATATCAACAACTTTTATTTTTGGAAAATCTAAATACTTCAATATATTGAAATGTTTATCATCAGTTACAATACAATCTGCTCCTGCATTCAGCGCACAATCGACAAATTTATTGTCATCGAGGTCATTTGTAATTAAATTCCATTTGAAATACGGTGTTATCTCATTTATATTTTGGGATTTAAGTAACACACCTACTACAAATTCAGAAACTTTTGGAGAATAGAAATGTGACAAAATTTCTTCATATTCTGCAAGTATTTCTGTGGTGTAGCATAATTCAAACTCCTCATTCAAAAATGCATCCCATAAACATCGATGTTTGGAATTTTTAGGTAAAATTCTCAACAAACAATTTGTATCAATAACGACTTTCATTTCAAACAAGGAGTTCTGTAATGTATATTACTGCACATTATTTCAAATTTTTCGGTAGTCATATTATTTTCTTCCCACCATTTGTCAGTTTCTTCATCTAATCTGTTTTTGTAAAAATTGAACAAAACAGATTTCAATTCATTAAAACTTTCTTCATTTTTTATATGCGCAAATGTTTGCAACAAAAGCAACTGTGCGTCATTGAACGGTGTATTAACAACGGTTGCATTCATATATCTTTATTATTTTTAGATTTCAAATTCTTAATTCTTAATTCTGACTTCTGAATCAATTCTTTTGCCAAATCCATATAATTGGTTGAGCCTTTGGATTCCGGGTCGTAAGTCAGCACCGGTTTTCCGTGACTTGGTGCTTCGCTCAGACGAACATTCCGCATAATTGCCGTCTCAAAAACCATGCCTTCGAAATGTTTCGTAACTTCATCATACACTTGATTTGCCAAACGCAAACGATTGTCGTACATCGTGAGCAAGAAGCCTTCGATTTCCAAATTCGGATTTAATTTCCCCTTGATTATTTTTATCGTATTCAGCAATTTGCTAATTCCTTCGAGTGCGAAATATTCGCATTGTACCGGAATAATCACCGAATCGGAAGCTGTGAGCGCGTTTACGGTAATCAAACCGAGCGATGGCGAGCAGTCTATCAAAATATAATCGTAAGCAGATTTTAGCGGAGTAAGCAAATTTTGCAAACAACGTTCGCGATTTTCCATGTTCAGCATTTCGATTTCCGCACCAACCAAATCGATATGCGAAGGAAGCACGTACAAATTTTCTACCTCGACAGGTAAAATCGCTTGTTCGGGCGCAACGCCATCTATCAAACACTCGTAAATGGTAAATTGGAGCGAACGAATATCGATTCCCAAGCCTGACGAAGCATTTGCTTGCGGGTCGGCATCGACCAACAACACCTTTTTGCCCAACATTGCCAACGATGCGCTCAAATTAATCGCCGTTGTGGTTTTTCCAACGCCGCCTTTTTGATTTGCTAATGAAATAATTTTTCCCATAAAATTGATTTCGAATTTCTGATTTTGTGTCATTGCGGTACTGAATCAAGTTCAGCATTCCCGCAATCTCCAAAGCAAGGAGATGCTGAAACAAGTTCAGCATGACGTTTTCTTAGTATTTCAACCGACAAAGATAAAAAATATCTTGCACTTTTGGGGACTTGCTCGGAAATTAAAATTTCTTATAAGATTTTTTAACCCCTCTAACTCCCCTGAAGGGGAGAATTGAAAAATACAACGTAAGACCGACAGTTGTGCCGTTGCACAGCCAAAGCTCCCTTTAGGGTTGGGGTAAAAAAATGGCGCAAATTTTCGCAATTCACGCCATTTTGAAAATAATGAAATAAATATTATTCTTTTATTTCTTTCGGATTTGCGCCCCATTCGTTTTCGCCTGCTTGACTGTCTGTACAGAACAAAACAATCAACCAAATTGCACCGACAAGCGGAATAAATACGATAAGATACCACCAACCGCTTTTGCCAATATCGTGCAAACGGCGCACACCAAATGCAATGCTCGGCACTAAAATGGCTAAACTGTAAATCGCACCGATTAAAGTAATTCCAATCACACCGTCTAGAATTGATGCTATGACAGCAAAAATGACATTAAACAGCACGAACATCCAGTAATCTCTCCTTCTTGCTCTGCCGTTGAAGTCTGCGTACTGTTGTTTCAATACTTCGACATAATACTGTTTAAATGCAGCTAAACATTTTTCCATAAAAATAATTGTTTTTACGTCTGTCCTTAGCAGACTTTAAAGTTTGGTTTGTTTTTATTTTTCGGCGACAAATTTACACAATTATTATTGAATTTCAAAATTAAAAAATCACTATCTTTGCAGTTCGGAAATCTCTATCATCCAAAAAAATGAAATTCAACATCCAAAACATAATTTTTCTTGCTGTGCTTTCGGCAATCGTGCTTTCGTCGTTCTTTTTCTTTTTTCGCATCGACTTAACATCCGATAAACGCCACAGCATTTCACCGCAAACGAAACAACTGATGCGCTCAATTACCGAACCGTTGGAAGTTACGATTTATCTTGGCGGTGAATTAAATCCCGGATTTTTGCGATTGAGGCGAGCGGCAAACGAACTGCTTCACGAATTGTCTGTTCATTCCCGAAGGAATATTATTGTTCGACAGGAAAATCCGTCGTTGGCGGCTTCGGCAGAGGAACGAGCACAGCGATTTGCCGAACTCGAAGCGCGCGGAATGACGCCGATAAATCTTTTTGAGCGAGACCGCGAAGGCAGGCGAATTCAGCGTACCATTTTTCCTTGGATAGAATTGACTTATGGCGATAGAACAATTGCAGTGAATATTTTGAAAAATATTCCGGGCAGACAAGGCGAGGAAAATTTGAATATTTCTATCGAAAATCTGGAATTTGAATTGACCAGAGCGATTCGGATTTTGACCACAACGGAAGTGAATAAAGTTGCTTTTCTGGAAGGAAACGGCGAACTTTCCGAAGCCGAAGTTTATGATATCAGCCGAAGTTTGAGTTATTATTTTCAAATAGACAGAGGCGTTTTGGGAACAGATGCTTCGGCACTCGACGATTACAAAGTGGTGATTATTGCCAATCCGACCGAGCCGTTCACCGAAGCACATAAATACATTATCGACCAATATATAATGCGTGGCGGACGCGTACTTTGGCTGGTGGATGGCGTTAAACTCTCGCGCGAACAGTTGAGCATAACGGGAAATTCGCCGATAATTGAGCGGGATTTGAATTTGCGCGATATGTTTTTTCGTTATGGTGCGCGCATCAGTCCGGTTTTATTACAAGACCGTCAATGTGTTATGATTCCGGTAAATATCGCTCCGCTCGGCGAACAACCGCATTTTGAGCCGATGCCTTGGATTTTTGCTCCGTTGTTGCTCACATCGTATGTTCATCCCATTACGCGCAACATTGTGGAAGTGAAATCCGAATTTCCGTCTGCCATTGAGTTGGTCGGCGAAAATCCGCAACTCGAAGGACATTTATTGCTCGCGACTTCCAACAATACGCACATTGTTCGCACGCCGGGTGTGATTGATTTGAGCGGTTTAGACCTGACTAATCCAAATCATTTTAATACCGGTTATGTTCCGGTTGCCGTTTCGTTGGAAGGCGTTTTTCAGTCGGTTTTTACCAACCGAATGCGACCGCCGGGAATTACCAACGCGCAAACTCACCGCCGAGAAAGCGAGCCAACGCGCCAAATTATTGTTTCCAGCGGAAGTATTATTCGCAACGAAATAGTTGGAAATGAGATTATTACACTCGGTTTCGACCGTTTTATGAATCAGCAGTTCGGCAACAAGGATTTCATTCAAAATGCTGTTCTTTATCTCGCTGACCGCGATGGTTGGATGGAACTTCGTTCGCGCACGGTGCGATTAAGTTTGCTCAACAATGCAGTTGTTCAAGAAAAGCGCACTTTTTGGCAAATGGTTAATCTTGTGCTTCCAATCGTTGTTTTGCTCGCGTTCGGATTGATTTATCAGTTTGTGAGAAAGCGGAAATTTCAACGAGTTTGAGAATAAAATCATTGTTGTTTGCTGAAAAATATTTACTTTTGCATCCCCAAAAACGGGTTGTTAGCTCAGTTGGTTTAGAGCGCTGCCTTGACAGGGCAGAAGTCGGCGGTTCGAATCCGCCACAACCCACAAAAAGCTTGCTTTACACAATATCAGCGAGTTTTTCGTCATTCTGATACTGAACTTGATTCAGTATCAGAATGACGAAAATCATATAACGGTACTTCGCAATAATAAAATCCTTAGATTATCTAGAACAAAAACAATCGCTGTTATACATTCGTATAACAGCGATTTCATTTTGCTCCCCCTCTTGGACTTGAACCAAGGACCCTCTGATTAACAGTCAGATGCTCTAACCAACTGAGCTAAGGAGGAATTTCAACATTTTTTCAAAATGCGTTTGCAAAAGTAATAGGTTTTATTGAAATATGCAATATCTTTGCAGAAAAAAATTGAAATTTTATATGAAAAAAGTTCTTGGAATAGGTAATGCGCTGACTGATATTCTTTTACAAATAGACGATGATTCGACATTGAAACAGTTGAACTTGCCGAAAGGCTCGATGCAGTTGGTCGATGAGAAAAAACAGAGCGAAATTTCCGAATTGCTAAAACACAAAAATCCGAAAATGGTAACAGGCGGCTCGGCTTCAAACACCGTGAACGGTATCACGCGCTTGGGCGGAAAAGCAGGATTTATCGGAAAAGTGGGCAAAGATGAAGTTGGCAGTTTCTATACAAACGATTCGCTGGAAAATGGTATTCAGCCGTATCTTTTTGAATCGGAAACACCTTCGGGTCGTTGTTTGGTGCTTGTTTCGGATTGCGGCGAACGAACGATGTGTACTTTTTTGGGAGCTTCGGGCGAACTTGAAACACACGAATTGCAATCGGAATTGTTTGAAGCGTACGATATTTTTCACATCGAAGGTTATTTGGTGCAAAATCACGATTTAGTTCGCCGTGCCGTTCAGTTGGCTAAAAAAGCTAATTTGCAGGTTTCTATCGACTTGGCGAGTTTTAATGTGGTTGCCGAAAATCTCGATTTTTTGAAAGAAATTGTTGCCGATTATGTTGATATTGTTTTTGCCAACGAGGATGAAGCGCGCGCATTTACAGGAAAAGAGCCGTTGGAAGCCTTGAACGAAATTGCCGAACAAGTTTCGATTGCTGTTGTGAAAACGGGCAAAGACGGTTCATTTGTAAAATCGGGCAATGAAATTCACCGCATCGAAGTTCGGTTGTCAAATTGCATAGACACAACAGGCGCAGGCGATTTGTACGCAGGCGGATTTTTGTACGGATTGGCGCACGGCTATCCGCTCGATGTTTGCGGAAAGATCGGCTCGCTCGTTGCAGGAAATATCGTGGAAGTTTTCGGTGCAAAAATGAACGACGAAAAGTGGGAAAATATTCGGAAAGAAATTGCAAAAATGTAGCGAAGTGTTTTCATTTTTGAAAATTATTTTTACCTTTGCGTTTGTCATCTTTCAATCTTTATATTTATGAAACGAAAAGTAAATCCATTTTTCTTTGCGTACGAATTTTTGATTGTGTTTCCGATTGGGGCGGTTATTACTGTTTTGTCGGCGGGATTTACGCTGATTCTTTCGCCGTTTTTCCCAAACACGAAACTATCGTATTTTCCCGGTCGTTTTTGGGCGCGGTCACTATGCGCATTGTTTTTTGCTCGTGTAAAAATACACGGAATGGAACGATTAGACCCGAAAAAATCGTACATTTTTATGCTCAATCATCAAAGTTGGTTCGATATTTTTGTGGTTTACGGTTGGTTGCCGTTCTTTTTTAAGTGGATAATGAAAGCCAGTTTGCGAAAAGCTCCGTTTATTGGTGCTGCCTGCGCTGCTGCAGGACATATTTTTATCGACCGCAACAATCCGAAAGCGGCGCAGGAAAGTTTGGAAAAAGCGAAACAAGAATTGCAAAAAGGCTCATCGATTGTAATATTTCCCGAAGGCACTCGCACGTACGACGGAAAATTGGGTAAATTCAAACGCGGTGGTTTTAAGATTGCCACCGATTTAGGATTTCCGATTGTGCCGATTACGCTTCGCGGATGTTTCGAGCGAATGCCGAGAAATACGCTTGTGATAAAGCCGGGAAAAATCGAGATGCACGTTCACGAACCGATTGATGTTTCGGGATATACGCAAGAGAATATTCCGGAATTGATGCAGAAAACGAGAGAGATTATTGAAATGTAGTAGAGAATTCAGAAGTCAGAAATCAGAATTTGCTTTCGCATTTTCGGCTTCTGACTTCTGATTTCCGACTTCTGAATTCTTAAAAAATGATAAATTTCAAACCAATTTTACTTTCCGACAAAAAAGCCATTGATGCTTGTTTGTCGGGAAATACTTATCGCGCTTGCGATTTTTGTTTTGCCAACATTTTTGCGTGGCAAATAAAGTTTAAAACAACTTTTTCGATTATTCAAGATACGCTTTTTATTCGTTATCAAGACGATAGCGGTGCGCTTTGTTACACAATTCCCGTTGGAAAAATGCCTTTGCAAAAATCGCTTCCAATGATTATACAAGATGCGGAAAAAAATAATATTCCGCTCAAAATGAAAGGTGTTACGGTACAAATGTGGAACGAAATTCAAGAAGTAATGCCCGATTTTTTCCGATTTTCGCTCGACCACGCCAACAACGAATATATCTATTTGTCCGAAAAACTCATCACGCTAAAAGGGAAAAAACTGCAAAGCAAGCGAAATCACATCAATCGTTTCAAAAAAGATTATCCCGATTGGCATTATTTTACGTTGTCGTCGCACAAAGAGTTGAACGAATGTATTGAGATGCTCGACAAATGGGAAAAATTTAATTTAGATAAAGCCGATGAATCATCTCATTATGATTATCTTGCTACCAAAACGATGCTCGAAAATTTCGATGCGCTCGAATTGCGTGGCGGATACATTCGGGTAAATGGAAAAATCATTGCCTTTACTCTCGGCGAACCGCTGACTGACGATACTTTTGTAATTCACGCCGAAAAAGCATTCGGCGAAATGCACGGCGCATACACAATTATCAATCAGCAATTTATTGAAAATGAAGCCTCTGCGTACAAATACATTAATCGCGAGGAGGATATGGGAATCGAAAATCTGCGCAAAGCAAAAGAATCGTATTATCCTGATATTTTGTTGCAGGAAAGGATTGTAACGAGAGTGTAAAGTGCAGAGTGTAGATTTTAGCACGTCATTGCGGGCTTGACCCGCAATCCCATTTTGGCACAAGTTACGCTACGCTAAACTTGCGCCAAAAGAGGTAAACAGATTTAAATGACAAAAAAATGAAAACTAAATTATTAGCCCTTACGATTATCTCATTATTTTTCTATTCTTGTTCCGAATCGAACAGTAGTCGCCCGATTGATTTTAAAGATGTTATCGGATGCTATCATTATACGATTAGAATAGAGAATGAATATATTTGCATTTTTTCGGATTTTACCTACCTGCATAAAATTACGGATGGCAAAGGAAGTATTATTTTTTCAGAAACAGGGAAAGTTGTGTATAATCGTCGTGTGCGCACAAATGTACTTATTCTACTTGATTTTTCGCGTATAAGAGAAGATGGTTCTATCAGCAAAAGAGACACTTATTTTTTTGTACGAAAAAGATGGGGAAGAATAACTATTGCCCATAGTTTTAATGCAGACCCTGACGGTGCGCCAAGAATTCCTCGATATAGAAGAATAAGAGCAGAACAAATAAGATAATTAGTATATGAAATAGTATTATCCCCTTTTGGCACAAGTTTAGTTTATACGCTAAACTTTTCGTGTTTTTAGCAAATTTGTAGTTTATGTCAAAAATTTTTTGTATTTTTGTCGAAAGTTTAGTTTATATCAAAAACTTTCTGTACGAAAAACGACACTATCATTAAAGAAAAACACCTCAACAAGTAGGCACAAGTTACACTACGCTAAACTTGCGCCGAAATAGGCTTGTTTCTAATGTTTTGAAAAACAAAAAAGGCAGTTAAACCACGCGCTAATTTAACTGCCTTTTTTAATCTATAAAAGCCAAATCATTGCTTTTGATTTATTTCTTTTCTATTCTTTTTATATGAACGCAACAACAAACAGAGTGCGACAAACATACCGACCAAATTGACAGCCACAAACCACAAAAAAGAATAATAAAAGAACAGCAAGAAACCAACAACAACACAAAAAAATGCTATACAAACAATTATCCACAAAGTTTTTTTGTCTATAAGTGTACGCTGTTGTCCTTTGAATTTCAATACTCCTGTGATAAAAAACAAGTTAATGACTGCAAAAGTATAAAGAGGCATACTGACTTGAAGGTTGCTGTAACGAATATGGACAACAAGCCCAACGATTAAACAAACAAAAAAACTAATCGTATGAACAACAAACCACTTCTTCTCTTTATTGGATGATATATTTACAAATGACTTACTTTCACTCATATTTATATTCCTTATGATTTACGCAATGTGTTTGCAGCCAAAATCCAAGTAGATATTAAAATTCCGATAATTCCGAAAGGCAAGAAACTGTAATAAAATGTTTGCTCCGGATATAATCTCTCGAATACTGTATATTGAATTAAACACAAGGCAGAAGTCATATAAATGACACTCAAAATAATAAAGTTGCGTTTTTTCATAAGCTTTACATTTTCGTCTGCTTCACGTTTTTTTCTGTTTTCTCTTATGATATCAAAGAGAGCACCAAGGACGGCAACGCTAACCATTGTCTTAAACCATGGAGTTCCATCTGTAATTGGCTGAAATACAAACATAACAACAAAGAGAACAGCACCAAGACATCTGGCGTATGTTTTCTCTTTTGGATTGTAGAAAAACAAACGAACAGCATTAAGCACTCGGGATATTTTTTTTCTTTTCATAAGGATTTTATTAAATAGGCAGTTAAACCACACGCTAATTTAACTGCCTATTTGATTGTTATTTTAAAAAGCACAACCCGCGGCAGCACCTGCAACCACGGCTCCTCCAAGCAAAGCACACGCTCCGCAGAGTGGACCAAACATAAGCCCTATTCCAGACCAAGTTCCTAACGGCGTGCGCATAAAATCATTAAAACAGTCTGCCCACTCTTGGTCAAGTCTAGGTCCTCCCCATCTCATCCCGTTAATATCAACGACATCAATAGGTCTCATTTCTTCCATCAACTTAAAAGATATTTCTCCATTGATTTCATCGAAAAACAAGACTCAACGACTCACCTGTAGTTGACATTACGAGGTAAGACACAGCGTTTGGATTGTCTTTGTGCGGAGTGGCAATCGTTGTAAAATTATCTCCTGAACTTGTTGTAAGCCTCATTGTCATTGAATTGTCAATATCCCAGCTTTCCCTTATTGCAAGACTTCTTGTAGATGCACGGTCAAGTTCAAACTCAGGAATTGAAAATTCGGGACAAAGTCCGTAAAATACTTCCACAGCCTCAAAAGCTACATCTAATCCTAAACTACTCGCTACTTCAGTAAAAATATCCTCATACGAGCAGGTAATTGCTGTTTCAGGCTCATTCAACTGAATATCCTCGTTGTTACAAGCCATAAATCCAAAAGCCACAAGGGCAAATACAAAAATAAAAAAGTTTTTCTTGTTCATTTTTTTAAACATTACAAAATTAGTAAAATAAATTATTTCTGCAAATATTTTTTTTTACGCGTGTCAAAAAAATATTTACACCTGCAAAAAAACAGCATTTCGCAGAGCAAAAAAAATACTTTTACGAAAAATAATTTACTTTTACGAAAAAATTTTATACTTTTGCAAAAAAACACTGTATAATATGGAAAAAGAAAAAACCGCTGACGTAATACAAAAAATTACATCGCTACGCTCAAAAAAAGGTTATACTTACGAAAATATGGCTCACGAACTGGATATTACGCCTGCATCGTACCGTAAAATAGAAATCGGCGAAACAAAACTAACGGTCGAACGCTTGTTTAAAATCGCCGAAATACTTGATGAGCCTGTTTCAAATTTGTTGGAAATTAATGGAAGTGTCTTTAATCAAACTAACAACGAAAGTTCAACCTGCTATCAACAACAAATAGCGCATTTTTATCAAGAGAATAAAGAGGTTTACGAAAAATTGTTGAAATCCAAAGACGAACAGATAGAGTTGTTGAAAAGTGTGATGGGGAAATTGTAGGATAAATACATGTAAAAGTGCGAAAGATTTTACGTTTCGCACTTTTTCGTACTTTTATTTTTTATAATGTCCTTCGAGTAAAAACCCCCTTTTAGCGCAAGGTTAGCATAGCGTAACTTGCGCCAAAAGAGGAAAATTCGCGCCTTCGTGCAAACTAAATCAATTTTTCCAGCGCATTTTCAATCCGTTCAAAAGCAATTTTCAAATTCTCGTCAGAAGTGGCGTACGACATACGAATGCAATTTGGTGCGCCGAAAGCCGTTCCGCCAACGCAGGCAACGTGTGCTTCCTCTAAAAGATACATCGCGAGTTCGCCGGCATCGTTTATTTTTTTGCCGTTGAACGATTTTCCGTAATACGAACTGCAATCGGGAAAAATGTAAAATGCGCCTTTCGGTTCGTTTACTTTCAAACCCGAAATTTGGCGGACTAAATCAAGCACCAAGTTTCTGCGTCGTTCAAAAGCTGTGCGCATTTCACTTATGCAGGATTGGTCGCCTGTGTAAGCGGCTTCGGCGGCTTTTTGCGCCACTGAACACGCGCCCGAAGTGTATTGTCCTTGCAAAATGTTGCACGCCGAAGCAATCCATTGCGGAGCAGCAATCCAACCGATTCGCCAACCTGTCATTGCGTAACCTTTTGAAACTCCGTTGATTATTACCGTGCGGTCGCGCAGGTTTTCAAATTGTGCGATGCTTTCGTGTTTATCCAAATAATTGATGTGTTCGTAAATTTCGTCGGATAAAATAATGATATTCGGATGCTTGGCAAGCACATCAGCCAATGCTTTCAATTCGTCTTTTGTGTAAACACTTCCTGTCGGATTGGATGGCGAACAAAGAATAAACGCCTTTGTTCGTGGTGTAATGGCATTTTCGAGTTGTTCGGGCGAAATTTTGAAATCCTGCTCAATGTCGGCAGAAATAATCACCGAATTTCCGTCAGCCAATTTCACCATTTCGGGATAGCTCACCCAATAAGGCGCGGGAATAATTACTTCGTCGCCTTTGCCGATAACAGTAAGAATAACGTTGCAAATAGATTGTTTTGCGCCGTTTGAACAAACAATTTGTTCGGGTTTGTAATCCAGATTGTTTTCGTTTTTCAATTTCGCGCAAATTGCATTGCGAAGCGCAGGAAAACCCGGAACGGGCGAATAAAAAGAAAAATTATTGTCCACAGCCTGTTTTGCGGCTTCTTTGATATGATTTGGCGTGTTGAAATCGGGTTCGCCGACACTCAAATTAATCACGTCAATTCCCTGAGCTTTAAGCTCGTTACTTTTTTGCGACATAGCAAGCGTTTCCGAAGGAGAAAGAGCAGCTAAACGTTCTGATACTGAAAGCATTATGTTTTTTCGTTTTTTTGTTTTATTTTCCCGCAAAGATAACTCATTTTTTTGTCAAATCAAACAAATCAAATCAGAACGAGTCAAGTTGCGATTTTTTTTACACTCTTGCTTTCAATACTATTCGAAAAGTTGTTCCGCCGTTGAGTATCGACTGTTTTACAAAAATTTTTCCTTTGTGATATTCCTCTACAATTCGTTTTGTGAGCGAAAGTCCAAGTCCCCAACCGCGACTTTTTGTGGTGTATCCGGGTGTAAAAATGGCTTTGAATTGCTTTTTATTCAATCCTTTTCCTGTGTCGGTTATATCAATAATTACATTTTTGCCATTTTTTTGCACGTTCACATCAATTTGTCCGACACCGTCCATTGCATCAATGGCATTTTTGCAGATATTTTCAATAACCCAATCGAAAAGTTGTGTGTTGAGTTCGACAAAAATCGGCTCTTGGCTCGAAAAATGACATTGCATGTTTACTTTTTTTGACGAGCGTTTTTTCACATATTGCACCGCATTGTTTAACACTTCGTGCAAGTTTACAGGCTCCATATCGGGTATTGAGCCGACTTTTGAAAAACGCTCGGCAATGGTTCGCAATCGGTCAATGTCGCGTTCCATTTCGGCTATCAAGTTATCGTCGGGATATTTGCTTTTCAGCAATTCAGACCACGCAAGAAGCGACGAAATGGGCGTTCCGAGCTGATGCGCCGTTTCCTTCGACAGTCCGACCCAAACCTGATTTTGCTCCGCTTTTTTTGCACTTCCGAAAGCGAAAAAAGCAATTAAAATAAACCCTAAAACAACTGTCAGCAAAACGTATGGAAAATAATACAACTGCTTCAAAAGGAATGATTCGTCGTAGTAAAGAAGCAACTCATAGTCAAACACATTGAGTACAATAGGCGGATGTTTACTGCGAAAACGTTCGATGAGTTGAGCATAAAACTCATTGAGTCTTGCTTGAAATTCGTCGTTGCTTTCCTCGCTTTCCTGCAATGGAAGTCGCACGTTTCGACTGTCGTAAAATCCTTGAAAATAAGAAATAACAGGAATATTGGTATTTCCCTCTATTATTTTAAAAACAAGGTCGATTACCAAATTATCCTCAGTGTCGGTTATGGATAACAATTGCTGTGCTTCCGCCCAAATTTCAATTTTTTTCTTTTCCTCTATTGCAACCAATTTTGCAAGCCGATTGGTGAAAAATATAGCTGCCATGGCAATAGCCAAAGCTACAATGGTGAAAATGATTTTTAAACGTTGCGTTGAACGGTATAAATTTTTGTTTTTAGTCATTTTGGTGAAAAATTGATTTGCATAATATAACGTAAAAATCGAGAAAAAAGTATTTTTTTAGAGTGTAGTTCTTTCTACGTCATTGCGGGCTTGACCCGCAATCTCATTATCGGGGAGATGCTGAAACAAGTTCAGCATGACGTTCTAAAAACAACATTCTGCAAACTAAAAAAAAATTGTATCTTTGCAACTTGACAGTAGGTTGGCTTGTCGCTTTTCGATTTTCGGAAAAGAGGAAAGTCCGGGCAACACAGAGCATCATACTTCCTAACGGGAAGCTGTTCGCGAGGGCAGAGTAGTGTAACAGAAAATAACCGCAGTCTTTTTGCCCTCTCTTGTGGAGAGGGACAAAGGGAGAGGCTGTAAGGGTGAAAAGGTGAGGTAAGAGCTCACCGTTCGGATGGCGACATTCGAAGCCGTACACCTTATGAGTTGCAAGTTCATGTATATCGGCGCATTAGGATTGCTCGTCCGATGCCGAGGGGTAGAACGCTGCGAGGAAAATGGCGACATTTTTCACAGATAAATGGCAAGCACTTTGCAAAAAACAAAGTACAGAACCCGGCTTATAAACCTGCTGTCTTTTTTTAATAGACTGTTAGACTTTTAGACGATAGACACAAAGATGTTAAATTCTAAAATCTAACGTCCAACAGTCTATTGTCTAACAGTCTAATGGTCTAATGTCTAAAATATTATGCGAAAAATAAAAGATTTTGTTGTCGGAACTTACAATTTTGTTCGCGATGATGTGTGGCGAATAACGGAGGATGAACTTTCCCGTTCGCGTCGGGTTTTGTACAATGTGATAAAAACCGTGATTTTAGCCATACGAGGTTTTAAAGAAAACCAGCTCAACGTAAAGGCTTCTGCGCTGACTTATTCGCTTTTGCTCGCGCTTGTGCCGATTGTTGCCTTGTTTATTTCCATTGCCAAAGGTTTTGGTCTTGAAGGAATTATCGAGGATTCGCTGCAAGACACAGCAATTGATAAAATGGGTTTGATTTCGGTGATAATGTCTTTTGTGGAAAGTTATTTGGAAGCGACGCAAGGCGGTGTTTTTGTCGGAATTGGTATCGTGATTCTTTTTGTGTCGGTGATAACTTTTTTTGTTCGGGTCGAAATTTCGTTCAACGATGTGTGGCAGGTTAAAAAAACGCGTTCCGTTGTTCGGCGATTTACTACTTATTTTTCTATTATTTTTCTTGTGCCTATTTTGGTGATTGTTTCGAGCGGACTTTCCATTTACATAAATTCTGCTTTTTCCAATTCATTTTTGTACGAAATTCTTGGTCCGTTTGTTCGCGTGATGGTAAATGTTGTGCCGTATTTCATTGTTTGGATTGGTTTTACGGTTTTGTACATCGCCATTCCAAATACGCGCGTAAAATTTGTTAATGCGCTGATTGCAGGCATAATTGCCGGAACGGCTTTTCTTATCTTTCAAATGATGTATGTCAATGGACAAATCAATCTTTCGCGTTACAATGCCATTTACGGCGGATTTGCCGCCATTCCGCTCTTGCTTTTATGGATTCGGATTTCGTGTTTGATAGTTCTTTTTGGTGCCGAACTGTCATACGCAGCGCAAAATATTCATAATTTCGAACACGAAGGCGATGTGAAAACAATAAGCGTACGTTATCGAAACTTCTTGTATCTGTACATTACTTATCTGATTGTTCATCAGTTTGAGGATGATAAACCTGCGCTCACGCCTGAGGAAATTTCAGCAAAAAACAAACTTCCGAGCCGTCTGGTCAATCAGCTTTTGTCGAAATTGGTAGATGCTAAAGTACTGATAGAAGTTTATAACGAGGAAAATAACACGAAAAGTTATCAGCCTGCGGTGGATATAAACAAAATTACAGCCGGACTTTTGTTCGACAAATTGGAAACGCAAGGCTCTGAAATGTTCTTACAAAACAGCAATCCGCAAATGGAAAAATTTTGGGAACAAACATTGCACCTGCGCGAATGTTCTAAATGTGAGGGAGATAAAATTTTGGTAAAGGATATTTAGGAAATAAAAACACTCCATATATAGGGCAAACGCACGAAATTTT
>Ga0136643_10007276_pt1 | contig 15991 bp, 8 predicted proteins | sample TergutLab28metaG_FD_96883 | JGI IMG/M metagenome (GOLD analysis project Ga0136643, IMG submission 96883) | Labiotermes labralis P1 segment gut microbial communities from Petit-Saut dam, French Guiana - Lab288 P1 (version 3) (version 3) | ecosystem: Host-associated > Arthropoda: Insects >... | reverse complement strand
TTGTGTGATAGCGGCACTGTAACGTGTGGCTTTACCTGAAATATTGTGTGATGGCGGCACTGTAACGTGTGGCTTTACCTGAAATATTGTGTGATGGCGGCACTGTAACGTGTGGCTTTACCTTAAATATTGTGTGATGGCGGCACTTTAACGTGTGGCTTTACCTGAAATATTGTGTGATGGCGGCACTGTAACGCGTGGCTTTACCTGAAATATTGTGTGATGGCGGCACTCTGTAGATCCGGCTGTCTGCATGGGAACGTTTCTCGGAAGACCCGCAACTTTCTCGTAGGCAAAAACGAAACAATTAAAATCATGGCTCGGAGTAAAAAGAGCCGGACATGAAGGTATGTGAAGGAGTGAATTGTGTAAGTGAACGAAATGCGACCTTATGACGACAATTATCAGTTAATTTAAGCGGACCAACAATTCGTCAGAACCTAGTCCGAGGTATCGGAAATATTAAAGTTCAGTGAATCTCTTTCTTGAATCGTCTTCCCGTCCGGCCTATAGCAAGTGTGAAATGCGTTACACATTCCTTGTTATTGTGTCATCTGCAACGATAGTGCAGTGATACTGTGTGTACTCTTACGAACAAATGAACGCACTCACGTCTATCCATCAACCAGTTTGTGCGTCCTTTCTTACCTCTCAAAAATTTCAACACGTTTCTTTTAAAACTGTCAAAAATTTTTAGGCTGGTTCGCAAAATATCGAAAAGCGACTATCAGCTTCGTCTTGACTGTCTGTCAACATGGAAAAACTCGGCTCCCACTGCTGGGCGGATTTGAGTATTTTTAAAAATATCTGTCCAGAAACTTCAAGTCTGATTGAAATCGGAGAAGAGTAACGCGTATTTTACATGAAGACCAATATACATTCTTGATCATATCTCCCTCAGTTCTTCTTGGAATGAGGAATGTTTCAGACGAAACTTGTAGCGAAAATCACAACACGTATTTCATTGTCAGTAACGTTTTCCAGAACGTCGCGCCTTAATGTGACAATGTGGAAAAATATGGTGGAACGGGGCAGGCCACAGATGACAAACTAAACAGCACATGCGCATTTCATGCTGGATAACTAAGGCTACACACACATACTCAGAATGTGTAATACTTATTGCTTTTCCACTACAACAGAGGTTGCAGGAACGCGCCTAATTGTTACGTTTGTACGCACATTGACTGTCTTGTTTCATTTCCTTTCTCACTTGTCTATCATACGCTCTTTACATGTAACCAAACTCCAATTTATTTTTTTTGTTGCCGGAAGAAAAGAAATCTGCCTTGAAGAGACAAATGATGGTTATAAAATACGGGTCTGATGATATATTACTGTACTTGAAAGAGTTTTTAGCGTGGTGTATAATGATGCACAAAAAATTCCCTTTGTTTCTTTCAGCTTATTAATTTTTTCTGTTGATTAATCAACAGTACTGTTGAGTTTGCAACATTCGACGTGACAAGTTAAGAGAGAAGCGAAAGCCGAAATAACGCGCTCCTTTCTTGCGAACAATGCAAGTGTGGGACGTGAAAAAAAAAATGCAAGGAGCCTGCAGCATGTCGATAAGATCTTAAGTGTTGTTAGTTCTTGAATCATTGTCAGAGCGTAGCAACAAAGCAACCCGCAATGCGTTTTGCTGCGCTTCGTTTTGTATAACAATAAAAATAGATGTGATGGCACGCAGTGATGCCAACTGCGAAGTTGGGCGTAAGCCCAAATCTGGTTGATTTATGTAACACAAGTTCCTTCAATGGTGGCTGCATCCTTGAACACCGCGTTTGGAGAAACAGTGGACACGAGAGCGAGAACGATCTGTGGTCGTAATGCGTGAAGAAGAAAGCGAATGCTCACATGGAAAGTGAAACCCGATGCACTTTATGCAGTGTCGTGCTTGTTACAGAGACATAAACATAATGAAGGAATTCCTAGAGCTGCTGTACCTTAGCTACACAAGCTGGAGTGAGGGTGGGGAGGGGGGGTGGCAGTAGTGACATCAGGAATGCCAGTTTTGCGGATATACACGAGAACAATGTACACGGAAGTTCGGAATTTTGATTGGAAATGTCAGGCAGATCCATGTGTCTGTCCGTCTGTGTGCGATTGTCTATCTATTTGCTTGACTCTTCGTGTTAGGCCTATTCCTGAAGCCATCTGGGCATCGTTAACGATGGTGATTAATTTCCGTAGAAAATTAGGAATTTGAGAGGAATCGTTACGACTTCAAAATAAACGTAAATTATTGCTTGAGAAAGAACTGCTCGGATATTACAAAATGTTCGATCGGTGTAATTACGCGTAGTTTCAGATGTGACAGGATTTGTTAGATTTGTATAGAGTCCTAAGTTGTGTCACGTTAGTGATGTATATATAACTCTAAGCTATGTCACAATTGTGGTATATATGTATAGGGCTCTAAGCTCCGTCCTGTCTTTGCTACATGGACAGGTAAAGCAATCCATATACAGACCTGGATAAGTCCTGACGTTACCAGGAGACTGAGACTCCCAGATTTCAAGACATTCAGCTTATGAAGGTGGTAAGTTTGTCAGACCTACTCATCGGCCGCCTTTACTCCTCAGTAAATATTCCTCATACTCTTTTCTGTTAGAAGGTGAGTCGATTCCAGGACCATAATGCAGCCGGAAAGATTATGGCAATAAAAAATTCCATTGATATAATCTAAAATCGAACCCGCGACCTTCCGGCTTGTAGCGCAGTGCCTCGTGCGTAGTGGTACATGCGTATAGGGCCCTAATATACGTCACGTTTGTGGTAAATGTATTTAGAGCCCTAAGCTGTGTTACTTTTTAGCGACGTTGTGAAGAATATATATAATAAATACTTTATACGTAAATATTTGACTGGAAGGTTGAGAGTAAGTGCAAGAGATATTAACATTTTAAATGAATCATGACCATACAACGAGGATTCGTTATGAGAAGTATACGCACTTGCTGGTCGTATTTCTCAGAGAGATATTAATGTGTTTGTGTGCCATATGAAAACGGGTGAAATTTGATCGTGAATAGGCACTTTTATTTCACTAAAGGTATGTTATTAATTTTGCTATAGTTCAAATACGCAATAACAGAACATCAGAAGGCTTAATGCCTTTAATATAGAGCCTTCGTTGTGCACGCCATGAAGGTTTATGGCGTAGTAAAGGTACACTTTGTAGATCTGCACTCTTGTGGGATATTACCGAACTTACAGCGGCAATTCCTTGCCGACATTTTGGGACAATTTATCGAGCCCATCTTGAAAGGTCAAGAAATCCAAGTTGGATTTTTTGATACTTGGAAGTTGAGACCGATAGGTTATCCCGAAACGTCAGTAAGGAATTACCCCTATTCGCTGCGTGATGACATAGAACAGCGCAGTTCTCGTTTACTTTGCGGCGGAAGCCTGAAATCACGCAAGGTAGTGTCTTATTCATTCATAACCTTGGCACTAGATGGAGGTGAGAAGTTAAAGTTCACACCCCTGCCGCTTTAAATCAGAGGGAAGTCTCTGGTACTCATTGAATGGGAGGCTGGGTGGGCTGTAGAGCCGGTCTGGGCGGTTCGGAGAAGTGAACAATCTCTCTTTCTTACCCGCGGTCGTCCACCCACGGCTTAGGATCTACATCGTCATGGTTAAGGGCTGCATTATCAGTCGAGTGTAGGATAAAACAGCAAGGTAACGAATCGCGCAATTCGTTTGTCATTTCAAACGTCAACCCTGTGGAATTCCTGCGTCACAGGTAGTTGCTTCTGTGCAGGGTAATAGCCGCATTGGACTGTGAGGATCAAACGAAACGCGTAAATACACAGTGTGGTAAAGTTAAAGGTAAAGTTCGCTCCAGAATAAGCCCAAAGGGAGAGTAGATGTATAGCTCTACTCTTTCCTTAACCTCGGGGATAGATGGGGTGGGTGGTCAACGCCACGCCTCGGCTGCTTTACCGCCGGGAAAGACCCGGTACCCATTGTATAGGAGATTGGGTGGGACCCGGGGCCGGTCTGGACGGTAGCGGAAAATCTCGCCTCCACCGGGATTCGATCCCCGGACCGTCCAGCCCATAGCGAGTCGCTATACCGACTGAGCTATCCCGGCCTACATACACTCTGCCGGGAAAATGCAAAGATTTGCAATTGTAGCAGGTGGTGCATGTACTGTGTGCTACTGACGGACTGCAGTTGGCCAACACAGCGTCCTTAACATTCGCGATGACGGTCGGGGGGAAAACATATAGATCCTGTCAAAAACATGAGTCTCTATCACTATATGACCTTTCCAATGGTTGCTTGTGTTTCGTTTATAACAGGTTTCAAACTCTAACAACAGAGAACACTAAAGAAAGTAATTTTATTGTTTCACACGCACAAAGCGCGACTGCATTTCAGTCTAATATATTTTTATCTTGAATACATCGGTTACTGGTCAGAAACAAAGGCCAGTCGGCTTCTTCCAGTGCACACAACTGCCAAGGTCAACTGCGGACTCCTCGGTCAGTATCAGTGTTTACCACTATGCTTTAAATGGATAAGGTTATACATAAACGTGGAGCTGCATGTTGCATGCAAGGTCAAAGCAACAACAAGAGACACCAGTCGGAGTAAGCCGAATGTCTGGAAAGCAACAAACCATCGCACATTGAGAAATCAGTAAGAGAAGGCAGCAGCCGCGGCGTTAGGCGAGGGCAGACCATCACTGCAGTGTCATAAATTAATAACAGCAACTAACTCCACGTCACAACCAGCACTGTCATGGATCGTGGGGGTGACCGTCCTCGGTGCCTTCCACCCTCCCTGCCACTAATGGTCTGGCGACCAGCCCAAAGCCCTTGTCGCTGCTACATGTTTCCATTAACAATATCAGTGTGAACGGAGTGGCTAGACGACTAGTGCGGAATTTAGAGAAATTAAATGAGTGTGGAAAAGTAAGAAGAAGAGGGAGTCGTCAGGATTGTCGATCCATGGGGCTTCTTTCTGTGACCTTTGCATAAACCTTATTACTGTTACGATCTTAAAAATGCAATATAGAACAAAGTTGATACACGAAGTCAAACGTATATTATAGTAGCATGTAACAGGCCATATAGTGTGTTACTGGGATAGACCAACATATCCCTAACACAGGGCAATAAATTCTAAAGGGAAGTTCAGAAATGGGAGGATATTAACAAGGGAAATAGATACCTCATGGGCACATAATGAACTTACGACCACCGCAACTATATGGGGTGTCCTTTATACGACATATGTACATACATGTTCGTCTGTTCTACGAACAGAAGCCTAGAAACTAAGAAAGCATAAAGGAATACAAACACCTGTATCGTATAAGAACCAACTAGATGCTACTTATTATTTTATTGTACTTCTTATAGGCTCAACATGTTTCAGGCACTACTATGCCCAACATCAGGAGCTCACGACTATAGTGCTGATTACCACATTGGTCGTCTCGTTCTTGGGTTGCTGTAGGTTGGAGGTTAGGTGCGGGTAGGCTGGAGTAGTGTCCGGGCTATTCTTCAGTCATCACAATGATGCACGGTCTAACCAACACACGTCAAAAACCTGTATCGTAGTCTGTATAGTGATTAGGGTACGGGCTTGACGATCGGGGTTGAAACCGGGCAAGAGCAAACAAGAGACGTCTTCTCTTCCCCAAAGCGTCAAGACCGGCTCTATGTACCGAGTTCCTTACCGGAGGTAAAAGCAGTCGGGACCTGAAGCTGAACACTTATTTCTATCTAATTATGAGGTTAAGAATGAGTGGAGCAGTACATCTGCTCCCCCTGTGCGCCTTCATGGAGTACATATGTGTACAACTAAAGCACACTGAGTTTCGTCGGAGCATTCCTGTTAGCTTGAACACATCAGTACACCAGCTCCTTGTTGATGGGTTCTCTGCTTGTTTCTTCGTGTTGGTTTGTGTATTTGTGTGGTAACATGACATTTCTGTAAGCCGGTATAGCGCAGTCGGTATAATGACTAGGCTGAGTGCTAACTGTCCGCAGGACTTTGCTTCGATTCCTTGCAGGGATATGTGATTTGTGTTTTCCCCAAAAAGTTAAGACCAGCCTTGGGGTCCACTCATTCGGTATCGGGGGCTCTTTCTGCGTAGGTAAAGCGGCCAAGTGCGTGAAACAGACCGTTCATCTTCCTCTAGTAGCGAGGTCGAGAATGAGTGGAGTTCTACTTTCACTCCGCCATACGCCTGATGGCGTGCACAGGAAAAATATAAACATTTCCATACATGAGAAAGACCAACAAGATGCACACTTTTCTTAATAATTTATATCACTTAAATTGTCCTCGACATGTTTCGAACAAATAATTATTCACCATCAGGAGGAGTTCTCTACAAGAATTATTCACCATCAGGAGGAGTTCTCTACAAGCAGCTTACAGTATTTCACCTGCATGTTAAGCAGAGTCTAGTCGCTGGCACGATACGAATCATAATTTCCACGTTGAAAAACCTTGAATATTTCGCCTTGAGTTTTCAGAGGTGGTGCGACATGAGAGTCTGAGAGGGTACAAATAAAGGCGAAAACTCGTTTAGTCTAAAGCGAGATAGCCTGCCCTGTGCGTAACACGAAGAGGGTTAATAATCAAGCAGGGTGCAGCAATGTTCTGGCCTACACTCATGGATATGTTGGCCCAAGCAAAGCTAGCGGCGAAATGGATACAATATAAACCTGCCCTGGTGTCCGGACAGGACGTGAACAAGTTTGAGGGATTAGTGCCAAGTCACTCTTAACCTGAACTCCAGGACGAGGTGATTGATCAACCTCTCGCTATCAATGCTTTATTCCGGTACCCTTTGAGTAGGTTGGGTGAGCCGTGGCAATGACACTGTTTCACACCTGCTGGTTACTGCGGTCATCCGGCCTATAGCTTGACACTTTGAAATCTCCATTATGGCGATGATGATGATGATGACCCTGACGATCATGATGATATGATGTATTTGTTAACTGCAATTGGGCTGACACCCGGTGTCAGTAGTACAGTACATATATTTACACACAAACAATACACTGAACAACACAATGAAACAGAGTACCTACAACGGAACTTACATTACAATAAGAATACATAATTTACAAAATTAAATACAAGCGTACATACAACAATATATACAAAGATACAAAAATATACAATGATCTACGTTATGTAATACCATTCTGATTTAGTGTGCCACACGCCGATTGTCATGGCAATCAGCTACGCCAGACTTCGCTCTCCATTATTGCGAAAGACTTTGTTTTCTATGAGGTACGCTGAGGCTGAAAAGCATTTGGGAATCGAGCAAGTGATACGACAGTGTTCTCTGCGAGGTACGAGCTGGGGCTGAAGAAACAGATAAGCACTTACGTATTACAATTAGGTGGTACCACACCGGTAGATAAGTTTAAGTCTTGCTGTAAGAATGAAAAGATACCATTGAAATAGGCCGCGCAGCAGCGCATGGATATTGCTGATGTGAGTGACTGGAACCCGGGTCGATAAAAAAAGATAATTGATAATGATTCTTAACAAACGATAGTACTCCTAATTCCCTTCCAGTCGTCGAGTTACACCTAGGTCGATTGTAATCAGTGGTAATCGGCTACGAGCGATAACAATGGACAGTAATCTACCCGCGTCTATGATCGATAATAATCGTTAATCAGTACTGATTGAGTTGCTACTTTATTTCGATGAATGTAGAGACTGTTCTCTGTGAGTTACACGCTGAGGCCGAAGAAATGTTTGTCAAAATTAAGACACTGTTCTCTGTGCTGTACTTGATGAGGCTGAAGAAATAGCTGAAAATTGAGCATATAATACAGGGTAGCACAACCAGTTGGTAGCACCCCGAGGGATAACGCTTGGTTTACTTTCAGGATAAAAAGGTAAATTGATTCCGTTACAGGCCCGGTGTGACCCAGGGGGTGGGTAGAGGTATAGCTCTAGTCTTCCATGACCGCGACAGTAGAAGGGGGTGAGTAGTCAGCAGCACGCCCCGGCCGCACTTTACCCCCCCGAAAGACCCGGTACCCATTTTACAGGAGGCTGGGTGGGCCCCAGGACCGGTCTGGACGGGCGGAAAATCTCGTCCCCACAGGGATTCGATCCCGGACCGTCCAGTCCTTAGTCAGTCGCTATACCGACTGAGCTACCCGACTCATTTACTTTCAGGATAGTGAAACGAAAGATGCAAAGGCCGTGGAGTAGCGCGTGAATACTACTGCAACCCGCTATATGGCGGGCGCGTGGCTGGAGTTGATAATAATGCATCAACAAATGAATGTCTTAGCCGTCGGGCGGATACCAGCTCTGTGTGTCCCACGAGTTACCTATTCGAGGCTCGCTCGGAGCGAGAAACTGACTCTTAGTCTTAAACCGGTTTACTTCCACGCTGTCTATACACCTTTATGGATTTAGTGCTTAGGTTCTAGAAGAAGAGTAGCAGGCTTTAGTAGAACGTTTCCTCGATCAAATACCACGAAGAACTCGGCCAGGTGCGAAATCGTATAGGACTGTCCTGTCTTTTCCGTTTCTGACCATTGTGTGGGTCATATCGGCTCTAACTATATGTACGCTGTTTAATGGCCATCTTTAGCGCATGGTGATGTGAGCTGTGGTCTGATCCTGCGTAGGGATTAGCCTAGTCGATGGACCGGGACCTCCGGGAAGCCGACCAGTGATACTCAGGCTTCCGTAAGCTGAGTGTCCACAGAGCGTTATTTGTATGGGTGTGAAACTTGGTCGGTGACATTGAGGGAGGAACGTAGGCTGAGGGTGTTTGAGAACAGGGTGCTGAAGAGAATATTTGTGCCTAAGAGGGACGAGGTGACAGGGGAGTGGAGAAAACTACATAATGAGGAGCGTAATGATCTGTACTCCTCACCCAATATTGTTCGGGAAATCAAATCGAGAGGAATGGGATGGGCGGGACATGTAGCGCGTATGGGGAGAGGAGAGGCGTGTACAGGGTTTTGGTGAGGAAATCTGAAGGAAGGAGACCACTTGGAAGACTCAGGCCTAGATGGGAGGATAATATTAAAATGGAACTTCAGGAAGTGGAATGTGGGGATGTGGGTTCAATCGATCTGGCTCAGGATAGGGACAGGTGGCGGACACTTGTGAATGCGGTAATGAACTTTCGGTTTCCATAAAATACGAGGTGTTTCTTGACTAGCTGAAAACCTGTTAACTTCTCAAGAAGGACTCTGCTCCATGGAGTAAGTTAGTGAGTGTCTACAGAGCGGGAAGGGTTAATGTGGTAGGGGTACTCCGGAGTGGGGGTAGCGTAGTTTGTATACCGTTAAGTCCACAGATCATCTAGTATAGTTAAGTCTACGAGCTGGACGGTCCAGTGTCCAAATCCTAGCAGGCGAAAGAGGTATATTTCGTCACCAGTACCTCCCGACCTGCTCTGGGACCCATCTACACTTTGTTCAATGGGTACCTGGACTGTTTGCCGGTGCTTGAAATTGAGCTGTCAATTCTATCGAATTCCGAGGTTAATAACGGGTGCAGCTATAAAGATATAGGGAGTACATTGACATGCCAGGCGTCTAATAAATTCCAGAATGGTGCCATACGTACAGGGTGGTCAAAAGAATTGAACACTTTCATTAATTTATTACTCGGTAGCTAAGAGTCATATGAAACACATGGAACACATACAAATTCAAAGCACCAAAATGTGGACAAAATTAAGGGTAGGTCTACAGTTTGGTGCATAATAGACGTTCATATGATAGTATTACTGGAAGCCCATCCCAATCAACTATTATAGCCACTATTACAACCCATAAACACTAGGAGACTAAAACGATGCTGGCCTTTAGACTTGCAAGGCACCTTAGGTGACATCGCTGGATGAATACCCTACCACGTCATATTAATACATGGTATCGTAGCGTACTTGTATAATAATCACATTACCTTATAAATTGTATTCTCTCTGATTGCCAATAAATAATAATAATAGTAGTAATAAATATGACACTATGTTACTGAGTAATAAATTTTTGAAAATGTTCAGTCCTTTCTGATTCACCCTGTATTACTACCTACTCGGTTTTGGCTACTTTTTTTTCGAACACAAGATGTTCAGTTTTGTGTTCGACGTGTTTCACATACTATCAATGACTCAAGAGAGCGACTTTGACCTTGGCAGCGTGGGTAGTTTTTATTTATCTCCGCGCTAGCCTCGCGTTGAAGACGTAAACCTCTGTAATTGAATAACGTCGTTTTATTTAAGAAATACAATTCAGTTGATGAAATACACAATGGAAATATTGAAACATCCTCACTGACGGTGATGGATTTCGCAATTTAGCCATTTGGTTCAGGTTCCTTTTTCGGCATGTGAAATTTTATTAAATTTGTTGTAGTTACTGATGTGATAACTGGGTCCTTGTCAGCACGGCATGGCGCGTCCTGAGGTTGCGGATGGAGGAACGGCCTCCAATATGGAGGGTAGCTGCGAACCGCGGGCAGCCGACAAGGGGTGGTCCTCCATCTTGAGGTTTGGGCGAGGTGCTAATAACTCCTCACCGTGGAAACGTTAAAGTGTTACAAAATGTTCACATAAAACTTCGGACCTGGACTGATACTTTGGTACGGCCTAAGTAACGAAAAAGGGACATAAGATTTGGTACTTGGAATGTTAAGTGGGATGTGGGGGTGTGGACTGGATCGAGCTGGCTCAAGATAGGGACAGTTGGTGGGCACTGGTGTATGCGGTGGTAAACCTTTGGGTTCCATAAAATGCGGGGAATTGCTTGACGAGATGAAAAGCGGTTGGCTTCTCAAGAAGGGCTCTGCTCCTTGGAGTGAGTAAGTAGTTACCGAGAGTCTATTCCAGGGGATATGATAGCCATAGCGTGAAGTACCTGAGTTCGTATTCCAGATAACATCATTGCTTCTCCCTTTCCGGACAAAGGTTTCTTTATTTGGCTGTTATTTGATGAACCTGTGCGTCAAATCAGAAACATTGTCGTCTTTTTTTATTATACACTACTTCTATTGTCATCACAAGGTGACAGTAGCCTCGTCAGCCGCATTAGTTACCGAAGACATTCCGCGTTCTTTTAACTTGAGCGAACAACATGGGAATTCCGCACACGTACAAAATTGAATCTGACAAAATATTTCGGTTTAGCCCAGGCAAGTACAGTTGTTCTAAGACTGCAATTATGGCTTCACCATAGAAGCCCCATGACTCTCTTATTTGACCCCGCACAAATCAAAATCATCCGTAATTACACTTCGTTCCGGTTGTCAACTCCTCATTCCTGGTTCGTTTAAAGGGCTTCCGAAATTTCTGTCGTTTTCCGTTCTGATGATATTTACTGTTGTCGTTCGTACACCGGTGGCGCAGTTGGTTAAGGCACTGCGCTACCGGCCGGAAGGTCGCGGGTTCGATTTCCGATGTTATTATTGGAATTTTTCATTGACATGATCCTTCCTGCCGGACTAAGGCCCTGGGGTTGACTCAGCCTTTAACAGAAATGAGTAATAGGAATATTTCCTGGGAGTAAAGGTGGCCGGTGAGTAGGGCTGACAAGCTTACCATGTGCCGATTGTCTGTAAATCGGGGAACCTCAAACCCCAAGTATCCTAGGGGCCTGTCCAGACCTGTATGGGATAGCTTTGCCTTTATCACTCCCACACCACAGCACTATGCTTTACTCTCGTCCGCACAGGCGATTAACATGGTTCATTTTTCGCTATCTTACCCTTCAATCCACCCGTCGCCATTTATTAGGCTTTCAGGTTTGGTAAGCCCCAAGTCATAACTGCGCACAGCTCTGACCAGGTAGGACACAGCTGAAACTAACAGTGTTAAGTCGCGCGCAGGAGACACAACCACCCCCCACCCCACGTGCGCACCCACTGCCAAGTTCATAGCCAAGCTTGTGAGTAGACCACAGTGCATGTGGTCATCTTCAGGAAGAGCTTTAATCCAAATCTTCAAGTGATCAGAGTACTGTTAAACGGGATTAACATTTCAAGATAAAAATGGTTTGCGGTTATAAGCATTAATGTCTTAAAGATAAAACATTTTTGTGTTATTTTTATTGTATAAATATGGCAATTCACTGCAATCTGTATGATTTATCATAAATCGTGAATATGTGCATTTCAAAGTCATATTACTTTTTTCTCCCAAGGTGAAGATTAAATCCATGGCACCTTCACTCTTATAGGGTAATGTGTGTGTATATTCCTCATGCAACATAAAGGTTTGAGTGAGCAATATAACTATATAGATAAATATGTAATTACCCTACGAAATTATATATATATATAATTACCCTAAGAAAAACAAACTATTAAGGTTATCATTTTCGCAGTGGACAAAACTTCATTTTTAACATCGCTTTCATAACTGGAATACTTCACTAATACAATGAAACAGTCTTCCTAAGATGACCACATGGGTTTGTAGAAAGCAGAGGACGAAACTGAACATTAATATTCCAGATTATGTTCATATCGAGTTTTCTTAGAAGTTTTGGTGGAGCGCGTGTAGTGTTCCATAGAAGTTTTGATGTTCTGTGGTGCACGTGCAGTGTTCCATGGAAATTTTGATGTTCTGTGGAGCACGCGAAGTGTTCTATTGACGTTTTTGATGGTATGTGGAGCACGTGCGGTGTTCCATGGCAGTTTTTTAATGTTCTGTGGATAACGTGCAGTGTTCCGTGGCAGTTTTTGATGCTCTGTGGAACTCGTGCAATAGTCTATGGCAGTGCTGGTATTTACACAATTATTTAGAACTGTTGCAGGCTTTTCATGTACTTCGTATTTGCAGTGCCCCAGACTTGGATAGTGCGGTTCTCGAGGGATCTTAACAAGGCACTGTACTGTGTTACAGAAACTCTGATATTAACTGCTTAACTTAAATTTATGATTTTACACAACTATCCCAGTCTTCCGTCCGCTTCCTTCAGTACAAAGGTATATATCATTTCAAAAATGGTGTTTTAGCAGCGTGACGTCAGAATGTGACATCGGTTTTCTAATGTAAGGCTTGTTGTATCCCAATATGGCTCGGGATTTCGCGTTAGCGTATATTGGATGTTAAGACGCCGGAGCATTAGGTTCGAAACCTTCGTAAAGCGACGGTTGGAAGAACTAAAGTTAAATATGCTAAACAATATTTATTAACAATTGAATAAATACAAAGTTGAAGCTTAGGCAATGCAATTTGGACTGCTTACGCCTAGAGCAGCATCAGCTGCTAATGCTCGGGCGTCTAGCACGAACTGGCCCTTCTGCAGTGGAAAGTGTGTTGTTTTACTGTAATATATAACTTACATGACTAAACATACCAACACCCCAAAATGTTCCACTTGCTGACGGAAAGACGCCCACTTCTTCACCTTCGGTACCCCTTACACGTTGCGTGTGACTTTCATTGTGTTTGGAAATCTTTGTCGCTCTCCGTGGTTACTGTGTTTACAGCTACATACTTTGAGTAACAATACCAAAATAACCGAAGGAAAAACATCGAGTTACAATCATAAGGTTCGTCATCCCCGTTGTGTTTATAATTAAACTAGATTGGAGTGTATGTACTGTCTAACACAACTATATGATGGTAGAGATATGTATAGAATTTATTGCATAAAGAACAACTACATGTTTCGGCTCTTTTCTTTGGCCATCTTCAGGTTGATAAATGAAAAAGCTTAGTAAGCAGCTATACTCGACTTGTGTGTGTTGTATACAGTGGGGAGGTAAGAGGTGAAGTGGGTACGAGATCTTGCATGTGTTGTGTAGGATGGGTGGTGTGGGTACATGGGGGTTCTGCTATTGTATGCTATTTTAGAATAGCATATAATAGCAGAACCAATGTACCCACACCACCCATCCTACATAACACATGCAAGATCTCCTACTCACTTCATCTCTTACCTCCCCACTGTATACAACCCACACAAGCCGAGTATAGCTGCTTACTAAGTTTTTTTTTCATTTATCAACCTGAAGATGGCCAATGTAAAGTGCCAAAACATGTAGTTGTTCTTTATGTAATAAATTCTATAAACATCTCTACCGTCATATAGTTGTGTTAGACAGTACATACACTCCAAGCCAGTTTAAACGAGTTACAACGTTTGTACACACTTTTATTTCTACAGAGCGTAACTTTCTGCGACACACTGTATTGTTTTTGTCGTTGCTAATTACATTCAATTATTTCTACAATAAATGTGTGTGTTTAATCACACAGGTAAGTCTAAAAATACTTTTTCATTTAACAGACGTCTTTAGGTGTGTTTGCGTGATTCGCTAAAGGCGCCTGTTAGTTTCGTCATATCCATCCGCCCATCCGTCCTTCTGTCCGCTTGTACCAGCGCTGCTTCCACTGAACGGATTTTCGTGAAACTTGGTATTGGGGACTTATTCCATACTTACTCCGTGGTGCAGAGTCCTTCTTGAGAAGCTAACTGGTTTGCAGCTTGTCCAGAAATTCCCCGCATTTCACGGAACCCGAAGGTTCATTACCCCACTCACAAGCGTCCGCCACCTGTCTCTATCCTGGCCCAGCCCAATCCAGTCCATATACCCACATCCCACCTCCTGGAGATCCGTCCTAATATTATCCACCATCTACGCCTAGGTCTCCCCAGTGGTCTCTTTCCCTCCGGTTTCCCACCAAGACCCTATACACGCCCCTTTCCTTCTACGAAAATCTTCGAGAAAACTCCAGTTTTGTTAAAATCGGACAGAAATGTTGGACGCTCTACATGAAGACCTGAGTACATTTATACTGTTGGCAATAGTATGAAATATTTGCAGCTGGAAAACATTGGATTGGGAAACCATTCTTGCGTTTCTTTGACAACACTGAACACTTATATTGTTGACGGCTACGTGTAGGTCAATAACAATAAAAAGGGGACGTATTGTTGCGTTTCCACGGTACATTGCTTACGCGAACGCGCCACAAAGCTACTTTATACTACGTTGCCCTTCTTGATGAAGAATAAAATTGCATTTTTTTAGGCTGGTGGAGAAAACAGGGGCAAGTGTTTGAAATGTGGTGTAGCCTTGTACGTGGGCACTTCCCATTGATTAGAGGCTCTTATTTAACCGCAGTTAGAGGTAACGTGTAATTTCCTGTAAATTACTAGCTAAATTTTGTTCAAAGCTTCAGAACGAGGTCCACGTATCTTCGGCATAGAATTACAAATTAATACCGAGTCTCTAATCGAAGATAATGTTGGCATAAAAATTAAGCAATACATAAATTAGGACAGCCCTTTGCAGGATGCTTCTGATACGGAGTTCCTTATTACAGCAAACCATCGGGACTGTCGAGAGTGGGTTCGGTCCCCGGTGAAAACATTTAGGGAAACGAAATAGAGAGCGGCGTAAGCAAGATGGCTGCCTGCCGCAAGTTCCGTCAGCACGACAAATCACTACTTAATTGTATCTGATAATACAGAGACAGACGGAAATATACGCAACATAATCCGGCCCCCCGGGCCCTCTTCCAGTTCCCGGCCCCGGTAATTTGTACTGCCCCCCCCCCCGTCCGCTTTCGCGGACACTGCTAAGCAGTTTTTTTAATGAATGTTATTATCGTAAGTTAGACATTGTTAAACTTTGTGTTTCTTTTCATGGAAATACCAAAGCCGAACAGTAATCCTTGTAACATAATTAGCAAGGCATTGAGAGTTTCTATCCCGTGAACATTCCTCGTCGGTTTTCTTTTCTGCCTGCAAGGTTACACGATATTCGTGCATGATATTCCTCGAAGTATTTTATAAACTAGAGCCCGATTTAGATAGAAGAATATAAAATGCAATTTGATGTTTTTTGGACCGTGCATCATTGTGATAACTGAAGAATAAAAACCACCTAGATGCCACTTATTATTTTATTGTACTTCTTGTAGGCTTAAAATGTTTCGGGCACTACTATGCCCATCATCAGAAGCTCGCGACTATAATGTTGATTACCACATTGGTCGTTTCGTTCTTGG
>Ga0136643_10007274_pt1 | contig 15992 bp, 11 predicted proteins | sample TergutLab28metaG_FD_96883 | JGI IMG/M metagenome (GOLD analysis project Ga0136643, IMG submission 96883) | Labiotermes labralis P1 segment gut microbial communities from Petit-Saut dam, French Guiana - Lab288 P1 (version 3) (version 3) | ecosystem: Host-associated > Arthropoda: Insects >... | reverse complement strand
GTAAGTAAGTAAGTAAGTATGGGTGAGGAGAGGGGGGTGTATAGGATCTTGGTGGGGGCGCCAGCGGGAAAGAGACCACTGGGGAGACCTAGGCGTAGATGGGTGGATAATATTACGATGGATCTCCAGGAGGTAGGATGTGGGTATATGGACTGGATTGGGCGGGCCCAAGATAGAGACAGGTGGCGGACGCTTGTGAGTGCGGTAATGAACCTTTGGGTTCCGTGAAATGTGGGTAATTTCTTGACTAGCTGCAAACCAGTTAACTTCTCAAGAAGGACTCTGCACCATGCAGTAAGTAAGTAAGGAGTATGATGAACTGTTCACCTGTTCATTTATACTGAGTGGAAAATCGAGGCAAACTAGTGGAAAAATCTTTGAATTGATCTGCTTCCATGCTTTTTTATTTATGAACAAATGTTTGAGAGTAAATTTGAACTGTCTTCAGAGATGTGATGCAATTTAAATGGGAAAACTTTTGAGGAACATAAATGTCTCCATCTTGGGGTTCATTGAAAATGCCTCCATCTTGGGGTTCATTGAAAATGATGGATCCAACCTACCAAGTTACATAGCATCACAGTTAGGAAGAGCATAATTTTGATATTGATCACTTTGAGAAAATCAAATGTCAATTAAATTGGCCTCATTTCAATTTCAATAGTTACTTCCTGCAGCCACGATCATAGTTATACTTCTGTGACTTGGTTCAACTTGAATTAGGTCAATGGTTCCCAACTTTTTGGTACAAGACTTCCATGGTGCAACTAAAAAGCTTTAGGGTCCCCCAACCCTAAACAACAGATTTAAAATGTAATTTAGAAATTAAAAAAATCGTAATGAGCCTGAATAATATTTATGAAGTACATCTTCTACCAAACTGTAAATTTATAACCTACTGTGGTTTTTGACATTTGAATTTGACATTCAGATGACCGTGCATTGTGATACATTCTTATAATAAAACCAACTGGATACACTAATTTCTCAAATTTATTTTTGTAATAAAACTCTGCATGTTTCGGACGTTTCCTCTGTCCATCGTCAGGAGTCTGGCACTGTACACACAGCAATACATTCAGGTTATGCTGACTGCTTACTAGCAAGCAGTCAGCATAACCTGTATGACATGTACCTATTGCTGTGTGTACAGTGCTAGACTCGTGACGATGGACAGAGGAACTGTCCGAAACATGTAGAGTTTTATTCCAAAAATAAATTTGAGAAATTAGTGCATCTCAATGGTTTTATTATAAGAATGCTACTGTGGTTTGTTTTTATCAACTTAGATGCATTACAATTCTAGGTACTAAACTTATAAAGTTGTACAGCACCAGGTCAGTCACAGCTCCATCTTGCAGAAACACTAATTTAGAAGCACACATTTCTGCCACACCACACGTAATGGTTACATTCCTTTCACAAATTATTATTGAATTAGCAACATTTATACAGTGATTAGGCTGTTACAATACATTTACCAGACTTAACAATGGAATGCACCACACAGGAGTTCTCCGTTAAATTAGACGTTTCGAGAAGAACTGTGAGGTTCTCAGAGTGGTGTTTTTTAATTTTCAAGTGTTCCTATAGACTGTTATGCAATGCCAGCTGATAGTTACTAACATTTCAAAGGCACTGTGATCTTTCAGAACCCTATTAAGTATCTACCAAACAGTATGGCACAGCAACCCAGAAGAATGATTCCTCTAGACCAGTGGTTCCCAACTTTTTTTCACTTATGTACCCCTTGGCAGCCTATTTCTATAAATTGTACCCTTCATATTAACAAAACTGTTGTAATTAATATAGTCAATTAATTTAACAACTTATGACTTGCATCTTGTCTTACACTATTGACGTATGTGCCTTTTCCAACCATTATTCAATTTTTTTTTCCCATACACCTAAATGTCCTGGTTCGTACTCATGGGTGTACATGTACCTCAGGTTGGGAATCACTCTTCTAGACGTTTAGTAGCACCTAGCGCATTCCCAACAACACATATTTAACCTTTCAAAGCATAGAAGAGTGATTTATATCCAGTGCTCTCTGATCTCCAAAACAGTATTGCTTTGTGGCAGTTTCACAGGCTTAGCCTGTTTGTCTTTGTACTAAGTGTAACATGTATATGGAGATTACTGTGGAGCTGTGGTGCAATGATATTGAAAGGAGAATGCCTGTCCCCATGTCACTTTTTCTACCATGAATCTCACATGACTAGCCCAAGAATGAATGCAGGCCTCCACAAAGAGGCCAGTGACTGCCTGAATCATGGCATGGCACAAGAGCATGAAGACCATCTAAATGAGACAAACAAATAAATTTCCTACTTCATGGTAAACAAAATGTGTCTCCATTCCATACATCAATTGTTACTACTGCTTAAGAAAATAATGCTTTTCATTCTGAGAATAATAAAAGCACAAGTACATGAAACAGGCAGAAAATGCAGAGTTTTCCAGTGTCAAAGTATGCAGTGAATTTAGTAATCACTCTTATTTAAAGCAGGTGACAAACAGCCCACTTAATCTGAGATGGTGCTAACCTGACTGCACACAAGATTCATGCTCTTCCGGAACTGGTCCGTTTTCTTGAGGTCACTCTTGTAGTACTCAACTATCGCCTTGTTGTGTGCAACCTTTGTATCCTGGGGTCTAGCCGCTTCCAGTTTTATCAGGTGTTGCAGACATGTGCTGTAGATATTCCTATTGAAGTCTGTCAGGGCTGCCTGGGCCCAGTCCTTTTCTTGATCTGATATAACCAGTGGTGCTGGTGCCTCCACTTTTGCTTTCTCTACTTCTCCTTCCTTTTCTGCCATTTTGCTAATTAACTTCAAGTAGAAAAAAAAAACCTTAAATTCCAACAGTTAATCATTAGGTGAATTAAATCAATTCAGAACTGAATAAAAGGTAGAGATATGTTTGCTCAGGATGATAAATCCATGGATGGAAAAACAGGAAATGTCTTCAGAGGCTGGGTAACTATCAACTGCTGAAAGAAACCACCACACCCAAGTATCATGTTCTGCCTTACTATCAGAAGAAGGTTAGGTTCAAATACTACAGTGAAATCGGCAGTTACCTTAGTTGTATTTCGTTTACACACTGGAAATACACAAATCATGATTAGAAAGTTTGTATATACACATACATACATACACCTACAGTTCTCAATCTCTGCGGATGTGGAGGTTACGATCATGGATGCCAGGGTACCGTTCTTAAACATTCATCATTAGTCAAATACATCACTACTCCTTTCCATTACAACGTGCTTGTTATATTCATCAATTGCATGCCATCAATAACAGCAGTTTATTACGATAATGCACGTAACGAATAAAAGAGGTTATGTTATCAATACGGCATACAGAAAAGCTACAATATAAACACTTTTGTACCTTCACAATTACCATTTATATTAACTACATGTTTCACTTATAGCATGCATGACATATAAACCTTCACGTGAATGTTCCAAAATAATCATCACCCATGGAAACAAACGACAAACAACAGGATCACAATCAATGCTACCAATATATCAACTTACAACTAACCATTAATTATGGTATTAATAGCTCATAGTTTCGTATCTTTGCGTCTCTCAGACGTTGTCACATAAACTTTGGATTTATCTCTACTGCCACCATCTTATATTTTCTTAGAAGACGAACTTTTAGAAAATGAAATCTTGTCAAAAAAAGCTGATTTTACAAATACACATGGCTAACCTTCATTGTCCTGCTAGTTACCAGCACACAGTCCAGATGTCAGGAAGCGGTACTAAAAGAAGCATGTAAATGATTTCAAACTTTCGCCGTGTTCTAAATGTTGTGTGCTCTCTTCTGGGCAATTCCCCGGCGTCTGAATTTCCGGGGATTTACCCAAAAGAGAGCATACAACAAGCATATGACTGTGCAAGCATGTGTATTGTATTGTATTTATTTTCCTCCAGTAAATCTTTGTAGATACAGAGCAAGTCAATATGTACATAGTGTGCATGGCATTTGTCATAGTACCAATTACAAATTTATCCTTAGAACTAGGAACATACAATTTTCTCTTAAATTTTAATAAGTACATTAATTTATCAATACCCTTTATAGTATTATAAATTAGTCTTGCATGGTACATATGAATAGATTTATGTGGAAGTCACTTGATAGTATTCATTAAGACTATACAATGTGTGTTCAAGGAGAAAGTTCTTTAATTTATTTTTAAAATGCTTAGGATCCTTAGAAAGGGATTTAATGTTCGTTGGTAAACGATTAAAAATTTTAATACCTGAATATGAAACTCCTTTTTGTACCAGTTTTAAATTAGTGGTTGGAGGATGCAAATTGTCATTATAGCGAGTATTCCGGTCATGAATGTCCGAGTTCAATGGAAAAAAATTCACTATATTTAATCACGAACAAGAGTAATGATAATATGTACTGTCCTGGAAGTGTCAAGATTCGTAGTTGCTTATATAGTTGACGGCAGGAATCACTCTTAGATCTATTAGTCATAATCCTTATTATTCTCTTTTGTAATCTAAGTATATTAATACTGAAGTGAGATGATCCCCAGAAAATAATACCATACGACATAATTGAGTGAAAATAGAGTAATAAACCATTTTCAACACTCTTTTAGTCATGAAGGGCTTAATTGCTCTGATGGCAAAGGAAGCTTTATTTAATTTAAGTGTTAAGGCTGTAATATTGTCTCTCCATGGCAACATACTGTCTAGAGTCAAACCAAACAATTTCGTACTATTAATGTTATTAAATACTGAATTTGATGTTATTATTTGTATTGGGATTTTATTTTGTTTTCTAGCAAAAAATTGGAGAAATTGTGTTTTATTATAGTTCACTGTAAGTAGATTGCTAAGGAACCAATCATTTGTTTCCTGTATAACTATATCAATAGTTTGTTTAAATCCTTGTGCATCAGTATCTGTGATGACAATACTAGTATCATCAGCAAATAGTACCAAATTAGCATAATTATCTATGGTTCTTGGTAAATCATTTATGTAGATGAGAAACAGCAAAGGTCCCAAAACTGAGCCCTGGGGAACCCCATGTTTTATACATTTCCATTCGGATACTAATTTGTTGGAAAATTTGTCATACAATACTACCCTTTGATACCTGTCTGTAATGTATGATTTCATTAGTTCATTGGCCTTACCAGAGATACCATAATAATTGAGTTTAGCTAAGAGTATATCATGATCGACACAATCAAAAGCTTTCCTTAAATCCAGAAATAAGCCACCGGCTATGCTCTTTTTGTCAAGGGATAGTAGTATAGTATTTAAAAGGGAAAATGCCGCTGTCTCAGTAGATGCTTTCTGACGAAAACCATGTTGTTCATTTACAATTAGTTTTTGTTGGTCTAAAAAATGATATAATCTTTTATGTATTATTTTCTCGATCACCTTAGAAAATGAAGTTAATAATGAAATAGTCCTGTAATTGGAGAAATCTAAAGGATCACCATCTTTATATAAGGGTTTAACTTCTGAAAAACCTCTTCAGTGGCGTCATCATGTTTCACTTCATCACTTAATAAATTTAAAATTTCAGTTAATGATTTTACCTATTTTTCAAATGCTTGAATATTATTTTCCATTAATAGATAACTTCAATAATTGACACTGAAAGAGGCTTCTTCACCATTACCACTTAACAGAATATCCTCGCAACCAAAACTGCGTGCCGCCGCCATATTGCTCGAGCTATAGTGAAGCTGATGAAGCATTTAATGTGTAATTTAGAAAAAAAAAAGTCATATAAGAATTCGTGAACTTGTGAAAATAATTTGCCCAGCCAGACCACTCAGCACTTATGGGCCCCTGAGCAAAGCCCCTACGTGTGAAGCCACGACCTTCAATAGTTGGTGTTACCCACCTATTACACTGAATAATAGTCCTTGTCATAAGGTTCGTCACCCCATTGTGTTTATAATAAACTAGATTGGGGTGTATATACTTGTCTAACACAACTATATGATGGTAAAGATATGTATTTAATTTATTACATAAAGAACAACTACATGTTTCGGCACTTTTCATTGGCCATTTTCAGGTTGTTGAAGAAGGCCAATGAAAAGTGCCGAAACATGTAGTTGTTCTTTATGTAATAAATTAAATACATATCTTTACCATCATATAGTTGTGTTAGACAAGTATATAACTCCAATCTAACAGTCCTTGTTTTCTGAATTTTAGGAAAACTAAGATAACAACCCTGTAAAAATGTATTTATGAAATAGTTAAACATGGAATTTACGTCCTTATCATCAAAGATATCATCCTGTGTTAAAAACCTATATTATAGTTCAACCCAGCTAATGAATATTGATTAATTTTCTTTGTATTTTGAATATTGTAAGTCTGTACATAAAAGTCAACATCATGGATCAATATTAACTGGGCATTCTGTTCAGATAAACCATTATGGATGGGGAATATTTCATAATTACCTTGTCTAGAGTAATTAATGAGTATATTGTCCATGGCAGAAATGGAATTTTTTGAAGTCGGGTTGGTACGTCTGCCATACCAAAGAGGTTGTAAGAAATTAGCAATGAGTCTAATTGATTGTCTTTGAATATCAATGACATAGTTTATGTTAATAACTCCATAAATAATAAATCCTGTTTTAGAACTTTATCGAAACTAAGATAATATCTAATTTATGTGGAAAATATACATATATGGGATAAAAAAATAAAAAAAATAGAGACTGTAATTTAACTGCACATATTTTAATGTCATAATCAGAGCAATATGAATTTAAGTTAACGGTAATGAAAATTAAGTTTTTGTGTACAAAACCCCCCTCCTCCCTTTGAAAGAAGACTTCTTACAGTAACTAGCCCTTAACGATCATCACACACATAAAATCGAACATGTATGAGTCTACGTGATGACATTGGTCTGAACATAGTGCATAAAAGAATTGTGCTACCATCTAGCGGCCCAAGTCCTTACTACGTGAAAACAGGGTATGAATGCAATGCAAACGTTATAAACATAAACGTTAACAATTGCGCAAGGAATACAGCAGGGGGTTAATACTGTTTGGCAAATAGTACACGTCATCTAGCTCCTCATTGTGAAGGTTGCTCCTACTTCTGTTACTTCCTCCATCTCAGGTCAAAATATTCTAGTCAGCACCCTATTTTTTACAAAGACCTAAAAATCTCCAATCATAACTAACACATTTTTATGACCATGTTTATTAAACCCCATATTTCATTACCCCCGCTCTGTTTTTGCCTTAGTGTGAGAGATGAAGTTTCAGATTCAACAATGGGAAAAATCTCAGTTGCTTCTATTTTAAACTTTACTGTTTCAAACAGCAGGCATGGCGGAATATCGTAGTCGCTACGGTCACTAGGCTACGCGCAGAGACCAAAAAATCGTGGCTGGAGTTACAATAAGGAAATTATTATTTTGTGCGTGATTTCAAGTTTCTTCTAGGAAGTTGCGCAGCGTAGAGTGCTAGTTACCGACGTTTCGGGATAAGATATTCAAAGATCAAGCAGTCCAAGATGAAGCTTGACCCGTGAAGATGGGACCAATAAGTAGTTCCCGAAACGTCGGTAAGACCCTACGAATCTACATCCCAGGAGAGTGAAGATATAAAGGCTTTTTTTATCTTTTCAGAAGTATTCAGACCAGCCCAGGTACCAACCCAGCCTCCTAATCGATTGTATCGCGGTCTGTTGCTTATAGGGTTAAGTGGTCGGGGCGTGAAGCTGAGTACTTACCTCCATCTAGTTAGGAATGTGTCGCCTTAATCATATACTTCATCGCATGTCTTGGCGGCGTCATGTTTACATAAGCAGCAGGTTTACCTTTCTTCTTGAGGCACGTGTTTTCAAACAGGTGACAGGAGACCCAAGCTTCTGAAGAAGTTGAAGTATACCAGACTTGAAACTTTTGCGGGTTTAGCTTTGGATATCGTTATCTTTTGAGGTGTTACACTGTCTAGTGCGGAACAAATCTGTTCGCATTTCACAGGAACGTATTGCAATGTGTGTAGACACTGTAGTAGCATTCAAGTGTCGAGTATGCTTCTAACAGCGAACAGCAAGCAAACTCTGTGGAATGTGTACTGCTCTATACAACAAATATAACGCCATTTTCCACCAGATATTAAAAAGAAAAATGCATCAGCTCTGGAAAAGGAAAGAAAGTGCTCATTTTACAGTAATGGGCATCTGTGTAACATTTTCGGGACGCTCAAAATTTTATTGTCAACCACTGAAGCATGGAATTTATGTAAGTGTGTAAAATTTTAGTTCTACCTCGCAGAAAACATATTTCGTCTCTTGTGTAAACATCAGCTGGCGAAAGCTGTTGTAAACAATAATTGCTTTTCACTGCAAGTCTTGTGCGGAACATAGGCTTACACTGTCTGCAGAAATATTCAGATTTTAATATTAATACAAATGATACTTTAAAACAGCTAGTGTGCTACTGCGGGTTGACCACTTTGCGATATTATTTATACGAGTAAAGGCAAAGAAAAAATCATAATTTATGTTTCTGTACTATCAACATACGACGCATTTTGTTGCAGACGTGTTTCGATAACATATTTTGTGACTAGTTTATTGTGTACTGTTGGTTTGGCTGATGGATCTGCAGTATATGAACGTGAAGGCCAATAAAGACGCAGAATCCAAAAGCCTGCTCGTTTAAATCACATGTCATCCAAATTGGAGCACAATATAGAAACTGCTTATTTTGCTTGGTTTTATTTGTAAAGTGAAATTCGTACCGGCGAAAGTAACAATAATATTTTTATTTTTTAAAATATTAATATCTGTTCTATTGCTCTTTCTTTTCCCGTTCTTCAGGTAAAGTGATGTTGCAAAATTTCTTTTATAAAAGAAAATGTCTGTCTTTCTTAACGTATAGCACTGAAATTTTGTCCTCTTCCTTCATCAGTCTCCAGGTTGATATCAACAGTTTAGCGTGTGGTAATTCACACTGGTTGCTTTCCCTATATCTCCACTACTTATTATTCTCTGACATTCTTAATGGACCTTGAATCCCTGAAGATGAAGATGATGTTATTTCAAAACTTCGGGAGCCATTTATCTAGAGACGCAACGTCAAATCTCAAAAGAGGGGAAAATTTGACTACGCCGCTGTGGAAATCGCAACTCTCGCACACATTTTACCTGCGTACGGATACTTCGACAATGCATGTTGGCAATACTGACAGCAGAAGGCGGCATAGCGGCTAATACATATAGTCACTTGCCTTAACTTTTATCTGTATCTGTAATTTAAGAACTGTTACGTGAAAAAAATAACAAATTGACGTTAATGACTGACAAATCCATTTTAATTTTATTAGGAGAATTCACTTTGTTTACATCAGTTAACTAAGTACAACTGTAGTCTTTTTTGTGCACCGTATTACATATTCGTTATTCCCGCTATTTGGCAGACTTGCGCAGTTAGTCCCTTTGCAGCCAAACGTGAGGAGTAGTTAGGTCTGCCGTGTTTGCAGATTGTAGCGGTACGAAAGGATTTTTCCCTCATAAATTCGTAATTTTTCTAATTCTTATGGCCCCAGGTGACGAGACTGATAGTGGACTGGAGTCTTTGTCATCAAGCAATAAATCTTTGGCGACAGCCGACAGGAAAGACAGTAAAGTTATGAGGGCAGAAATTGACGATGATGATATTGATGATGAGGTAGGCGCACGCCTGTTACACTGTGATCTTGAGTCTTACATACGCCTGTTACACTGTGATCTTGAGTCTTACATACTGAGGTGTAGTGTGAAACCTTGATATTAGCTATATAATTTGTTACGCCTATGTTGGCCGCAATACGGCATATTTGCCGTTGAAGTTAAGTTAGTGAAGATAGGTTATGTTAAATCTGCTGTTAGAATGGTTGCTACAAGTTGTTCTAAGTTTCCGTAACTTTTGTCTAGTTTTTATTTAACTATGCGTGTTTCGTTGTGAGAAACTGTTTGTAATTGACTGTCTACATGGTGGTTTCAGGACTGAATACTATACTGTGTCCATTAGCGTATGTTATTTTTTGTTGACACTGTTGTCCAAATCAGAATAATTGCTTATAATTTCACAATGTTCTGAATTGTGCAGGATTGAACATCAGTGCTGTAACTATTATCATGCTTGCCCCTAAAGCAAGTTTTAGTGCCTGATCCTTATGTGGAGGGCTTGGCAAATGTATGGATGGTTCAATAGCTTTGTGTTCTCAGTAGGGTATCTTTCATGTTTTGAATTTTGTGTGGCCTTCAGTACTCCTTTTGTGTACATTCTCTGCAGATTCCTAAGAAGCTTGTGATAACCATACCAACTTAAAATATCAGTTCTTTTTTTTATGTTATCCAAGTCCAGATGATATTAACATACAGGGTTCTGTTGACTATGGACTGCAGAATTTAATATCTTTTAAAAATAACAAGGCTATATCTGGTTTTTATAGTTAATTTGAGAGAACTGGTGTTTTTTAATGTACCGAGGTTCACAATCTACTCTAGGATGTAATAAGTAAGTGATATGAAAGAGTGTTAAAATGAAGGGAGAAGGCATCCATTGATAACACTCCCAGTACCAGTGTTGGTTATCATAAGTTTTCGGTTACAGGTTTGAGCGGGTCATGTGGCCATTGTTTATTGAGTCTTCTGGGGATAATGCTTTCATTTATTAACCAGGTGATAGAGTCATTATTTTATCATAGGAGATGCTTGTGATAAGTTGTGGCAAGTCTGATTGCTTTGCAAGTGGTATGCCTACATCATTATGGGAGTGGTGGGTAGTTACGTACCAGGGAGTGTTGACAAGCACTATTAGCATATTTGATTGAACCTTCGGTGCATTGTATACTGTAATTTCTTGGAGAGACTTTGGTAAAGAAATTTTGTGACTCATTTTGTGTTCTTCTGGGTTGTGAAACTGCATGGTAGAATTGCATACTCATGTTTCAGAGGAATGTGTTGTGCCCTCTTCTTCATAATTGAAGTGAATATGCGGGGGTATGTAGTCTAGGTATATGGGCAGGGTTGCAAGAAAGGTGGTTAACCTGCTGGTATAATTGGATCACATTTGTCACCATATGTTGGCTCTAATGATGGAGACAACATGCTCTGCCAAAATGTTGGCACACACCTACAAGACTGCATGTTTTCAACCCAGAAGACTTCACTATGAACAGTTCCTACCATGAAAACTTGAAAAATGTACCCACTGGCTTTGTTTTCTTTTCCAGGATCTGGATGAAACCTTCTCTGAGAGATTGTGGGGGTTGACTGAGATGTTTCCTGAAGGAGTTCGTAATGTGACATCTGCTGTTGTGTCTGCCACTTGTGCTGGAATTAAAGGTTATCATTTTGTAATTAACAATGACTTTCTGACAATTAGTGGGCTATGCCATGGTTCAGGACATTGGTTAACAACCTGTCACTGTGGAGGCCTGTGTTGAATTTATGGTGAGCAAAGTGGCACTGGGACTGGTTTTTCTCTGAGTACTTTGGTTTTCTCCTACCCATGTCATTGCCGCAGTTCTGTACACTTGTTCATTCATCTTTACCTATCACTGACACTGTATTATTTTGGCAGTTGAAAGTGTCATTAAATAACACATTTAAAAAAAACATATCAGACCATTACTTCCATAGCGCTGTGTTATGTATCCTAAAGAAGAACCTAATGGATATTTTGGGATGTAACACCATGCAGTCTGGTTAAAATTTACAAAAGTTTTGGATGAATGTATTGTCCCCATATTCCTGGTGTATACAGGCAGAATGTTCCTCTTAAATGTCAGTAAATTTCGTCAACCAGAATATGTGACATCACATCCAAGTAGACTGTTCTTCATTGTTACCTCTGCAAACTTCAGATATCACATGTTGTGAATAATTTTAGATGTTTCTCATAGTTCTCTAGTTACAGATCATGTCTATCCATCTGTGTCTTGACATAGGACTAGTGCCACAACTGTTCAGCACATTGTTTTTTAACAACTGATTTGTGAGATTTCCTCTGCATGTTTTCGGTTATTTCCAATTGTCAGCGATGTTAATCTTGACGTCCAAATGTAAGCTTAATAAACTGCAGCAGGCAGTGTTGGAAATTTTATGTACTACGTTATGGGGTCAATTTTCATAGTCTTATAACTGCAGGAAACAGTTATCAGCAAATTAGAAATGTGTGTCCATCATATATATATGTGTGTATGCTTGTAATTACTGCAGTTTGTGGGTAATATTTTTTATGCTTAATTTTAATTAATAGAGCCTTTTCATTCATGTAGGTTTTTATGGCCTTAGTCGGGTAATAACATGGTGTGTCTTCAGTTCATCAGCTATCCTCTTTGCTCCGTTGATCTTTGAAGTGGAGCGTGCTCAGGTAGAAGAAATGCAGCGTACCCAACAAAAACAGGTAAACAGTGTGCACCATATAATGAATTAAATTTTTGTGAATTAAATGTAAAACTGTTAATAATCACTGATTATGCTTCACAAACATATTTTCCATTATTTGAGAACATGTGTGAATGTATAAATTCTTTGCACTGATACTGTGAGGGTGAGCCATTATGTTTATATGTGTTAGACTAGACACTTGCTGATTTGTAATTATGTATATTAGAGGGTGGATGTAGTAGTAGTTGCAAATAGGAGCAGCAGATAGTATCCATAGATGACAGTGGAAGGTTTGCTCAAGTTGGTGTTCTTTTGTTCATCTTTGCTGACAGACGTTCATAGCAAATATCCAGATAGCAGCATGGCTTAGCACAGAATGTTCTTCTGTCAAGTTGAGTGCCTTAGTACAAATGTAGCTGTCTTGACAGAACTTTTCAGATTATTGAGGTTCAGTATTTTGAAGTATTTTGTTTGTCTAGACAAAAAGTGCTGCATGTTCGCATTTGCAATATTAAATATATATTTTATTCCCCAAATTCTGTGAACATGTTCTTAACTACATCAGTTACCCCTTAAAGTTTCTCTGTGCTTTATGCATTCATTATCAGTTTTTATATTACAGGTGCTCCTGGGGCCAAGCAGTGCCATGTCAGGTGGTATGGGACTTATGCCACCCATTCACCGATAAGAAATCAGAGATCAGTACGTTACACAGCTGTGGTACTTTCTCATTCATGTGTATAGAAACCACGGAATATAAAATGAACATCTGCAACTTGTTCACGAGCTGGTAGCAGTATACAGTTTTTGTTAAGTAAATAGTCAATATTAGTATAATTTGAGTGTATTAAAATTAAACGAATAAAGTTACAATGCCTAAAATTTGCTGTTTTCACGGAAATGGCACTTCCAATGCAGCGCAGCTTAATATAATACAGTTGTTTAAAGACTCCATTACTGTGGTTTATCAGACTGTTCTGGTTTAAAAACACATTAGTAGGATCTTGTTTCTTTAGAAATAAGGTTCTCTGAGGTTTCGTCCCACATAATGTGATGTATTTCATAGCTGTGGTGTGTTGGTGATGTTTCAGTGGAAATGTTTGACAGGTTTGTAATCACTCGAAGGGAAGAATATATAACAGAAGAAACTGTATGCGTGATGGACATGTGTTCATGTTCTGTTTGTAGTTTTATCTGTAGTATGTTTTAAATATTCTGGTGAATGTGCGCGTGTGTGTGTGTGTGTGAGTGTGTGTGTGTTGTTCCTGTTTTGTTATCAATTGGGAAAATAAATTTATAACTGCAGTGTAATGTTTCATTGTTTACCAAAAAGAAACTTACCATGAGCTCAGAACTAGTGTAGTAGTCCATGCTTTGACTTATGTGATTTTCACACACAATATCATTTAATTTTTTTTTTAAATCTATGTCTTTGGTGAAGACTTATAAGTAGTGTATTATTTGTGCAAAAATTCAGGATTCTGAAATGGCTAAAACGAATTTTATCACAATTACTTGAGTTAGATATTTTTATATAAAAATTGAAGTTAATGAAATGAAAGGAGTAACAGAATATGTTGAATTAAAGCAACCACTCTTTGGAGTGTAACTATCACATAAGTTGGGGGTACCTGTCCTTCTTTCCTAGAGTAAACAATGCGAAGAAAGCCAGTTTGGTGAATTATTAATAGCGAATGTCATATTGTTTTTGGTATTGTATTAGCCTGAAAGGTTTTTCTACTGTATATTTTTCCCAATCTCATGTGCACTGGGCTTAATTAACCTTTTAAAGCCTACTGGTTTCATGCACCAACAGGTTTATTACTTAAGAATTATGCATTCTGTCCACACTGTATTTATTTGTTTTGTATTTATCTCAGAACAAACAGTGAATTGTGCCACATATAACATAAACTGATTGGTTTTTATAACCGAGATGAAAAGTGTTTACTGCGCGGTACAGACTGGGTCTTTAAATAGAACAGTCTGTGCTTCGTCTTTAAAGGGTTAAGCGTCACATTATGTATGGAACAGTAAAACATTGGAAGATGTTTTTGCTGCTGTTAACACTCAGATTTGAGATGGCTTTGTGCACATATGAATTATTTAGATCAGCATGTCTTAAAAATGTAATAAATTTTACTCGGGTAAAATTTTATGGGAAAATTTGAAAGGGTTAAACAGAAAACTTTGTTTTGTATGTGAGATTTTGTGGTTTTGATAGTTGTGAGTACTATCAGCACAATCTTTCGTAAGGGACACCATATGGTTTGGTGGACAGTTACCAATATCTCGGGGGAGCCTTCTGCTTGCATCTTCAGGGAGGTATGTTCTTCTGCTGAGAAGCCTAAGGCAGAATGTTCCTCCAAAACGCAGGCGGTATCTACCAAACCACATTGTTACTTCATAGGAGAACATTATCTTAATTCTGCTTTCATTTTTCTTTCTTTTGCACGAAATAGGCTCATTGTGTTGTTTTGTTTGCATGTTATGTGCATACATTTTTTCTATTGTGCACACTCATTCAAGGCTGAAATATAGAAGACGTTATTGGTTGAGGAGAGTTGGACTTCGCCTTAATACTTGTAAAAATCTCTGTAGATGTGGAGTGTTGGCTTAAATTCTAATGTTAAGTTATACTAAGGCTGTGGGCACATAAGATGAATGAAGTCACTAAGTAATGAGCTACACTGCAGATTCTTGGCTTCACTTGACTCAAATTGTGTGGTGTGACAAAGGTACACTGTAGTTCTATACAAAAACAAATTGGTTTTGCAGCATCTTTGGGTGTGAGAATCACTGAGCATTGATTGGACTTGATTATATGTGTGTGCCCACAGCTTTATGGTGCTCTTAATACTAGCAAGTGAAAAATTGCAGTCATGGAGCAAAATAATTTAGGTGTGTGACTTTGAAGTTAATTTTATGATAAATGTGGTGTGCAATGAAAAAAAGATGTGTTGATATTGATGGAATATGTAATAATGAGTACAGGATCAATGTAAGGAGCTTGGCCTAGAAGTAAACTCGGAGAAGTCCCTATATTTCACCTTCAGAATGTAAGACAAAAGTGTAATATAAGAATGATTATTAAATTGTTTGAAAATTTGGCAAAGTTCAAACATTTTGGAGTGAGATTAATTCAGTTACATTTACAAGGAAATTAAAAGTAAGGGGTGATGGAAAATGTCTAGTTTGTTTATCTTGTTGACCTTACTGCATGTGTATGAAACTTGGTTGCTCACCTTAACAGTTCTTTGTCTCTCTCTCTTTCTCAGTATCTGTCTCTTTATCTGTATCCGTGAGGCAGCAGAGACCAAGTATAGGGCTGCCACAAACAGTGATGATGAAAGTGTTAATGAAATCTAGGAAGTATGTCATCCCCGTTGTGTGTGTGAAACTAGGAGAAGGTATGTAGTCAAACACATGTGCATGCTTATAGCTAGCCCTTAAGGTCCCTAGACAACCTGATGATGGCCAACACAGGCCGAAACATGTAGTTGTTTCCATCACAGTCATTAAATACACCTCAGTGATTAAGTTGTGTTTGACTACATACC
>Ga0136643_10007271_pt1 | contig 15996 bp, 13 predicted proteins | sample TergutLab28metaG_FD_96883 | JGI IMG/M metagenome (GOLD analysis project Ga0136643, IMG submission 96883) | Labiotermes labralis P1 segment gut microbial communities from Petit-Saut dam, French Guiana - Lab288 P1 (version 3) (version 3) | ecosystem: Host-associated > Arthropoda: Insects >... | reverse complement strand
ATGCTGCGCCAACATATATTTCAACCAACAATGTCTAAAACAAGGCGTTATCCCAAAATACGCCCAGAAACACTATGGGACCCCAAAGTGGGCAAAGCATCTGGTAACGGAAAACGTTGTAAGGGCATGAAGATGATTAACTATTAGTCGAAACATGTAGCCTTGCTTCAGAATAAAAAAGATTGTGCTGACGTATACTGTGTAACGTTAATTGAGTATATGTATAGCTCTACTCTTTCTTCAACCTCGTTGGTAGATGAGGGTAGGTGGTAAACGCCAAGCCCCGGCCGAATTACCTCCGGGAAAGACTCGACACCCATTGTATAGGACACTGGGTGGGCCCCAGGGCCGGTCTGGACGGGTGTGGAAAATCTCCCCCCATCAGGATTCGATCCCCGCACCGTCCAGCGCGTAGCGAGTCTTTATACCGACTGAGCTAACCCGGTCTACATACGTACATGGGTTTGTTGGTCTAACCTAAAGCGAAGTGACCATTTGGAACACGCACGAGCAGAGGGGAGAATAATATTAAAATGAATCTTAAAGGAATTGGATGGTTTTGTGTAATGGATACTTCTGATTCGGGACAGGGAACAATGGCGGGTTGGTGTGAATAAGGCTATTAACTCTGGGGTGCCATACAATGTTTCACCTACCTGAAGAACTACTAAGGACTCTGTTCCTCCGGACATTAGTTAGCTTGGAATTACGCCAAAACTACGACTCATTACATAACTATGCCATTTTCTTCCTCTCAGTGCGCTGGATTAGACATCTTTGTAATTCAGTCCAAAAGTTTGCCCGGTCTACCAATGGGCCCACATCTTATTCCCTCGGACCGTAATTCGGAATGGATATCCATGAACTAAATTAAGATATCAGAAAAAAATAACAGATGTTGTTGATCCATTCATGGCGCTCTGATACAGCTACAATAAGTTTGCATGGGCAGATACAGGGTACAGTATATGTAAGGCAAAAGGACAGGTGGCATAAACACAGGGCCTGTAATCGGCTGCAGTGTCAACAAGATACCGATAATACATGTGCAGAAAGGGTGGTCCGTTCTCAACTTGAACGTGGATGTACATACATATGAACATTCCTATATTATGCTTCCACGCCACTATGTGCATTCATGGCCTGATGCTTGAAGCACAAAGGAAATTTACATTTCAATCTAGTTACAGATCCATTTAGCGGTGGCTGGAACGTACCCGACAGTACTCATTCAGTCAGCTGGAAATGGCAAGGCAATAAAATCTCTGCCTCACTGTTTCACTTTGCCTGCTGTTATCATCCAACCCCTAGGACAACCACCACCATCCTAACGCAGTTTATGACGACACGATCCCAAACTCTATTTCAGGTGTTGCCATAAATACTATGCTCGACTCACGAGAACGACATTGAACTTCATGTCACAGAAAGCAGCATAAAATAATAGTATGTCACGTTTTACGTACATTGCCTGTCTTGTCTGTGCTTGGGTTTGTCTGCATCAAAATTAACTTGAATTATACTTAAATATCCAGTTCGTATCGTGCAGTAAACACTTCGTCTTGGTTATAAAATCCAATAAGTTAATGCTGCATAGGGAAATGAACGCTGTTTATTCTGAAATCCGTACAAAACCCAAATGCACTACTCGTATGAATTAATTAAATATTCTCACTTAGATGCCCTTTTAACCTATATCACACACAGTCTTTATTTTTATTTTCTTTTTTTGATGAATAGGGGACTGGTGCTGTGCTACAAATCGGAAGGTCGCTGGTTCGATCCCAGATGGTGTCATTGGATTTTCCACTGACATAAAATCCTTCCGATCGCACTATGGCCCTGAGGTCGACTCAGCCTCTAACAGAAATAGTACCAGGAGCATTTCCTGGGAGTAAAGGCGGCCGGTGCGTAAGGCTGACAACCTACCACCATCCTGTGTATTTGTCATGAAATCTGGGAACCTTAACTTCCTGGAACCCTCTGGGCCACTCCGGGCCTGTAATGGGACTGCTTTACCTTTATTTTTAGATGAATATATAATACCTTTTATCTCATATCACACGTTTATGAATGTATCTGTTATTACACTCTACAGCTGTATGTCTGCTCTTTTATATTATTTTCTGTACAGCCTGATGATGATTATTAGTATAGCCGAAACATGTAGCTGTCGATATGCTTTACAATATACGCTGTGATGATGGACCATCTGTTTTATTGTCTGCAAAAGCAAAGGCCTCAATATCTGATTTTATGCCTATACAAAGAGACAAGATGTTGTACTAGTAGTTATGTTTAACCCAGTACCTGATGTAAACGGTCGATCTTCATTAAAGCAAATAAGTAAAAAAAAAAAAAAATGCACAAAATTACAATTTTGGGTCTGATTTTCCAGCGTGTGACATGTTCCTTCACCTTCAGGCAAAGAAAATACCTGCGTGTATTGAGAATGAGTCAGAATAATACGAAGGTCAGAATATTTGGAACCAAGAAAGAGGAACTAAAAGGAAAACAGCAAAAATTACATGCCTCAGGGCTTCGTAATTTTTAGGCTATTCTTTGTCACACACGACACTATTACCCACAAGGAGCAAAAACTTCGTGAATACCTGCCAGACCCTCAGCTAGTCAAGAAATTCTCAACTATCCAAGAAATTCATTACCGTCTTTATAGTTCTCCTCGAACTCTGCTTAAACCGCCTGAATGACTTCCCACTAAACCCATCCGACGCCACCGAAACCTGCACTTTTTTTTTTTTAATATTTTCGTTAAATAACCTATGACGTTCAACCATGACGTGAGGTTTTCAGCTGTTGTGTATTTACTGTGGCGCACTTCTTGCATCTCTCCGCTTTCTTGAACTTGAATGGAGGCATCACGATGTGCTTGGATACGTATTGTGATATTAATGGCGTACGTCAGCACAACTGTTTTTATTACACAAGGTAATATGTAGGCTACATATTTCGACTATTAAACAGTCATTTTCAGGCCTATTCTGTACAGGTTGTGTGCGCACAGCATCCTGTGCCTTAACCTGTAAAGAATAGGCCTGTAGATGACTGTAGCCTATGTAATTACCTTGTGTAATAAAACACGTGTGCTGACGTACACTATTAACCATCTAAACGCCAAATTAAATATCATCTCCCATTTGCTGGCATTGTTAGGATCTCACCACATTCTCCACATTAGCAGGATAAGGGTTAATATCATACTACATCTCCGCGTTCTATATACCCGTTTAATCGTACCTCCCTACTGTGAAGAGTCTTCCAATTCATGGCAAAAGTAATCTAGCATTTTTCGGCCTGATTAGTTTATTCCTCTTGCGTAAGACATACAATTTATGAATGGAATGTTGAACGTTACGTTGCTTTACTGTACAGTTCGTTGAACGAGGGTTGACGTCAAGAGGTGAAGGAAGCCAGTGGAATGACGCAACCACGATATAGGTTATTACTTCACAAATGTTAGCACCTCTCTTGAGAATCCACTGTATATATACACACGAACATGAGAAGAGAATTTCTGGCTCTTAAACACAGCATCACATCATGGCATCTCCTGCGCTGAGTGGAACTTCCCACAGAGTGATGTTCTCCCATCGCCTGCGAGTTTATGCAAGAGGCAACGACACCAAAACCACAATGCGATGAATCCCTCACACTACCTCGGCAAAGCCTAATGGCAAAGCCTGTACTGGAGTAACAAACTGCGCTACCTTCCTCGCGTCCAATTACGTTCCAGTCGGAACGGTTATATGAAAGGAAGTGGTGGTGGTGGACATTAAAATGGGATTGGAGGGTATGGACTGGATTCATCTGGCTCAGGGGAAGTACAAATGGGTTTTTGTGAGTACGGTAACCAACTTCCTGCTTGCACAAAATGCGGGAATTTAAGCTCACTGCTCCGTGCATCACAATCCAATATCATAAAAATCAAACTAGATGCAACAGTACGCAAATATTTATTTACTGCAAAGTCACTCTACATGTTTCGGAAGTCAGCGCACCTATCATCAGCAGTACTAAAAACTGTAACCGGTACAGGTCATAATATCGGTACAGCTACTTCCCTCCAACGTGGCCACGTTGGAGGGAAGTAGCTGTACCGATATTATGATCTGCACCGGAGGCTGCGGTTACAGTTTTTAGTACTCCTGATGATGGGTGCTGTGACACCCCAAACATGTAGAGTGACTTTGCAGTAAATAAATATCTGCGTACTGTTGTATCTGGTTGGATTTTTATTAACATTAAAATGCGGAAAATTTCATGATTGTCTGAGGAACTAACAGCTTATCCATAAAAACTCTGCTGCATGGAGTTACTTCGTGAGTTAACTCGTCACGTGGCAACAGCAGTGGGTATGCTGACAGAAATAAGGTGCGTGCGACCTCGATTTGCCTGGCGGGAGATTAAAATCCCGCCTACTGAACTGACATATTGACTCGCTTCATTTCCAGCCACATCGCTCATAACTTCGAGGTCTGCCCATGGACCCGCCTCTCAAACCATGCAGGTGTTCAGTGACATTAACACTTCGGATAAATTTTAAGCATTCGGGGCAGGGGAAAACTGATACGGCCCTCAAGGTAGATGGTAGTATCCGCTCATCCTTCTGATAAAAGTAGGTTAGAGGCAAAGTCAAATGACGAAGAAACATATCCATCAAAGCTTTCAAAGCACTATACGTGTTACTAATCACAAAGCCAGAACGTTTCATGCGGTTTCCAACCATACTCTCAGCATCTTTATCGTTGCACCGTGCATTTTGTAGTTTATATAAGTAACACAAACCAACAAATGCACATATATAGTCTTTAATAATCTAAAATTTACATTAAAACACTTAAAACGCTCCTACATGTTTCGATCATACGATCATCCTCAGGGAGCATACTTTGTTTCTTGTTAAAGTTACAGTTTAAAACACTCAGTTATTTACTTCGTTATATTAATTTGGTGCTGTGGCAGCATGTCGCGTGTGAGTTGTACGCTATACGGCACAACAAGCACATCGACAGCCGGTCTCAAACGAACAGCGTACGACTCACACATCACACACGACAGCCTGTCACAGCACCAAATTAATATAACGAAGTAAATCACTGAGTGTCTTAAACTGTAACTTTAGCAAGGAATAAAGTATTCTCCCCGAGGATGATCGTATGATCGAAACAAGTAGGAGCGTTTTAAGTGTTTTAATGTCAATTTTAAATTACTAAAGACTATATATGTGCATTTGTTGGTGTGTAACTTAATTATGACCTCAGCACTTTCTTTAAAAACGACTCTTTGTTTAAGCAAGTTCCATACTGTTCAGAGACCCAACAGTATGCAATATTTAAAATAGACACTTAAGTGGCAACAGTGTTGCTTTCACCTCACAAATCTGCACCCCGCAAATGTTGGCTGTGTTCATGATATGGAGTTACAGGTGCCAATACATGGAGATCATCAAAAGCGCGATGATTAATTAATGTCAGCACCGAATTACGGAGTAGACAGACAGGTGATTGGATGGACACGGTCTATACAGGACACGATTACGAATGTGAACTCCGTCAACGTAAAACAAAGCCGTGTCTAAATATATAAATGCTTAGAGAACACCACAGACAAATGAAGGCAGATAGCCAACTTGCACAGGCCCCAGCCGCGCCAGATTTACATCTATACATGGCATTACATGCAAAACGCTTGTGTACTTGCATACTGTGCGCATACTATGCCATACTCAAGCTGTGGCAGCTTACACAGGCTTGCAAAGCTCAGGCCGACGGACGAGAAATATATCTTAATTCACTCCGGTAACGGAGAACAGTTTGAAAGCTGGTGAAGGATGACAATAACACACTTCCGGTCGAATTTCAGAGGACATTTCCTCTAGTAACTGCTAGATATACAGTGTGTTCCCCATAAGGTGTGGCAAATATCACGATGTTTACTTCATCAGACATTATGATTAAAATATATCAACATGTCGCCAAGTATCAATAGTTACATCGCTACGGGCATTTTAATGTATGAGCTTGGGTTATCCCAAAATTCCCCATTACACATGTTTTATACTACTGTGTAAATAAAAAGAAAGTTACACGTCAGATAACACCACAAAAGAAAGATGCCTATTCAAGTCTTTAACATGCTGTATAATATATGTCCGTTAACACCACACAACACACGCAGCAATTGCGTCTTACCCTCCTGTACGTACAGCATCAAAAAGAAACTTGTGTAAAATAATACCACAAAATACGACATCTATTTTTGTTTATATTGCCGAGTTCGTTACGTCAGTTTACATAGTTATGTTACAACATGGAGGAAAAATCAATTTTGATTAGATTATAACAAATAACGTCAATCTTCACTTAGGTTACACTGATTACTTTTCGAAATGACTTCCACCGCTCTCTACGTACAATCCTGCGTGTCTCAAAAGAGACTGGTGTTTTAATGGTGTTCGCTACAAATGTCAGTCAGAGTAAAGTCGGGTCATAAGAAGTGATACCGTACAGTATTTCAACACAGAAAAATGCAGGTAGCGATGTACCTGTGGGTGGGTAATCGGGTACATGTTGATAAAACAGTGTTTGTTCAAAATGCCATGTATAACATCCTGAACTGAGGCACACCTTATGCCGAACTTCCTGTATGTGGAGAGTAACGAAATAAAAGTGGAACACAGAATAAGGCTAACCATCAGAGAACAGTCTGTAATAAAGATTTCGATCCGGATATTTCCCATAAAATTCAAATAAACTGAGCTTTACCGCAGGGCATGACCTCCCAGCAGTAAACGGGAGTGGGTACAGGAACAAACGAGTCAAAGAAAACAAACGTTCTTGCCACTGCCGGGAAGTGAACCGAGCCATGCAACTCATAGGAATTCCGTGCCACCCATCCTTTCAACACCGCAACACATTTCAATTATAAACTACTTCCAAAACACTACAACCCAATTCAACGTTCGTGTTTCCGTGCATCTTTAGTGTAATTACAACTGATAACCAACAAAATGCAACTATATTAATTTATTTACTTCTTATCAGATCTACATGCTTCGGGCGATGTTTTCGCCCATCATCAGGAGCATATCATTGTAACTACAGCTTCTGGTATTGTCCACCGATGTTGCTGCTGGCAGCAACATCGGTAACGGTGATATGCTCCTGATGATGGGCTAAAACATCGCCCGAAACATGTAGAGCTGATGAGAAGTAAATAAATCAAAATAGTTGCATCTTGCTGGTTATCAATTGTAATTACTACAATCCAAATCAATAACAGACCTATCTGGATGCGAACCGACGCTAGTAATTCCCTTTCCCCTCCATGCAAATCCTTTAGCAAGTGCATTTATAGGAAAGCCTGCCTGAAGCCATTTAAATTACATTCATAAACAAGTACTTGCCACTCGTACCGCCAACACAGAATAACCCTTGTACTACTCATTATGAGCACAGGGATACAGTCTCATAGCCTGCATGTTTTCAGAATCTATTCAGAACGTCCAATCACGATCCCAATGTGTACAATGCGTAACGATATGAAAGACATGACACAACTTCCCCTCGCCGGTAAAGCCCATTGTTTTCATACAGACCCGGATCGTCACTGTGATAAACCCAATACATGGCGAATTATTACCTGCTTGTTACGATTTTTTTCAGCGGTTAACTTCAGCCCACTGAAAGCTCGTTAACTGCTCTTTCTCACAGAAAAGTAAATTCAGTGCTAACACCGTTGGTATTTTCAGACAATCATTAGAATAAATAAGACCATTAGAAGCAACATGGCAGCATCAGTGTAATGAATAAAATCTAAAATTTTTACCTGCACTGAACACCAAACATTTCATCTTATATAACTATAAAGCCAATTTACAAGGGACCCCCACCGCCCTCCCGATGATGAATACATATGGCGAGACACATTAGGCTACTAAAACGTTTTGTTCATTAGACACACACTCAAGGAGGAAATGAATGTCCTACATATAATAAAAAGGCGAAAGAATGGGTGTCTTGGTCATATTTTGCGTAGGAACTGTTTTCTAAAACACATTACAGAAGGAGAGCCAGAAGGATATAAGAAAGACGATGAAAAAGAATTAAGCAGCTACTGAATTACCTTAAGGAAACGAAAGGACACTGGAAATTGAAAGACGAAGCCCTAGATCGCATGCTCCAGAAAACTGGCTTTGGAAAAGGCAATGTATCTGTCGTATAAGACAGACTACGGAATGAATGAATGAATGGACTAATGTACCTGTAAAAAGGTAAAGTGATCCCGTTACAGGCCCGGTGTGGCCCAGAGAGCAGGAAGAGGTATAGCTCTACTCTTCCATGACCGCGGCACTAGAAGGGGGTGAGTAGTCAGTAGCACGCCTCGGCCGCATTTTACTTCCGGGAAAGACCCGGTACCCATTTTACAGAAGGCTGGGTGGGCCCCAGGGCCGGTCCGGACGGGCGGAAAATCTCGTCCCCACTGGGATTCGATTCCGGACCGTTCGTAGTCAGTCGTTATACCGACTGAGCTACCGGGCCCACCTAATGTACCTGTGCTCTGTTTATTATTTAGTTTATTTAATTTAATTGTTGCTTACTTCAAACCCTTGATACACACCTGATTTTGTTCATTTTTTTATTAATTTGAAATAGTTCAACTAGTGCAGGTTGTGTTGAATGGAGGAATGCGTGCTCAGTCATAAATTGCAAATGTTGTGGATTCAAGCGTACGCGGCTTCAAACATGGCATTTTTGTGGACGGGGCCTCTGACCAGTGGCATTCCGGCCAGAATTAGTCCAGGAGACTACCACGACACGAAACAGAAATGTAAACCAATCGGCCTAGACGTTCGGTTTGAAACGTTTCAAGGTCAATGGCTCACACATGCCGTATCGCCATGGATCAGCGTGCCCTCGATATGAGGGATGGTAATGAAAAGAGAATTCAAAAGACGATATTACAATGCCTAACACTGCAGCAGCACCACTCAAGTCGTACAATTGTCATTACGAGTCTCTGTGAGGTCTGGTGTTCTCACGGCGATACGTATGAACACTGCTGTGTCCCGGGGCTCAACGTCGGCAGAATCGCAGATGGACACGCTACCAACGTTCCACATGAATTTGCTGCAACAGACTCATCGGAATCATTGGTACCAACAGAAAAACCATCAGCGTGACACCAAATACGACAATGCTGTTTCTGTTTGTCTGCCAAACACAGACCAGCTCGAGATGATCACCTCAACATCTATTGAGATGAAACGTTATCAGCCTAATGGGATGACTTACTAACTGAATGACTCTTTGACTGACTGACTGACTGTATGAATGACTGTTTGACTGATTGTTTGACTGAATGACTGACTGATTAACTAAATAACTAACTAACTAACTAACACCAATGTCCAGAGTCCTTGAGAAGCTGACAGGTTCTCAGCCAGTCAAGAAATTCTCCGCATTATATGGAACCCGAACTTTCATTACCGCATTCAAAAGAGCCTCAACCCGTCCCTCTTCTGAGCCAGATCAATCCAGTTCATGCTCCACATCCCACTTGCCAAAGATCCATTTTAATACTATCCTACCATCTATGTACGGATCTTCCAAGGGGTCCCTTCCGTCAGACTTCCCCACCAAAACTCTGTATGTACCTCTCCCCCATAAATGCTACTTGCTGCGTGCTACATGAGATGATACGCGTCTATATTATCAGTCTACACATCATCACATTCTAGAACAATGGAGCAGTCTAAAAAATTCTCGTTAAATGTCTGCATTATAAGGCATGAAAACCTTCTCTCTTTCGAGTCACCTGTGAAACAAAAATAGGATAAATAAGTGCCAAAATGAAGTTGCATCAGCAATAATAACATTAGAGCGATGTTTCATGTTTTGTTGACCGTGCATCCCTGTATAATCTTGTAAAAAACAACCTTGGTCCACAATTCATTCTTAGTATATTTATTATACATTGTATGCAAGGTGGAATGACAGTTTCATTCCACCCTGCATACCAGACAGTCATCCACACAGAATAACAAGTACCAAGTGTCGCATAAACACAGTTGTTTCTCCTGATGATGGGCACATAGTCGCCCGAAACACGTACAGATCGATAAATATACAAAGAAATAAACATACTAAGAATAAATTGTGCACCAAGTTGGATTTATTTACAAGATCAGAGCGGTACTTGCATCAGTAATGAGTATTACATTCCAGTAATTACTAAGAACAGATGACAACTACAAACTATTCAGTATGGTGGTTACTCTGCCCATGATTCTCGCAATAAGCAGTGATTATTTCCCTAAAGATCTTTTAAGATATTTATCTTTGAATGAGACCCACTTCATTTCCTGTAGGGTAGGAACTGAATTCTTATAAAGAACGTAAATTAATTTCAGCTTTCAGTGTGTTAAAGAAGATGTAACACCAGCTGCAGCCATGTAACATAACTTTTAATAGGTCCCTCCTGAGTTCTTGGAAGAGCGTCTCCTCAATATAAAGAACATCGAAACTAAGTTCGAATTAAGTTGGTTCATTAATTCACTCCCAAGATGTTTTACCAGTTTGTTCCCACAGAAGCAGTAAAACATGCTTAGGCCATTGATCAAATCAGATGCGCAATGCTTTCCCTTCTGATACAGCTTCAAATCTACAGAACTAGAGATTTTTCTTTTGTGTATGATGGGTGTGAATATCGGTCTCTCACATCCAGAGAAAAACACAAGCACAGCGCCTTCAAGGATGTGGTGGTGAGGAAGACGATTGAACGTAAGTAGGTGGAAATCACAGAGATGTAGAGAAAACAGTATAATGAGAAAATTTCTGATCTATATTCCTCACTAAATATTACTAGGGTGATCAAATCGGAGATGATAACCTGGGCCGGACATGTGGCACATATGGGAGAGAATTTATACAGGGGTTTGGTGAGAAAGCTCAAGGAACGAGACCACTTGCAAGACCTAGAAGTAGTTAGAGGAAAATATTAATGGATTTTAAATGTATAGGATGGGATTGGAATGTGTTCATTTAGCTCTGGACAAGGACACAGGCTGGGTTCATGTGAACACGCTAATGAACATATGGATTGCATCAGATCCGAGAATTTCTAGACCATAGGCAGAAGTATTAGCTTCTGAAGAAGGACTCTGCTCCATGAAGTTAGACTGTAAGACGTCACGTCATAAGACCTTAATATTCATGTTCACCCTCCTGACGTCTACCACATTTATAAGACATTTCCGACAGACGCTATTTACACTTTGCAGCTGACAGTGTCGTCTACGGGAACGAACAACAACAGTAACAAAAAACTCAAACAGCTTGCCACTGGCAATGTAATCTACAAGAGAAACACTGCAATACTAAATAACCAGGATGAAGTCACCAATAACACTGACGTCGAGTTTGTTTGGGTGACAGAGATAGACAGACGGTCACTACTGTGTGCGCGCCCACAAAGGCAAACAGGCAAACAATTACTCAACAAATCAACATTTCACTCAGCCCCGAACAGATTACATCTGAGTCTGCCCAGTGAGACGCCAGCACAAACGAGAAATCTGGAGACGTCACACGGCATCATTTCAGATTTCCAGTACATTCACTTGTCAGTCGGTCGTGTGACTGCTGTACCGTTTCCAGGAACTTATTTTAGAACTACATTAACACCTCGCCCAACGTGGTTTTCTCCAGCACGGCTGAAAATGATTCAATATACGGAAAAAATTATTCGCTATATGCTAAATCTCTTAAAAACACGCGGATAAACGCGGAAAGTTTACTCGACGGCCGCGGAGGCTGGAAGCATCAGCAACCCCACCTACATTTCAAACATTTGATATGCAAAGTGATGGGGGTTCCATAGGCATTCGCATTCACGTAACCCTACTGTTACCATACGCAGTCTGCGCCACGCGGTTTTGCCAACATGCCATGAACATTCCGCCCCACCGCCATGTTGAACGAGGGGTCTGGATATTACCAACTACCTCAATGGTACAAACTGCAAGACTTCGCCGACCAACTACCCCCAGCAGGATGTCATGTAAAGCAGAAAGATGGGTGAGGGGGATCCCGGTAGAACCCGCTGTTATGCGGGAGGACCCTACAACTGCATTTTTGGTGCTCTATTTAACGATGCTGTCAGTTGCTGGGGTTATACAGCCTCGGTGATAGATGACTTTATGAGCAGCGAGAGCAAATGGAATGATATTGAAAGGTTCACCCACAATACTCGGAGAAACATCGGTCCCAGCGCCACCTTGTCCAACACAAATCTAACATGAACTGACCTGAGGCCCAACTCGGTCTTTTACGGTGAGAAGGTAGGTACTAACCGCCTCAGCCATGATACGGCCCCACAGTACTACTGAATTACAAAATTCTCCGAACGTCTACAAAGAATATGAACTATTCCATATTTGAGAACTGCGTTTTTCTGGGTTATTACGCAGCGAGTAGTAGTAACTTTTTACCGATGTTGCGGGACAACCTATCGGTCCCATTTTCAGGGGTCAAGAATCCCTGGATTCTTGGATTCTTGACCCTAAGAATCCCTGGATTCAAGTCCTTTATTTGTCCAACAAATGCACACAAACTATTATAGAATTGTTAAACAGTTAAAATCATTTAAAATTATAATAGTTGCCCCAACATGTTTCGGTTTACATAAACCATCATCAGCGAGCTTTCAACCACAATACCGATAACGTCAAATAACGATATGTAACCGAAGTCAACATTGTAACTTTAGCAAAGCACAGGCAGAGAGCTCCCTGATGATGGTTTACGTAAACCGAAACATGTTGGAGCAACTATTATAATTTTAAATGATTTTAACTGTTTAACAACTGCATAATGATTTGTGTGCATTAGTTAGACAAATAAAGGACTTAATACTATCAACATGCACGGTGCAACTATGAAGATAATCCCTGGATTCTTGACCCTTAAGATTGGACCGATAAGTTGTCCCGAAACGTCGGTAAGAAATTAAAAGTATTCGCTGCATAATAACCCAGAAGAGCGCAGTTCTCAGCTACTTCGCGGCGGAAGCCTGAAATTACGAATATGCCATATTTATTCACGTCAATGTTCATGACGACAAGAAATGAGATAGGCGAGCATCAATGTCAGATAAAGGCAATTTCTCCGAAACGTCGTGATAATCAAGACGGCTACAGTAAGTTTCCTTACTGCCATCGACACCAAGATTTTTGACGCAGTTTACTACTTCATCCAAAATTCCCGTTTTGTGATTCACGTAACCGCGATGTAACACATGCCAACCAAAAGTGTGCCCAACTGTGCAGATCTAACCAACCGTAGCTACAAGAACGCTACACCTGCGCCGAAAGCCCTTTGATTTTAAATGTTGAAATTTTAAATCTTCAGTTAGCCATCCACCCTGCTTCATAACCTGACAGTCCCTCGGCTGATAAAAATTTCCCCCATATCTGTCGCCGTATATAGAATAACTAGCCTCTACGTCCTACCCTGAGCCAGTTTAATCCCGTTCAAACCCTCACACACTATCTTTAGGTTGGTGTTTAAGAGTAAATTATATTATCATTCTATCCACGTCTAGGTCTTCCTATTGGTCTCTTGCCTTCATATTTTACAACTAAAGTTCCATGAATTACACATCTCACCCGTGCGTGCTACAGTACAGACCACTTTATCCTCCCTGATTTTTTTACGTTTAGTATGGTTATTTGGCTACAGGCTGCACAAGTCGGGGTTCGAATCCCGACAGTTAAGAGATTTTTCTCCTCTCCGAGAGGTCCAGATTGCCTCTTGACCCCACAACCCTCCTACTCAATGGGTACTGGAATTGTTCCCCTAGCGGGTAAAGCTGCCAGGACCTGGGGTTGGTCCCACACCCCCATAAAGGGCAGAGGTTAACATTGAGTGAGCCATCCATCTACGCCCCCTATATGTTTTTATGGTGTGGCCAGGGACAACTTTACCTTCTTAAATATAGATTATATTCCTAATTAATTTCTTCCATTCTACAATTCCTCCCCTAAAATGTCCAAATATTTCTATTGTTCAGGGACCTACTGCAATACGTTATTTCAGGACAATACTTTGCTCCCACATCAGAATTTCGCACTGCCTAAATGTTTATGCCAATAATGATATGCACTTACAAATAAGAACTTGTGGTAAGAAATGCGCAGCGTATTGCGGTAATACCTTACCTACGTTTCGGGACAACCTATGGGTCCTGAAACGTCGGTAAGGAATTACCACTACACGTTACGTAATAGCCCAGGATAGCGCAGTAATGCACTTCGCGGCGGCACCCTGAAATCTAGTACCCTCTGGCAAATCCTAACGGCGTGCAGTTCAACCCGAGGATAACAAATCTTGAATACAAACAGACGTTTCAATGACGGAACAGAAATACATAATGATGACGTACACGTTCGTTGCTTACGATGCACCACGAATAGACAAGGGTGGCTAACAGACTAACCGACAAAACGGGAGATGGGAACTGACATGCTATGGGAGAAAATGACGGGAAGAAGGCAGCAGAGAACAGCGCATCTGCGGATTTAAATAGTAAAACAGACGGTTCGAAGGAACGGATCTGTACCCAAGTCGAAACTACATTTATTGCACGTTTCATAACTGACGTCGAGAATCTGCGAGGCTAAATGTAGTCAGGACGCTTCGTAAGGATGGGTACAAAGGGACAAAGGAAAACAACTGCATCACCAATAATCGTCTTATATCTGGTGCCTGCATCATGCAACGGCTAAATGTTCCGACGTTTCGACATAACATATTGTCTCAATTTTCAGAGTGACTAAATTAGTTCAAGTGGATGCCCGAAATAAACTTTCATATCCACATGTTTTCTATAAACATCAGCAGATTAAAAGATAAAAACGCGAAATAGTATCATCATCAGCAGCAGCAGCAGCAGTAGTGAACCTGCCACCATGAAAACGATTACTCCGAAAACAGCTGACAGTGAAGGCCCCATTTAAATTCGCCACCTTTCAATATCTGAAACCATAGCCTGACATTTCTGTTTGAACGAAGTCATCCCGTTGTGTATTGAGCCCAATCAGTGAACAACGGTCCCATGAAATAGCACGCTAACACACGTCACATACTTGACCCCAATACAGGTACAATAGTACAACAGATATAAGTCACATTATGTACATGGTACAAATCGCAGCACACATTGTGAGCCAACTGGGATCCCAAATGCGCAGAGCCACATTGTAAAGAACTTCATGGTTCTTAGCTTAGCCTGACGATGAATTTTTAAGTCGAAACATGTCGCTTTAACCTATGCTTTTATTACATAGTTGCGTTGACTGAAAAAAAAAATATATATATATATATAATAAAGTGAATATATGACATTTCTGTATTCACTTTGTACTGACATGTAATCAGAAATGAACACATACCTTCATGGGATGTCCAAAAGTCCAAATTTGAAGAAACTGAGATACGGTCATCAAATTTCCTACGTTCTCTGCATATTGAATTTCGTCCAAACAGCTGTCACCAAGCAGAGTTATTACACGACTACAGTGGCACAGACGTGCGGACACGGCTGGCGTAGTACGAGGTAACACATCGATGAGTCTGGGAGCCAGTGCAAATTTCGGCCATCCGTAACCTTTCATGACAGCCAATGATTTATTTCTATTTGATATGACTGTCGCACAGAAATATTATATTCTGACAGAAAATAGGGATCAGCGTTCACCTGCTGCCCATACAGTGCGTAAGTTGACATCCCGCCCCGCCCCGCCCCGCCACATATATCTGTATATGTAATCACTTACCGTATTTGAAGTTCAGGTGACCGTGCATCGTGATAAATTCTTATAATAAAACCAACTAGATGCACCAATTTCTCAAATTTATTTTTGGAATAAAACTCTACATGTTTCGGACAGTTCCTCTGTCCATCATCAGGAGTTTT
>Ga0136643_10007269_pt1 | contig 15998 bp, 10 predicted proteins | sample TergutLab28metaG_FD_96883 | JGI IMG/M metagenome (GOLD analysis project Ga0136643, IMG submission 96883) | Labiotermes labralis P1 segment gut microbial communities from Petit-Saut dam, French Guiana - Lab288 P1 (version 3) (version 3) | ecosystem: Host-associated > Arthropoda: Insects >... | reverse complement strand
TAGTTTAATCATTTTATCTACTTAGCATGTAATTATAGATGACTATTTCCACATCTTTGTAAGATTTATGGAATGTAAATAAATACTATACTATACTACTATATTTATGGTAGGGTGCGCACACCATGTCCTCCCTAGTTCAACACATAATTTCTTTCTCTGTCTTGATACACAGTGTCCAGTTGCATATTTTGAACAGCTTACCTGTGGGTCAGGGGTTTCCACAAAGTACATGATGGCCACTAATATATTTGGTGTCTGTTCTTAAAATGTAAGTCAAAATAGTTGTTTACCCTTACCACATAACCATTCTTGAACTATTGATATAAAAAGGAGCTATTAATTCCTTTATATTTTATTACCTGTTAATTCACAGATTTGCTTGCATGATACATGAACAGCACAAGTAATACACAGTGCCAGTAACTACATATATTTTCCTGTTCCAAATAGAATCTATAGAAAAAATTTGCTATGGTAAAATTTAATCATGAAGTTAAAAAATTAAAAATTTGCTTTTTGAAACTTGTTGTCAAGCACATGGTGATATGGCTACAGCAAACAACTTATGCTTTACTGTTGATGCGTGCAAAACTTACACAGTTGTCTGGACCCTTATCCAGATAACATATATTTGTACTACATTATAATGGCCCAACAGAGTCAATTACTCACCCTTGCCCATGCCTCCTCAATGAGACACTGAATCTCCATATCATATGTATGCCACTCTCCTGGTGCATCTCCTGCCCATTCCCATTTAGCCCCTTTGCCAGCAGGTGAGTCTGGTAAGTAGCATTTTCTTCGCACATTGTGTGGTACACCTAACAGGTGCATATACGTTTCACATCAGTTTAATAATGAATGGAAACATGTATTGCAGTACAAAGCAAACATATTTTCAATGTATTTAATAGATATATTCATTTGTTAGAGGCACAGATCCAATGTCCGGCCAGTCACACTTACTGATATCGTATGACATAGTCAAATTAATTGGGTCTTTTTCATTTTACATACACCACACATATCAAGTTACAATGTCCAGCACAATATGTATGTATGTTATACTGGACTAATGCAGTCCAAAATATGCCAGACAACTATCAGCACAGACCTATAACATCACAGTAACTAATGATCCAGTGAACTTTTTTTTGTGCTTCATTCCCAAATTGCCACCCAGTTATTAGCCATTTCAGATGTAACTTATTGCAACAATTTATTCACTAATGCCTTCAAATGCTATTACTTGTTACTTACAACAATACATTTTAATGAAAATATACCGTAAGTGTACTATGGTACATGTTCTTCACTGTCTTCAATCCTACTGGCATCTCACACATTCACATAATGCTAGATCAGAGTTGCGAAATGAAGACCGGTGCAGAAAGACACTTCACAGTAACGTAGTTACACACCAAAATTCCTTTAATCCATCACCTGATAATCCAGCATTTGAAAACAATAATACAAGACCAGCAGTTCTGCTTTTCAACAGAAAAAAAGCTTCATCAATGAAGCTGGCAGATATCAGCTACATGTTCAAAAAGACCTTAACAAGTGTCTGTATGTCAACTGTTATGCTTATCTCCTAACCCATGCCTTCTACTCCAACAATTTCATCTGCCACGAAGATTCCAGAAAACAGATAAAAGGACCCTGATGAAGCTGAACCACCAGATGAATTGGATATACAAGAGTAATACTCCTCTGATTAGTTGTACAGCCCAAGTATAGGAACAGTAACAAAAAATTAACTCTCAGAACTTAGGTCAGTACAGATACTGCATGATGATGAAAATTTGACATCCACCCACACCTGTGGGTGCTGGATTCACGAACTTTTACTGTAATTGGTTTGAAGAATAACATCTAATCCATTAAAAACTATGTGACAAGTTATTTTGTAACAAGCATTATGATAACAAAAGAAATATACCTTGCCATCTATGATTTGGGCATGAATTTTCACTTTGGTGACAGAAATTGTAGGCTTTCATGTTTCATTATATTGTTACAAACAGAGATCAGCAAAAATAATTACAAAACGAAAGTTATGTTTGCACGGATTACTTCCATTGACAAACACTCAGCAGGTTAGCAAATGATGTTTCATTTTAATGACATAAACTTTAGGCTCTCTGAATTCATTTCACTGATAGCTATTTTTCTTCTTCAAATTGCTGTTTCATGCCTGACAGCCTGGACCCTTCCATTTGTTAACTTGTCAGGGATCTTACAGTCACTATTAACAGTGGCAATCCCACAATGCTAACGTCTGACATTCTTTGAAAGTCATCTTCAATTCTATTAAATAAGAGGTACATAGAACTGCATTAATATGTTCAGCTGCAAATGTTGTATTGCTTTCAATAACAACACTTTTGAGGCACTAGTTCTTGTTCATTAGTAGGCAGTTCCACATAACAAGGAAAATAAGTGGGTGGAGTACCTGGACTAATAAGCTCCTGTTTCAATTTAGAATTGTCAGACTTAAGTTACACGTACAGAAGTGTCTAGAAGAAAGTGGTGATGTCAGATAATTGTGAGATACGAGATATTCCAGGAAAACTTACAAATCAGTATCCCACTTACCTTCCAACCTAACTCTCCTTCATCAATCTCCATCCATTCATTTCCCCTCCCAAAGCATTTTCATGTGAAATTTAGATAAAAAGTATGCATTTAAAAAAAACTTAAATTCAGCTGGGTAAGAGCTAAAATAGAGGTACACTACCAATCTAACCAACACAATTCAGAGATGTCACTGTCACAATGTCACAAATGTCAGTAATCTTAGAACAGGCATATGCATGAACACCAGCTACCCTGAAGTATATAAACATCATATCAACAGCTAAAGTTGAATGGACAGGACATACTTGGTAAAAAATGGCTGAACATGACAATACAACCATAATACACCCATGACTTTGAGCCCTGCTGATCATGTCTTATGTAACTGACACCATCTTGGAAGTATATTTCACAACGTGCTTAGTAACAGTAATTAATGTGATGGCTGACAACATATATACATAAAACAAAGTCTAACCTGGGGTTATATAAACACAAACCCACACCGCAAACTATGGTCTACATATGCAAACCTAACTATAACCTTGATTACTGCACAGAAATACCCTAGTGATACATAAGGTAAGTCACTTGGGTTTTAGTGATGAAAACTGTATAAATGCGGGATAAAAGCACAAGACCAGGAAAGCACGTTACTAACTCACAAAAATTTGCTACGCTACTCATTTACATTAGCGTAAAGTAAATTGAGACTACGGAGCCTTACATCTCTTTATGACTAATAAAAACTGCTGTTACTTACTGTCATCTTCCGAGCACTGTGTTTTAGTCTTTAGATTAATATAGTACTTCTCCAATAATGGATCTGCATCACTTAAAATAACTCGTGTTAGCTTCTTACAATGTGCCCTCTCGAGGAGCTGTGATACTTCTGGGCTATAAGGTCGCCATCGTCCCTGTCGATTTTCCCATTCCCAAACCACCACTGCATGTCCTGACATTTTTGTTCATTGCATGAAAACAGGTATGAACTAACAAACTAATCTATGCATCTTAGTTACATTAATTCGATTTTCTACTCAACAATACAATATTTTTCTCTTGGTTCTTCTACATACTCCACAGTCCCAGCGACGGGCGTACGAACTCGCAATGATTACATATTCAAGAGTTGCCCACGTATTACAGACGCCTGTTACATATTTATGAAAAAACGCTGTTCTAAAATACGCAGCAACTGAATATGAAAGCACAATTTCGTAGCGAATTAGCAACCTAACCACTCAGTTATTACGCACAACTGTCAAACTTTTCCACAGGTGGCAGCGGGTACAGAACTTGTTTACATTCATTGGCATGTATGCTAATTGAGCCCTTGGCAATCACCGTTGGTTCAGAACACAGTTAATAGTAAGGTCTTTCATTACCGACAAAGATTATAGTCATGGATACCACAGAAGTTTGAATGTACAGAATTGGAGTCAAAATTCAACCCATCGCTTGTATGGTAACAACTCAAATAAAAAGCACGTTCATAATCATGTTTGCGGTTCTTTGCCTAGCTCCTGTCTCATCGTGTAGCTTAAATGGAAAGTGTTCTAGTACATACTCATCGCTATATGGTGTTAGATTGCTTGTACCTTATAGCAATTTGGTATCCATGACATGCTTGTATATCGCGAAGGAAAAAGCAAAGCAACTTGTGTTCCTGCTTCTGCACGCAACTGATAATGGCACGGGAAATGTCGAGATCACTCTCGACCAAGGAACATATGTTCTTCTATATTCTCTAGTATGTAGTCCTGCCTACTGTCCGGTCAGATGGCGTAGTAGGTAGTTTCGTCCTGGATAACCCAAACCATCAGCGCAATTCCCGTAGAAAAACATGTGCACTTGAAGTGCGAAAACAGGGTCTTCAGAAAGATCCGTTTCATTCATGACCGGTCCTCTTGGTGATCCGTTCTTTTAACCAACTTACTTTTTTCAAACCACTCATGGGCTATACCATTCGAAATTAATTGATTATTAATTATAAGAATAACAACAAATGCAGCAGCAGCAGCAAACAATAACAATTTGCACCATCTCAGTACACTAATATACACAATAACATGGCTGGTTACATCCACTAGAAGAGATGTAAGCATAACGGTCACAAGTTACTGACAATTACTATAAACATATACCTGAAAAGGTAATAAATGTCAATGGTACCACTATCATATGGGACGTACATGTTATCAAAGATCGAACAATACTAGCAAACCGACCTGATATGGTACTGCATGATAAAAAAAACTGAAGACTTGCCTACAGATAGATACAGCCATACAAAATGATTTAAATGTAAACACAAAACAAATTGAACTAAACAAGTACAAAGACCAGGAGATCGAGGTTAGCAGGATATGGAAAGTGAGGACAAAAATTGTGTCAGATATAAGTGGGGCATTATGAACAATTAAAAAGGGATTGGACCAGAATGACCAATTGCTCCCTGGTCACCTGTCAGCTACAGAACTATGATCACACTAATGCACACTGCTGGGGTAAACTGCTTCGATCTCTTGTTGAGATCTAACTTACCAAAAGACCGCCACCTATTAACTAATGGTGAGAATAAAATAATAATAATAATAATGCATATTAATATATGTTGCAATTTCTGTGGACACAAGTGGCACATAAGTACTTGCATAATATATCATAAATGACACACAAGGAAAAATATCAGGTTTAGAATATATAATACAATGCTGGAAGGACTACATTAAAAAGTATTCAGTCCTAATTCAGGTAACAAAATGGAAATGCTTGGAAGTGAACACGGGGCTTTAATTAATTCAAATGTGCCTATACAGCTCATCACACGGCTAAGCAGAATAGTGTGTATTAACTTCATCAGTCCTCACCACTTTGATGAACAGGACAAAAATACAATCAGCTGTTGTTGTATGGGATGGAAGACTAAATGCACCCCTCACAGACTGAAGATTCCAATCCACAGTCTTCGAGTCACTGTACCAAGAAGGGATAGTTGCCATACCTTTCAATGGACCAGTTATCAAGACACAACCTAAACATTCCGAAACAAGAAAAGGCATTTATAGACACACAGTAAATAATGGATGGGGCTTCTGTATCTGACAAATGGCTCCATATGTGTAGAAGTGGCCAATGGTCAGTAAAGAGGTTACATACATATAAGAGAATTTTTAACTTCTTCATTCAGATAACCCTGAAGGCATCATGAATGTTGCATAATTCATTATTTTTTAATTTCCATGATGAACACATTGGAAACGTATGCATAGTGTGACATGTAAGATGTCTGCACTGATGATGCCTCTCAGATTTTAAATTAGTGAATGCCAATTTATGATGCTTGGTAAATGCTTGTATTTTACACCCTTCTTACCATTTATGGCACAGCACAGGCTGTAAGTTTTCTCCATATGTTAGCAATAAATCTGCATTTTGTCATATTCAACTGTAATACTCTTGCTAGAACATGCAGAAAATACAGCTTGCACTAACAGTAGTGAAGTCTAAAGCTTCAAAGTGATACTTTAACACAGCACAATATTAACAGGATGGAAGAATAAAAATCTTGAAGGCAGTCTAAACACAATGAAATCTTTTTTTTTCCCTCCCCCATGTGTGATGATGGCTATGCCTATGTATACTGGAGACATGTACACAAAACCCTTTACATCTTTATCCACTATGTTTGTTCAACCTAAACTAAAAATGAACTGGCTCAACAGTTCCTTGTAAATCTGCCCAGCATCAAAATCTGTCAGCTGTTCTTGAGTTACTGTATGTGTACAGATGGACTGACATGATACTCTTCCAACACACAGTCTGCAGAATATGCATTTATGAAGTTACACTCTCATATTTTCATTAACTTTTTTAACTTTTATTGGTGTATTTTGATGCACGTAAGTTTGGAAGTTTGGAGGCACACAAATCATTTTCAAATACACCAATTACAAGGACAATTCTTAAACATCTGAAAAATTCTCATTATAATGACACTGTGGTGCATCACTAATTGCAGGCACTTAAGAGGCATGACATGTGCAGACTCCAGTGGTCATGTTCATACCAAATTTTTTGAAAATTTGTCAGTTAGTTGAAAAGTTAATGTGATCTGATAAGCCTACAGTTTTTCCTTAATTACAGACAGTACACTACAAATTTATTCAGTATATTTTTTAAGTTATGTTGACTGTACATCCTTGTATAATCTTTTTCAAATGAAGCCAACTAGATGCACACTACTTCTTGGTATATTTATTTCAACTTCTCTACATGTTTTGGACAACTATGTGCCCATCATCAGGAGAACTTGCTGTATCTATGCAACACTGGTATCTTTGTTCTGTATGGGTGGCAGACCAGACAGCCACCCACACAGAACGAAAAATACCAGTGTCGCATAGATACAGCGAGTTCTCTTGATGATGGGCACATAGTTGCCCCAAACATGTAGAGAAGTTGAAATAAATATACCAAGAAGTAGTGTGCACCTAGTTGGCTTCATTTGAAAAAGATTATTCAGTGTAATTAATATTCCCATTCTTTGATATTCAGGATGATGAGTGTTTCCCCAAGCTTGGAAACAGAAAACCCAATGGGCTATGTGAAAATCTGCCTTTGCTGCTTGCAAATACATCTTTCCCAACAGTGGTTCAAGATTGGTGTAAATTAACCCAATACTTTAATAAGACAATAAATATTACATTGTAATCCATGGATATATATATATATACATGTATATATCTATATATATATATACGTTGAGTAATACATCAACAAATTAAGCACTTCCAAATCTTCAACCAGAATTAAAGAATATGGGTGGAACAATTCATGTATAAACACAAGTACTGCTCTGAAGAAATGTTCAATCATGAATGTAAGTGAGCTGTTCAGCAAACAATGCAAAACTTGTATATTTTTCATGAATACACTTTTGTAGTGTGACTGATGCCAAGAATGAACATCAGAGTGACAACCACACACACCTCAACAGACTTTAAGCTGCAACATCACTAACTTAATACAGTGGAGTTTTACTGAATAGCCTGGCCCATAATTCAATCCACTCCAAGTACCAAAGACAGGATTCCTGCCCCTGGACATTTTTTCCTTACAACAGCCATGGAGCAGTAGTTTGACATAGGTCTTAGTTTGAGCCATCGTCATCTGGATGTTGCTGCTGCCTGATGGTGCCTTCGTCCGTGCCTGTTGCGATGGCTGTTACTGCTGCCTCTAGCCCTGAAGCCTCCTCGCCCTCCCCTTCTCCAATCACCTCTACTGGTACCTATACTGTTATGTTGATGAACAGCTTGTTGAGAAGCAGGAGGTGGCAATAAAAGACTGGGCCCTGGAGGTTCATCCTGCCCTTCTTGCTCCTGCAACAGGTATTTAATTCTCCTTTTTGTTAACAGCCACTGGGAAACAGATACCAAAATGTTTGAATTATAAAGCCAATGAAAATCAAATATAAATTTAAAAAATCAAATAAAAAAGTGTAGATGGCCATTACCATTTTCAGAGTTTTTAAGGGTACTGGATGCTTCCATGGGTGTGCAAAATAAAAACATGTTTGTGAGAAAATGTGCTACTCATCCACAAGATATGTCATTTCTTAGGGATGTAAAACTTGTCTGTCATCCACCAAATTGCAAAAGCATGTTACTGGAGCAGCACAAAATGTATTCAAGGATCTGTACACAAAGCACCTACCACAATAAGTCATGTGCTTGATAGACTCACAAAAGTATGTCAAACTGAAAACCAATGTTTTGGAAGCACTACATTTCACAGTAGCAACCAGGTGACAAATTTTGCAATCAATAATTGTGAACTGTTTTTGTCAGTGTGGCTATGGGTAAGAACTTAACACAGAGACTGATTCAGACTCCAGTCCTGAGAAGAGAATGACAAATTCCATGACAAGTCAATTCAGTTCGCTTCAGTTCTTACACAGTTGCTGACAATGAGCTTGTAACATGCAGTATTCCAGTATCAATGAGTTGTGAGATGATCATGAGGGGGGTGGAAGCAGTGAAGGGGAAGAGGGAAGTGAATGTGAGCCTGAACGAGTGCTTGACTTTATAGAAGCCCATGCTGCTTGCAAAATCAAGTCAATCCCAATGACTCAGTGACGTAAAACAAATTTTTTTCCACAAAACAACCAAACACAGAGTGAGTTTTTGTATCAGCTAAACACTATATAATTTAATGGCATCAATTTATGAGTAAACTTAAAATCATACCCATGTTTTTACTTTCAAATTACATACATGGTTTTTCCAATTTCAACCACAAAGGTTGAAATTGGAAAGTTCAACCACCTTTACTTTCACCTCAGATCACTCTCATTTTAAAACATCTGCATTCTGACAGAAAATGAACATTTCAAAAACTTCACTTACAAACGCTGGCAAATAATTCTTTCTGGAAATTAGACTACGAAAGGTACAGTAGGTTTGTAAGACTAAGAAAATGTGCAAAATTTATTTAAAAGACCAACAACTGCACTTCGGTTTTTTTAATGTAATTTTGTTATATAGAGATTACCAACATGTTTCAGCCACTCATGTGGCCACTTCAGGGTGGTAAGTGCAAGAATACAAATATATATTTATAGTGTGTCGGGATCACTCCACTGTTAAAATCATATAGTTTTGGTTAAAATTCCGGTTAAATGGTAAAAGAGTGATGAGTATAAAAGGTACGTTAAAAATTGTTGTATGGAGTATGGTTCTGTGGAATGATGTAAATAGCAGTTATATGTGGTGGATTGTGATCCATATTGGTGAGTGATGGTGCAGTCTGCAAAGTAGGCACTACAAATATATTTGTATTCTTCCACTTACCATCCTGATGATGGTGACATGAGTGGCCGTAACATGTCAGTGGTCGCTACATAATAAAATTACACTCATAAAAGCAAAGTGCATTTGTTGGTCCTTTTAATAAATTTTACAATCTCAAGAATGCCATTGAATAGGAGATATATTTAACTAAATAAATTCTGTTTCTTTCACACATTCAGGACTTGGTCTGGAAACCGAAACTTTCTGAGAATATAACAAAGAAAATCAACATCTAGAAGTGTCACTTACAACAGTGTCTGTAACTAAGAGTAGCTTGGAGTCCTCTGCTTCAGGATCGATGATACCACCTCGACGCTTCTGGTGGCTGAAGAGGGATGCCATTTGTCTTTGCAAGCTACGGAGTTCATCACTTAGTTCAAACTGTCGAGCATTTTCTACATCAAAAGGAGGTGCTGCACTTGACAATAAATTCATATCACACTGTATTGGCTCCCGACACACAGGACACAGTACCTAGACACAAGATGCAAGTCACTAGCAAGTAAAAATTTCAAAGCAAAAAATTGTAATTCAGGTCTCAAATACATAAGAAAATTCATCAAATAAAAATCAAGTTTTTCCTGGTACTTAGCAGACCTGCCTGCTGTATAAAATCATTCAAATCCAGATAACTACACTTTAAAAACTTATGCATGTTAACTGGACAGTTCTCTGTAAAAAGGGATTTGGTGATTGAACTTTATGGTCCTCTTTACTGGAGGGTAAGGTAGAGAAGTGCTGTAGTGAAAATGCATGGCCAATATCCGCGTAGTACATGGTCCAAGAATATTGAAATATCTTTACTTCAGAACTACAGCCCTTGTTTTATTCATTTCTAATCACCAAAATACGAGTAAAGTAAAATTTTTCCTCAAATTCAAATATGGAAATGTAATCAGCAGTAGAACTCCAATCTCATCAGCTAAACTTTTTGTTTATATTTAGTACCAAATTCCAACTTGATTTTAACAATTTCAGTAACTGTAATTCATCCATTACACAGGTAAGGACGATACAAACCTGACAAGGAGACTGTGCATGCTGGCTGCGTTGCCATGCTGGTAACTTATCTAGCTCCTCCTGGTAACTCTTTTCACTGCTTGTTACATGACATGCCAGACAGTGTGAATGGAAGTAGTGATAGCATTGTGTCTTGGTGAAGTGGTCACCTTCCCGAAAGCCATACAGACAAATTGCACACTGACATGATGGCAGGTTACTGGAAGTCAGGTATTCCTTAACCAGCTGTCAAATTTATGAAATGGACAACACATTAACACTCAACAATGTGGATCAGTAAACTTCACACAAGGCTGTCTGGGTATTTGAGACTGGTAATGCACATCAAATATTAACTTCTGTACCACAAAAAGCATTTACAGTATGTCAACATTCATGTTAAATTATATTAAATCTTCAATGAATTGGGGTTTAAATTGAAACTGCTTTCCAGGGAGGAGAGATTGTAAATTCATAGTGCCCTTGAATGCACTCACGATGGCATGATGCACCACGGTCAACAGCATGTGAATAAGCAAAGGTCTGTACAGAGCACCGAGACTGACACTGAAGGATTAACAAGGTTTTTCATGTCGAATTCATAAAACATACTTTCCAGTTGCGGCATCTAAGATCTGAATGTGGGCAGCAAGTCTTTTGGAAAGACTGTATTGCTTAACCCTTTGCATGCTACACTTCTAATAAAATGCCAGCACTTAGGGCTACACATTTCTATTGAATTGCTGACACACAGCTTACACTTGCTTCTTGTATGTGCAAAATTCCCTATATCAGATTGACCATACTATAGAAGCAACATAGCCATCTGCAGCAGAACTGTAGAAACTTCTTGTGATTCTAATCAGTCTCTCTGGCTTGCTATAAAATAATATTTATGTTTCAGAGACATCCTTGTAGCTAGCACAACAGAAATATTGTACATGGTACAGGGAAGGCTATTTAAAACTCAGCCCTTAAGGGGATAACAGGTACAGTACACATTATATGTTCATCAGATATACCTCCAAGATTCACACTACCATCAGGTTTGTAACTGTCATCTTATAAACAACATTCTACACAGAATTTATCAGTATGGTTTAATACACATATCTCCATACCAAATTTCACTTGCTTTGCTCCTATGGTTAACAAATTTTCAAAGATAAACCTTGTATCAGTGAGATGTGTCATGCAACAGGTGGACGCACAAAGCACGACCAAACACAGCTACAGCTGTTATCACCCAGAAAAATGGTGGTGGCAGAATATTAAATCAACCATAGCCACCGATTGGATAATGTGAGGACATAAGCAAAGTTAAACCACTCCAAAGGCAACCATTCAAAAGCTACCAAAGACATCCACACCAAGACTTTTTAACACAGACTGGGGTTACTACAAGACAAGCCTTGCTGGGAAGAGACCATCCACATACTGCAGCAGCAAAGATGTCACAGCCAACGACAACCTACAGAACCCTCACTCAGAATAAGAAATGTGGCATCAACGCCTTCATTTCATTTGTACCCTTCTCCCTCTTTTGCCCAACTTCTTTCTACATTTCACCATACCCAACTTCACTTTATTCCCAGTCTCCCCACTCTCAAATGAACAGTGATTTCATTGTCATATCCCATGCTGCTCTGTCAACAGTAGAGAATGTTAGGTAAAGTATGTGTGGTAAGTACCTGGAAGAGTGACAGCTTAAGGATACTTTTACATCATACACTGTTGGCTGCTGATGTGTGTGGTAGTTCTTAAAAAGGCCCATTCAGTTAACATCCCTACTGACCTGGACTGGCACCTACCCTCTTCCTGTGGATCTGGTGGGACTATCTGCCTCTACAACCTGAACCCTTTTTTCCAGCAACTGGGAAGGCACTTCTGTTGCCTAAAACTATCCGAATTCACCTGAGCCTTAACTAAACATGACTGAAGCTTAGGAGGCCACTCAAGGCTCCCTGTAACAAGCTGGCTACTAAATAGCTACCATGGTGGAGGTAAAAGTAAAAATAAAGTAAAGTTCACCCTAGAAGAGACCACGAAGGCCCATAGGGGGAGTAGAGGTAAAGCTCTACTCTTTCTTTAACCTTGGCACCAGATGGGGGTGGGTGATCAACACCATGCCCTGGCCGTTTTACCCCCAGGAAAGACCCAGTACCCATTGTCTAGGAGACTGAGTAGGCCCCAAGGCTGGACTGGACGGGTGCAGTAAATCTCGCCTCCACCGGGATTTAATCCCCAGATTGTTCAGCTTGTAGCAAGTCGCTATACTGACTGCGCTATCCTGGCCCATCCATGGTGGAGGTATTGCACGATTTTCCTCAGTCACAAGGCAAATGGCAGTTCCCTTTATGGATATCCTCAGCCAAACTGATAACACCCAAAATCATGGAGGCTTTCACCCAATGTAATCGCAAACTTGATGGGTTCATCTTCCTGACATCCATCCAACCAAGTTTTATTCCCAAACAAATACCTGGCAGATGGATGTCTTCTTTTGCCAGTACCAATAGCCCTAAGCTTGAAAACATTTGACCTTCGGCCCAGACTGTCATACCCATTAACGATGTTCACTCCTTGTTTAAGTTCATAAAGCACTATTTTCACTGCCTGTATTTACTGTCACAACAAACTCAACTTCTATTGCACTATTTACTCAATTGCCACCTACCACATGTTTTGGCCGTTTTTGGCCATCCTCAGGTAGATTTTACATATAACCTATAACTACATGGTCCACATGCAATCTGTTAGATTATACATAGAATAGCCTGCAATACTTTGAGGATAAACATATAAAACACCTTCTCAACACCAAGAAGTAACGTTCTACGTTTGTTACATGGATGATATTTTGATTATATATGATTCCAAACAGAAACACCCAAACCTTATTACCGCTAGTATGAACCAAACACACAAAGACATAAAATTTAATCCCACACATGAAGCCAATGGACAAACAAACTCCTTACACCTGCTTCCAATTCTAAACCATCTAAGATCAAAATTGACATATTCTGAAAAACCATCAACACAAACAACCATCAATTTCTTCCCAAACCACCCTACGGAACATAAAATTGCCACATTTAGATACTGCATCACACGAATACACTCACTTCCACTCACACCTGAAAGAAAACAGAAAGAATTGACCATAATACAATACAACGCACAAATCAATAACTTTCCACATACACTTATCCAATTCTAAACTCCCAATTACAACATAGAAAAACAACTACAACCAGAATAATAACACTGTAAGAGATATATAAACCTGGGCAACTTTCACATATTATAGCCAATTAATTTGCAAGAGTACAAATCTATTTAAACACACAAACGTGAGAATAACTTTCAAGAGCATGAACACCATACATGATCTCACCAAACCTAAAATGAACAGCAACATCCTCGACCCCTGCATTACATCACCACCCACAATATACATCGATCAATACTCCAACACTCTACCACCTTCCTAGACCTCAGTATTGAACACACTCTTCTGTTGACTAGACTGCTTATATTGATGGTATATACAATATTCTAATCACAATTTATATCACATTCTGAAACACTGTATGGCATACTTGAAAAACCTTTAATGTAACATCTTAACTGTTTTATATTCTCATGTTTTAAGTTTCTATATAATAGATCTAACTCCTGTGTTTTATGTTCATATCAATATATTTAAAAAGTTCAAATATTTTATACTTAGATATCCTATAAAAGCCTTTTATTGTAATTTCTGCATGTAAAACAAACCATACCGTACCTGTATACACAACCATCTTCCTGAAGATGAACCCTTGGGTTAGAAACAAATAGAAGACGTCATAAAATTAAAAATATTAATTTAGGAAATGTGCATTTCATTGGTTTATATTGTATAATTATATTACATTGCACAGTGCAAAAAACATAAAATAACCATAACCTTGATGTACTGATATTCTGGAAGAGATGATGGTATATACTCCTGTATATGACAAAACAAGCCGCAGAGCTCATTAAACTCCATTGCCAGCACAGAGTGTTCAAAGGCAAGGAACCCAGTATATGTACATCCAGAAAAACTCTGCAAGTGGAAATTTGTGCCATACATAATAAAGAAATACTCAGTGTATTACTAAGACTGCAAAAAACATAACCAATTAGGTGAACCACATCCACTATACTACACTGTACTGTATTATACTATACTATACTGTACTATACTATACTATACTACACTAGAACAAAATATTTTTCATCTAAAGTTCAACAATAATTAGATTTTAATTTTTAACCAATTTTAACCACTATTGTGTATTGTATTTTTCCCCTTGTGAAGGGGAAGCCTCCACCTTGGTGTTCTTTTCCATTATGTTGTTGAAAAATCGACCTGATGAAGGCCAAAACATGTAGTAGATAACATCTGAATGTATAGAGTTCTAAAAGTTGTGATTGCTCTAACAATAAACACAGACATTGATTAACAAACACAAGAAGATGACAATACAAAAAAATTCACCATATTCACATTCTGGCTATTCACCTTAGCACACAGATGGCTTAATCTAACAAGGGATACCATTTGTTAGACTTGGTTGACCAACATATAGGGATTCTGGCTCTTTCAAAATTTTGGACACTTGATCAATGAGTTAAAGAGGAAGCTTGTGATAACACAGACGCAATCATGCTGAAACTAACAGCCACAGACAAGGTGCCAGCAACCATCGCCAAGGGCTGGCAGGAACAATGTTAGTGAAAAGGGTCAACCCAAAACTTCAACCTCCTTGAAAGTGTGTACATAGAGTGCTTAGTGTTTAGAGTGTCATGTACACAGACAAGACTGCTATGTCAACCCTCTTGTGTACTGAAAAATAAATGTAACAGAAATATCACAGGTACCAGTCTACAAACAGTATTGGCTGCATGGCCTTCACTTGTTGCAGTTTAAATATAGCTACCTTGTGACTATGCACCCATGAACTAATGACATGCTGACACAGGTATACAGTGTGCTGGCTGATACTGTCAGACTATTGGACTGTACAGGAAGAAAACAAAAATGGTAAAGGCACAGTGGAGAGTGTAAAGCACAACAGGATTAACATATGGAAATTTATTAATGGAAAAAGTCCACTTAAGTGCCTTGTGTAGTAACTAAAGGGTCAACCTAAATGAATTAAAGACAGTCTTGTGAAAGACTAATGGTAAAACTAGCCCCACCACAACAAAAACCACAGAAGAACCATTCCAAATGGAAGGGCCTGATGAAGGCAGCCATGGACAATAGAGGAGAAACCACAGGAATTCATCTGACAAACATCAAGTGAGAAGCAGCAAGAAAGCTACTCCACAGAAGACATCAACTACCTGCCCCACTGACATCAGTGAGGTCAATAACAAAACTCCAGAGATGAGCCAGAACATAACCCCCCCCCCCCCCCCAACAACAACAACAACAACAACCAAAAAAAAAAAAAGGAAGGACCCCAAAAAAAAAAAAAAAAGGCCGCTCCCTTATTCTTGCTATACCCAACAAAAAAAAACCAC
>Ga0136643_10007268_pt1 | contig 15998 bp, 19 predicted proteins | sample TergutLab28metaG_FD_96883 | JGI IMG/M metagenome (GOLD analysis project Ga0136643, IMG submission 96883) | Labiotermes labralis P1 segment gut microbial communities from Petit-Saut dam, French Guiana - Lab288 P1 (version 3) (version 3) | ecosystem: Host-associated > Arthropoda: Insects >... | reverse complement strand
GTCTCTTATTTAAGCATCCTTATTCAATTTATGGAAGTGAACCAAGTCAGGTCCGGAAGGAAGCAGCTTTAAGCTAATTCATAGATGTGGGTAGGGATGCTTAAGTAAGAGATTTTTGTTAGGGGAAAGTTATGATTATTTTAGCAAGTGCCTCACCGCAAAGAAAAAAACTTCTGGAAAACTGTGGTTTAGAATTTAAAATTATACCAGCTTCGGTAGATGAAATTTTTGATGAAAGCTGGGATAAATATAAAATAGCGTCTCATTTAGCTTTTATCAAAGCAAATAAAATAGCTAAATTATATCCAGATGATATTATTATTGGCAGTGATACAATTGTTGTATTAAATAATAAAGTTTATGGAAAAGCAGAAACAAAAAAAGAGGCTTTTCAGATGCTTAAGGATTTTTCTGGAAATACCCATTCTGTCATTACAGGAGTTGCCATTATTAAAAAAGGGCAGACTGAAATTTTTTATGATGAGTCATTTGTGACTTTTAGAAATTTAACAGATGCTGAAATATTAAATTATCTTGCTACTGAAGAATATGCTGATAAAGCTGGAAGTTATGGTATTCAAGGTAAGGCTAAAGAGCTTATAGAAAAGTTTACAGGTAGTCTTAATAATGTTATCGGCTTTCCGACAGAAATGTTTATGGAAAGATTTAAAGTAGATGGTAAATAACGGAAGAAAGCGGTTTTGCTTTCTTTTTTGGAAAAAATATGTTATAATTTATTAAAAATAATGGAGGAATAAAATGTCATTAGTTAATGCGAAAGAAATGCTTAAGAAAGCACACAAAGAAGGCTATGCTGTAGGACAATTTAATATTAACAACTTAGAGTGGACAAAAGCAATCCTTTTAACAGCTCAGGAAAATAACTCACCAGTTATTCTTGGTGTCAGTGAAGGTGCAGGAAAGTACATGTCTGGTTATAAGACAGTTATGGGAATGGTTAACGGTATGATTGAAGAATTAAAGATTACTGTTCCGGTGGCGGTTCATCTTGATCATGGTTCTTATGATGGAGCGATTCAAGCAATGAATGCTGGTTTTTCATCAGTAATGTTTGATGGTTCACATTATTCAATCGAAGAAAATGTACAAAAAACAAAAGAAATTATTGTTAAAGCTAAAGCTAAAAATATCAGTGTTGAGGCTGAAGTTGGTTCTATCGGTGGCGAAGAAGATGGAGTTACTGGGAAAGGCGAAATTGCTTCACCAGAAGAATGCAAATTGATTGCTGATTTAGGTGTTGATATGTTAGCAGCCGGAATTGGAAATATTCACGGGAAATATCCAGACAACTGGAAAGGTCTTGATTTTGAAGCATTAGCCGCGATTCAAAAAGCAGTTGGCAGTATGCCACTTGTTTTACATGGCGGAACAGGAATCCCTGTTGATATGATTAAAAAAGCTATTTCTTTAGGGGTTTCAAAAATCAATGTTAATACTGAGTGTCAGTTGGTATTTGCGGAAGCTACTAGAAAATATATCGAAGCTGGTAAAGATTTAGAAAGTAAAGGATTTGATCCTCGTAAATTACTTAAGCCGGGCTTTGATGCAATTAAAGCATCTGTAAAAGAAAAAATGGAACTTTTTGGATCAATTAATAAAGCTTAAACGGAGAAATCCGTTTTTCTTTTTATTCTTTATACTTAATTTAATGCATATTTGCGCGAGATATCTGCTTCAAATCTGTCTCATTGGCAGCACAGTAAAATTCTTAAAAAAGGATTTCCCGCTATAATAAGTGGACTTTATAAGCAAAAAGTGGGTATAATTAAGGTGTCTTTGATTATGCCGCTTTCGCTTATATTCAAGGACGGATAGGAGGAAAACAATACTGACTTATATTGGTTTTGGTAAGAAATAAATTTGAAATGTTGAGAATTATACTAGGGAAAGATTTTAGAGAACAATGTCTATCTTTATAATGACACAATAATTATGATTAATGCAATATAAAGTAATTAAATAGTTCAGCTGGGCTAAAAATAAAAAAAGGAATTGTTTCCTTTTTTACATTTTTATTCCCGTTATTAAGTTTTCTTCAAAAGTCACATAATCAAGATTTTCATATAAAAGCACTTGTCTCAATGAGCCGTTAAGGTCAAGAACAATAAAATAATCTTTTCCAACGGCCTCCAGTTTGCCTTTAAATATTTTTGAACCCCACTGACTTGTGTGAAAGTTCATGTAAACCGTGATAATCTTACCTTTATTAAATCGTAATAAATTTTCAAAAAAAGGCTCTTCCGGAAGCGTAGCAATTGGTGGCATAAACCCACCTGAATTAGGCATGGGTACCTCAGGAAAAGGGGGAATAAAAGGCGGTAATTGCGGCATTCCTGTCATCGGTGGCTGTGGTGGAAAAAATCCTTGATTAAATGGCTGCCGATAAGGGTCATATGTATTTTTCATAATGTATTTTCCTTTCCTGATAAAGTTTTAAGATTTTTGTACGTTTAAAGATATGCTAAAGGCAACTTTCTATGCTGTTTTTTTTGATTTTTTCCTGAAAATAATGTATAATAAATATAAATGAGGTTTTAAAATGAATATTTGGCATGATATCAACCCTGATAGAATTCAAAATAAGGATTTCATTGTGGTTATTGAAATATCTAAAGCGTCAAAAAAGAAGTATGAACTTGATAAAGAAACCGGGCTAATTATTCTAGACCGGATTTTACATACTTCTACACATTATCCGGCAAATTATGGTTTTATTCCAAGAACTTACGCTGAAGATCATGATCCTTTAGATGTTTTAGTTTTATGTAGCGAAGATTTGGAGCCAATGAGCATGGTTCGCTGTTATCCGGTTGGAGTTGTAAGAATGATTGATTCCGATCAAGTTGATGATAAAATAATCGCTATTCCTTTTAAGGATCCTACTTGGAATCATTGCACGGAATTAAGTGATTTACCACCACATATCGTTAATGAAGTTTCGCACTTTTTTCAAGTTTATAAACAACTCGAACATAAAGAAACAACAGGTTTAAAAATCGCTGATCGCGAAAAAGCTTTGGAAATTATCAATAATTCAATAGATGCGTATCAAAAAAAGTTTGTAAAAGGGAAGAAATAATATGGGAAGAGCTTTTGAAGTCAGAAAAAAATCAATGATGCAGACATCTGCTAGTAAAAGTAAGTTATATGCTCGTTATGGTAAAGAAATTTATGTAGCAGCCAAAAATGGAGTTCCAGATCCGACAATGAATCAGGTATTAAAGCAAGTAATTGAAAAAGCTAAAAGAGATCAGATTCCAGCTGATGTAATTAAAAGAGCAGTAGAAAAAGCAGCGGGCAGTGGCGGAGAGAATTACCAAAGTGTCCGTTATGAAATCTTTGGGCCTGCTAGTTCATTACTGATTGTTGATTGTTTAACTGATAATCCTAATCGCTCAATTTCTGATTTAAGAGCGGCTTTCAATAAAGCTGAAGGAAAACTCGGAGTTTCTGGTAGTGTGATGCATTTTTTTGAACATTTATCGGTCTTTAGCTTTAAAGGTTTAGATGAGGAAACAGTTATGGAATCACTTTTGGAAAAAGATTGTGATTTTGATGATATTGAAACAGAAGAAGATATTGTAACTGTTTATGCAAATCCCTCATCGTTTAATAAAATACGGCAAGCTTTATCAGAAATAAAAACGGATTTGGAAATGCTCGCTGAAGAAATTACTTTTTTACCTTTAGATAGAATTAAAATAACAGCGGAAAATGAAGCTAAATTATTTGAAAAATTACTGCTTCTTATCGAAGATTGTGATGATGTACAAAATATTTATCATAATGTTATTTTAGATTAGGTTAATAATAAGATAGGGGATGAAATTTTTGGGCTATAAAGATATAGAAATTTTTAAGATCATCAAGAAAGAACAAAAAAGGCAAATCGAGAATTTAGAATTAATTGCTTCTGAAAATTATGTAAGCAAAGAAATTCTAAAAGCACAGGGGTCAATTCTTACTAATAAATATGCGGAAGGCTACCCAAACAAAAGATATTATGGTGGTTGCTTTTATGTTGATGAAGCGGAAATGTTGGCCATTGAAAGAGTTAAGGAGCTTTTTGGCTGTCAGTTTGCTAATGTTCAGGCTCATTCCGGAAGCGGTGCTAATATGGCTGCTTACCGAGCTATCTTAAAACCTAATGATAGAATTTTAGGAATGGCATTAGACCATGGCGGTCATCTGACGCATGGTCATAAAATGAGTTTTTCTGGTAGTGATTATGAGGTTTTTAGTTATGGTGTCGACCCAGAAAGCCATTTGATTGATTATGAAAAACTGGAAGAATTAGCTTTATCTTTAAAACCAAAAATGATTATTGTCGGTGCTTCTTGTTATGCAAGAGCTATTGATTTTAAGAAATTTGGTGAGATAGCAAAAAAGGCTGGAAGTTATTTAGTTGCGGATGTTGCCCATATCGCTGGCTTAATTGCGGCTGGCTTACATGATAGTCCTTTTCCTTATGCAGATATTGTAACCTCGACGACCCATAAGACGTTACGTGGCCCAAGAGGAGGTTTAATCTTGACTAATAATCCAGAAATTGCTGCAGAAATCAATAAAGTTGTCTTTCCTGGTATTCAAGGAGGCCCTTTGATGCATACGATTGCGGCAAAGGCGGTTTGTTTTTACGAAGCTCTGCAACCAGAGTTTAAGGAATATCAAAAAAATGTAATTGCTAATGCTAGGATTTTAGCTAATGAATTTATTAAGTTGGGTTATTCAGTTGTCAGCAATGGCACTGATACTCATCTTTTATCAGTAGATGTCAAGAAGTCTTTAGGAATGACTGGTAAATTAGCGGAGAAAATATTAGATGAGGTTAATATTACTGTTAATAAAAATACTGTGCCAAATGACCCTGAAAAACCATTCGTTACTTCAGGTATCCGGATTGGTACACCAGCTTTGACGACTCGAGGTTTAGCTGAGGCTGATTTTGTTAAAGTTGCTCATTTTATCGATCGGGCATTAAAAAACTACAAAGATGAAAATTATCTGAAAGCATTGAAACAAGAAGTAAAAAGGTTCGCTAAGGAATTTAAAATTTTTAACTAGAAGGAGGTATAGCGGATGATTGAAAAAACGCGATTCATCAGAGATACATCAAAACTTACGCGTAATCTTCCAACGATGCGCTATATTAATCCTGATTATATTTATTTACCGATTAAAAATACTCGTTGTGACTGTGGTGAGGTTTTTGTTAAAGTTGGTGATAAAGTTAAAATTGGTCAAATCATCGGGAATCGAAAGGCTTCCTTCTTTGAACAACCGATTCATTCGACAGTAAGTGGTGAAGTTACAGGCTTTAAAAAGAAATGGCATCGTAGCGGAAAATTGCTAGAATGCATTGAAATAAAGAATGATAAACTAGAAACAATCGATACTTCGATAATTAAAAGACGAACAGATGAGGAAATTGAAAAACTTACAAGCGAAGATTATATCACTATAATTAAAGATTCAGCGCTCGTTGGTTTAGGCGGAAGTGGCTTTCCAACTTATGTTAAAATGCAAAGCAAAACGCCAGTTCATACGATTTTAGTCAATGGGATTGAGTGTGAACCTTATTTGACTAGTGATTATAAAATTATGTTTGATATGCCTGAGCGAGTTTTAAGAGGCTTAATCTATGTGATGAAAGCGATGAACGCAAAATTTGGTTATGTTTGTCTTAAGAAACAATATAAAGATCTTAAAGAAAGCTTTGAAAACATTATTAAAAAACGTTATAGCAGTGCCAATATCAGCGTTAAATCTGTTGGAAATTATTATCCGCAAGGCTGGGAAATTGAATTAATTAAAAGTGCTTTAAAAATTAAAGTTCCTAACGGGACAATACCAACTGAATCAGGTGTTTTAGTTTTAAATGTTTCTACGATAGTTGGTTTTTATCGGGCAGTTAAATATAATGAGCCGGTTATAAATCGTTATTTTACGGTTGGTGGCGATGGTATTCGCTATCCACAAAGCTTTCGTTTAAGAATTGGAACACAAATCAAGGATTTGCTTGCTTTATGCGATGGATATAGTAGTGATTGTCCGGAAAAGGTAGTAGTCTTAGGTGGACCGATGATGGGGCAAAATTTATTAAGAGATGATGCGATTGTTTCTAAAACTAGTACAAGTCTTATTGTTCTGAATAAAGAAAATTTTAGAGAAGAACCGTGTATCAGATGTGCATCTTGTAGTTATACCTGTCCGGTAAGTTTGATGCCTGTATTAATTAAAAATGCTGTAAAGACTAAAAATATCGAGGCTATAAAAACCTTTAACGCAAAAAAATGTATGGAATGTGGCTTATGTAGTTATACCTGCCCTTCAAAAATCCATTTGACAGATTTTGTCAGGACAGCGAAAAGGATGGTGAAATGATGAATCTTGCAAAAGTTACCAGTCCTTATTTGCGTAAAAAAACTTCTGTTGAAAGAATGATGATTGATGTTTTAATTGCTTTAGCGCCAATCGTTATATTTGCGGTCTGGCATTTTGGTTTCAGAACACTATTAGTTTTATTAGTTTCATCAGTGGTTATGATTGGTTCGGAAGTGATTTATTGGCGTTTACGTGATAAAGAAAAAAAACTTACTATTAATAATTATCTTGCGCCATTAATTAGTGCTGTAATTTATAGTTTTCTTTTGCCCGTAGATTTAAATCTTATCTTTGTTGGTTTAGGAGCTTTATCTGGAATTCTGTTCGGTAAGCTATTTTTTGGTGGATTAGGTAGTAACATTTTTAATCCGGCCGCTGTAGGCAGAATTATTGTCGGCATTAGTTTCGGTGCCTCGTTTACTTACCGACATCTTGTTAGTGGCGGAACACCATTAGAATTAATTGGCTTAAGTGAAGGATTACTTGCTTATGCCTTAAACGCCTATCCTTTATTGGATTTGTTTTTCGGAACAGTTCCGGGAGCAATCGGAGAAACTAGTAAAATCCTGATTCTTGCGGGCGGCTTATATCTTTTTATCAGAAAAAGTGCTGATTACCGAACTACGCTTTCCATGCTTTTATCATTTGCGGTCTTAGTTTTAATAACGGGCCTTATTTTTAATCATCAAGATGCTATTAGTTTATTATTATTTCATCTATTTTCCGGTGGACTTATCTTTGGGGCTATTTTCATGGTAACTGATCCTGTCACAACACCAGTAACGGCACGAGGTCGGATATTGTTTGGTATTTTAGTCGGAAGTTTAACTTTCCTAATTCGCTTTTATGGCGGCTTTCCAGAAGGAGTAGCTTTTGCGATATTATTTGCGAATATGCTTGTGCCGTTAATTGATTATCCGAAACTAAGCTATCCTAAGATGACAAAGCGTTATTTTTGGTTTCTTGGTGGCTTATCTTTATTCTTTATTTTAATCGCAGTTGTGGCGGTTTGGAATCTGTAGACAATTATATAAACGTCAATAGCTATTTTTTAAAATCTAGTGAAAAAATAGAGTCACGAAATATCTGACTATATTATACGAGGAGGTATTTATATGAAGTCAAAAATCGCTCCCATAATTACTTTATTTCTGATTACACTTTTAAGTGGTTTTTTGATTACGCTTGTATATTCATTAACAGATGATATTCGCGCTCAAAATCTAGATAATCGGATATTGGCAGAAGTAAAGCTAGTATTTCCGGAAACTGAAAATATTGAAAGAATAGCAATCTCAGACCATGAATTAATTACAGAAAAAATAATTGCCAGGGATCGGATCAATCGAGAAATAGGAGTATTATATCAGGCTGGTGATACAAATGCTTTTGGCGAAATCATTATTTTAGTAGCAATTAAAGATGATTATGTTGTTTCAGTCAGGTTCATAGTTTTAAATCAAACGCATGCCAATAGAGTTAGAGAAAATGCTAATCAGATTTATCGGGACATTCATTTTGATAATGTGCCGGAAGTTGATTTAATTAGTGGCTCAACAATTTCTACGCAATTAATTAGAGATCTAGTTCAGGCAGCTATAGATTTTCATCGGGAGATAGCTCATGACGAATAAAGAAAATTTTTTGAAAGGTTTCATTAAAGAGAACTCGCTTTTTGTGATGATGCTTGGCTTGTGTCCTGCTTTAGCCACGACTAGAAGCATTGAAGCCGCAATCGGCATGGGTTTATTAATAACTTTTGTTTTAATATGTTCCAATACGCTTATTTCAGCCTTAAGAACCGTAATTGCGGATGAAGTAAGGATTCCTGCCTATATTGTTATTATCGCAACCTTTGTGACCATTGTCAGAATCTTGACAGAAACATTTTTACCTGATCTTTCAGCTTCCTTAGGTGTTTTTATTCCTTTGATTGCGGTTAATTGTATCATCTTTGGTCGCGCTGAAGCTTTTGCGTCTAAAAATAAAATATTTCCTTCTTTAATTGATGGTTTATCTATTGGTCTAGGGACGCTGCTTGCTTTAGTCGTTGTTGGTTTCTTTAGGGAACTTCTTGGGACAGGAGCAATTGCTTATGGGCATTATTTTCCTTTAGGTGTTCAGGGAGCAATTAGAATTATCCCTAGTGATTATGCAATAAGTGTTTTTGTAATGGCGCCTGGTGCATTTTTAATTCTTGGTGTTTTGATTGCGGTATTTGTTAAAATACAGGATCGGAAAGGAGAGGCCAAATGATTCAGGTATTTCTCATCGGAATTGCCTCTAGCATACTTATAAATAATATTGTATTAATGCAGTTTATGGGAATATGTCCTTTTGTAGGGGTTTCGAATCGGATTGAATCAAGCATTGGCATGAGCGCTGCTGTTTTGCTTGTTTTAGTGATTGCAACATTGATAACTTATCCAATTTACCACTTTGTTTTACTGCGGGCGGGAATAGGGTTTTTAGATACAATAACCTTTATTTTAGTTATAGCTTCCTTAGTTCAGATTGTCGAACTATTAATCCGAAAGTTTTCGCCGTCTTTATATCGTAATTTAGGAGCTTATCTGCCTTTAATAACCTGTAACTGTGCGGTTTTAGGTCTTGTTCAGATTAACATTGCGAGTCGAAATAATTTCTTTGAATCAATGACTTTTGCGATCGGTACCGGTCTTGGTTTTGCTTTAGTGATGATTATTTTTACAACGATGCGTGAACAATTAAAGAGTGCAGATGTCAGTAAAAGTTTTAAAGGGATACCGATTGCTTTAATATCCGCAGGTATCATGGCATTAGCTTTCTTTGGATTAACAGGTTTAGTATAATGGAGATATTAATTGCTTTTATTGTGATTTTTGTATTAGCGGCAATTTATTTCACTTCATATTATTTTAATCGTCGTAGTAAGGGGACGGAAGAAAAGCATCATTGTGGAAGTTGTCGTGATTTATCTTGTAAAAAGAGGTCAGAAGGGGAAGAATAATGGGGTTTGAGTTTTTGATACTAGCTTTAATTGGCGCTATTTTAGGGACAATTTTAGTTCTTGCTTATCGATTATTACATGTAGAAGAAGATGTCAGGATTCAGGAATTAACTAAGATGCTTCCTGGTTATAATTGTGGAATTTGTGGTTTCCCTGGCTGTAATGGTTTTGCGGGAAAAATTCTTGAGGAACGGACAACGGATCTTAAGCTTTGTAAGCCAGGAAAAAAAGCTGAAAATTTTGATCCTATTAGTGCTTTTTTGGAAACGCTGGATCAGAAATAGGGATTAGAGGTGAGGATTATCAGAATCAGGAATTTTATAGTAGTTCTAGCAATAGGGGCAACATTTACTCTTATTGGTTGTGGCAGAACTTATAGTGCCCAGATTTTTGCGATGGGAACATTTTTTGATATTAGATTATTTGATGGTTCGCAAGCAAATCTTACGAGTATAAGAAATGAAATAGAAGAAATGGATCGGTTGTTTGACGCTCATGAAAATCGGGGTAATGGCGGACTATGGCATTTGAATAACCACTTTTACGTACCAGAAGGTTCAAATGCAACAAGACCGACAGAGTTTTTAGAAGTTGATAGTCGTCTAATTGAAATTATTGAACTAGGCTTGAAATATGAAGAACTTACTAATGGTTATTTTAATATAGCGCTTGGCCGGGTTGTTAATCGCTGGAAACAAGTTATTCAAGGAGAAGCTGCTTTTCCAACTGATGAGGAATTGGAAAGTTTAAGAGAATCTACCTTAAGCAGTAATATTGAGTTTTCGCATGGTAACAGAATTAGATTATTAAATAATGTGCAAATAGATCTTGGCAGTATTGCGAAAGGTTATGCAGCATTAAGAATTAAAGAATATTTAGGAAGAAATAATGTCAGACGATTTTTAATTAATGCTGGGACAAGTACAATTACGCTTGGAAGTTACGTTGATGGTTCTAGATTTAACGTCAGTATTCGTAATCCACTTAGACTTGGGGAATTCTTAACGCGAATAAGTTTGCAGGATATCTCTATCTCAACCTCAGCTGATAATATACAATATCTGGAAATCGGAAATAGGCGTTATCACCATATAATTAATCCTTTTACATTAAGACCTGAACAAATATTTCATAGTGTTTCAGTAATTAGTGATAATCCTTTGTTAACTGATATAATTTCCACAGCGCTTTTTAGCATGTCTTTGGAAGCTGGTCTTGAACTTCATGCTCAACTAGCAGAAATTTACAGTCTGGAAGTGCTTTGGTTTGGGACTAATCAATTACTAACTAGAACTGATGGTTTTAGGTCTTATGAAACGTAATGATTTAATTTTAGGTGTGTCAGTTTTATTAATTGGCTTGTTATTATTTGGTTTTTATCTTTTGCAGCAATCACGCTCTTTTGAAAATAAGCGAGCAGAGATTTTCTATCGAGGCGAATTAGTCGCAAGTTTTAGACTTGGTCCAGAAAGTTATGCGGATTTTAGCTTTGAGGGCAGACTAGGTTTGATTGTAGTTCAAATCAGGGAATATCAGGTTCGGGTTGTTGAAGAGACGAGTCCACGTAACTTATGTTCAAGACAAGGATTTATCCAACGAGTCGGGGAAATAATAGTTTGTTTGCCTAATGAAGTGTTTGTGAGAATCAGCGGCAATTTAACGAATGAGATTATTGTCGGATGAAAAATAGGAAATTACTTTTACTTTCTGTATTGCTCGCATTAGCAATTATTTTGGGAATAATTGAAGGCTTTTTATCTTTTGGCATTCCTTTTCTAAGATTGGGATTGGCTAACATAATTACTTTGATTATTCTTTATCAGCTTAATCGGCGCGATGCACTTTTGGTATTTTTGATGCGAGTTTTTATTGTTAATATATTGCTTGGTCATTTTTTCGATGTAATATTCTGGATGAGTTTTACTGGTGGCCTAGTTTCCTTTTTAATGATGGTTATATTTAAAGAATTAAAGATTTTTTCTGTTGTTGGTGTCAGTATTGTTGGCGCAGTCAGTCATCTTTCTGCCCAATTATTTGTGGCGAGTCTAATGATTCGTGCGCTTATTCCAAATTATTTTTTTGCCTTATTTCTGGTTATTGGTGTTTTTACTGGTCTTTTTACAGGAATAGTGGCTTTAAGGGTGTTGAAAAATTATGACTTTCAAGAATTCATTAATGAATAGTAAATTTAAGATTGGTGAAGTAGAGATTCCAAATCGCATTATTATGGCACCAATGGCCGGAATTGGCAATCAAGCTTACCGGCGTATTGTCAAAGAAATGGGAGCCGGACTTATTTATACAGAAATGGTAAGTGATAAAGCTCTAGGTTTTAATAATGCCAAAACAATGAAAATGCTCGATATTTTGCCTTCAGAAAAGCCAGTTACACTTCAAATATTTGGCGAACACGAAGATACTATCTTAAAGGGCGCGCAAATTATTGAGCAAAATGCTCTGTGCGATATAATTGATATTAATATGGGTTGTCCTGCCCCAAAAATCTGCAAAAAAGGACAGGCTGGCGCGAGCCTCTTAAAAGATCCAGAGAAAATTTATCGAATTGTTAAGACGCTAACAGATAATATTAATTTGCCAGTGACCGTGAAAATCAGAAGTGGTTGGGATCATAGCAATATTAATGCCGAGTTAGTAGCTAAAACAGCTGAAAAAGCCGGAGCTAAAGCAATTGCGATTCATGGCCGGACGCGAAATCAAATGTATAGTGGCTTAGCGGACTTAGAAATAATCAGAAAAGTTAAGGAAGCTGTTTCGATTCCTGTTATTGGTAATGGTGATATTAAATCAGCAGAAGATGCGATTAAAATGTTTGAATATACTAATTGTGATGCAGTAATGATTGGTCGCGGTTTATTAGGTAACCCGTGGTTAGTCCAAGAGATTCTTTATTATTCTGAGCACGGATTTAAACCAGATATTATCTTACCTTTAGAAAAACTGGCAGTAATTTTAAGGCATTTAGACTATTTGGCAAAATTAAAAACTGAGAAAGTTGCGGTTATGGAATTTCGGGCCCATATGGCTTGGTATATTAAAGGTTATCCAAAAGCAAAGACGGTTAAAGCTGAAATATTTAAAATTAAGGAATTAAATGAACTAAAAAAATTTATTACTGAGTATTTTTATTCTTTGCCGGTATTGATGGCAGAAGGAAAGGATGAGGAATAATGAATGCCTGTATTTTATATCGCTCAATGACGGGGCACTCGAAAAAGCTAGCAAAGGCAATTTCTAAGGAATTTTCGCTAAAAGCCTATAATATAAAAGAAAAACCTAATATTGGCGGTTATGATTTGGCTTTTGTGATTGGCGGTATCTATAGTGGCGAAAGCTTAAAGGATATGCTTGAATATTTTAAAGGCTTAAATGAAGATAATATAAAAAAAGCGGTTTTGATAACTTCTTCATCGCGTGGCAAATCTAGGCAAACAAAAATCAGAGAGATAATGTTAGAAAATAATATTATAGTTGCGGAGGAAGAACATATGGTGATTGGTAATTTTCTTTTATATCGGGTTGGCAGGCCTAATAAAAACGATATTCAGGAAACTATTGAGTTTGTTAGAGAAATATTATTTGAAAAGGGGACTTTGTAGTTTTATGAAACAAATGAAAGATCCAAACACAAAGCTGACAGAAGAAGTTTTGGCTGAAGTTTTAGGGAATAGTTTTGGCGCTTGGAAAAAATTCAATGACGAATTCTTGAAATATGATCTGAGATTAGAATGGCGATATTATAAAGATGGCGGTTGGCTGGCAAAAATAACCAGAAAGAAAAATACGATAATTTGGGGTTCGGCCTCAGAAGGATTTTTTTCTGTGAGTTTTCTTTTTTCGGAAAGGCCCCATATTAGAGCTGGTATTCAAAAACTAGATATTTCTGATGAATTGAAAAATAGCCTTGTTAGTACTCCAAAGGGAACTTTCTTTTCGATTGCGATTGATGTTTATGAAGAAAGTCAGTTATTAGATATCTATAAATTAATTGAATATAAAAAGTCTGTTAAATAGTTATAAACTTTTGTAGATTTCATTGTTCAGCAATTTTACAGATTTTCGGAACAAATGTTCGTTTTCTATATATAATATAAGGGTATAATCATAAAAAAAGCCAAAAAACGAACAAAAAAATAAAAAAAGTAAAAAAAAAGTTGACAAGTTAAAACGAAAGTGATAAAATAGTTGAGCGCTAAAAAACAAAGCAAGCGCAAAAGGTCTTTGAAAACTGGATATGGGAAAGAGTTAAAAAACAGACAAAAAAAGAAAAAAAGAGCGAAAATCAAAATTTCGCCATGAGAAGAAAAACTTATGGAGAGTTTGATCCTGGCTCAGGATGAACGCTGGCGGCGTGCCTAATACATGCAAGTCGAACGAAAGCACTTGTGCTTTAGTGGCGAACGGGTGAGTAACACGTAGGTAACTTGGCCTTGGGACGAGAATAACATTTGGAAACGAATGCTAAAACTGGATAGGATATGTGTGTGCATACATATATATTTAAAAATGCCTTTAAAGCATTACCCGAGAATAGGCCTGCGGAGCATTAGTTAGTTGGAGAGGTAAAGGCTCACCAAGACGATGATGCTTAGCCGAACTGAGAGGTTGACCGGCCACACTGGGACTGAGACACGGCCCAGACTCCTACGGGAGGCAGCAGTAGGGAATTTTCGGCAATGGGGGGAACCCTGACCGAGCAACGCCGCGTGAATGAAGAAGTACTTAGGTATGTAAAGTTCTTTTATTGGGGAAGAAGATCTGATATAGGAAATGATATTAGAGTGACGGTACCTTAATGAATAAGCCCCGGCTAAATATGTGCCAGCAGCCGCGGTAATACATATGGGGCGAGCGTTATCCGGAATTATTGGGCGTAAAGGGTGCGTAGGCGGTTTGTTAAGTCTTTGGTTAAAATGCTGGGCTCAACCCAGTAGTGCCAAAGAAACTGGCAGGCTTGAGGATGGTAGAGGTAAGTGGAATTCCTAGTGTAGCGGTAAAATGCGTAAATATTAGGAGGAACACCAGTGGCGAAGGCGGCTTACTGGGCCATTACTGACGCTGAGGCACGAAAGCGTGGGGAGCAAACAGGATTAGATACCCTGGTAGTCCACGCCGTAAACGATGAATACTAAGTGTTGGAGAAATCCGGTGCTGAAGTTAACGCATTAAGTATTCCGCCTGGGGAGTACGTACGCAAGTATGAAACTCAAAGGAATTGACGGGAGCCCGCACAAGCGGTGGAGTATGTTGTTTAATTCGAAGATACGCGAAAAACCTTACCAGGTCTTGACATCCCCTGCAAAGCTATGGAGACATAGTGGAGGTTAACAGGGAGACAGGTGGTGCATGGTTGTCGTCAGCTCGTGTCGTGAGATGTTGGGTTAAGTCCCGCAACGAGCGCAACCCTTATCGTTAGTTACCATCATTAAGTTGGGGACTCTAGCGAGACTGCCGGTGACAAACCGGAGGAAGGTGGGGATGACGTCAAATCATCATGCCCTTTATGGCCTGGGCTACAAACGTACTACAATGGCTATGACAAAGAGAAGCGAAGTCGCGAGGCGGAGCAAAACTCACAAAGATAGTCTCAGTTCGGATTGAAGGCTGCAACTCGCCTTCATGAAGTCGGAATCGCTAGTAATCGCAAATCAGCATGTTGCGGTGAATACGTTCTCGGGCTTTGTACACACCGCCCGTCAAACCACGAAAGTTTATAATACCCGAAGCCGGTGGCCTAACCAGAAATGGAGGGAGCCGTCTAAGGTGGGATAGATGATTGGGGTTAAGTCGTAACAAGGTATCCCTACGGGAACGTGGGGATGGATCACCTCCTTTCTAAGGAAAAGAAAGAGGCTCACGCCTCATGAAAAAAAATCAGTTGAAAGTTCTGGACTGATTACTTCGACCATATCTAGTTTTGAGAGACTTTAGTCTTTCAGACAATTTAATAATTCTTTTAAAAAAATGGTGTACGTGGGCCTGTAGCTCAGGTGGTTAGAGCGCCCGGCTGATAACCGTGAGGTCGATGGTTCGAGTCCATTCAGGCCCACCAATTTTTTGGGGCCTTAGCTCAGCTGGGAGAGCGCCTGTTTTGCACGCAGGAGGTCAGCGGTTCGATCCCGCTAGGCTCCACCATAAAAAATGATATAACAATCATTTAGGAAAATTATTAAGAGATCTTTGAAAAGTGGATAAACGAAAGAAAAAGTTTTAAGAATAGATATAGAGATATATGTATTTGAAAAAGAGAACAATTGGAGAGAATTGTTTTCGGATAACTTAGAGATGTTAGAAGTTTTTAAGTTATAGAAGAAAAAGATTAAGGAAGTAAGGGCACACAGGGGATGCCTAGGCACTAGAAGGCGAAGAAGGACGCGACGAACGGCGAAACGCTATGGGAAGCAGTAAGTAAGCGAAGAACCATAGGAATCCGAATGGGGGAACCCACTTGTCAGGAGGACAAGTATCAACTTAGGTTGAGGCTATACCCGGGGAATTGAAATATCTCAGTACCCGGAGGAAGAGAAAATAAACTAATGATTTTGTGAGTAGCGACGAGCGAAAGCGAAAGAGCCCAAGTTCAGAG
>Ga0136643_10007267_pt1 | contig 15998 bp, 7 predicted proteins | sample TergutLab28metaG_FD_96883 | JGI IMG/M metagenome (GOLD analysis project Ga0136643, IMG submission 96883) | Labiotermes labralis P1 segment gut microbial communities from Petit-Saut dam, French Guiana - Lab288 P1 (version 3) (version 3) | ecosystem: Host-associated > Arthropoda: Insects >... | reverse complement strand
GACGAATTCGAACCGAGAGTTCTGCCATGGCGGGGGGAGTTGAACTTTGGGGGGGGGGGGGGGGGGGGGGGGGGGGGAGAGACTTTTATGTGCCTGGAGCGTCAGAAAACACAGGGTCTTTGCTGACTACACATGGCCTAAGTTATTACATTTTAAAATGCTATATTTCTATACATAAGAAAAACAACGCATTCAATTTATTGTATTTTCGTGGACGAGGAATTGGTGAGGTTGTCTCTGCACAAGCACCATGCCTTGAAAGCGTAGGAGTGAGCGCACGTAACTTATGTCCCACACATTCAATATTTCGGCGTTAGGCGTGTGGCAAGATTCGCTTTGAGGTTTCATTATTCCGGCACAAAGAGAGCCCGGTACGTTTCGATATTCCGGCACAAAGAGAGCCCGGTACCTTTTGGACAGGAGCCTTGGAGGTCCCAAGTTTTCTAAAGGGACGAGGAACGTCATTTCTCATACCAGGGATCGACACCCGGTTATCCAGCGCTAGTGGCCATTGCAATGCCTTTAGAGAAACAAAGCAGCTTGTATGGACGATAATTGCGGCATGTCATGGCCTAGAAATGATTACAGATGTTGATACTGTATGCCTTTTGAAGTTTAAAATGACACTCATTTAACGACAAGACTAACAAAAGCTGGAGTGTAACCCCACGATCAGCTGGATTCAAACGACACTGCTGAAAACACGCGAGAAAATGCCTTTTAAATACACTCGGATATGAAAAATATTTTGTGCCTTAATGTGTGAGTTACTTATTTGACAGACCTGTCTTAAGGCGAAGAACAGGACTGCAACGGTGTGTATTTTCAATTAATCCGTGAGTTTTTAAAGTAGTAATTCCTTTCTAAGTAGTCAGGAATTTATAAACTAACGATTACAGTATTTTGTGTACAGAAGTTTGTGTTTAACGTTTATACACATACTGTTAGGTTTAAAAATGAGTAAAAAGTTAAAGTGCACCCTTGTACAGGTACTGAGGCTCTGTACAGGCCATACGGCCCCTAGGGATAGTAGAGGTACAGCTCTACTCTTTCTTGACCACGGCACTAGAAGAGTGTGAGTGGTCAGTGTCACACCACGGCCGCTCTTTACTCCCGGGAAATATCCGGTACCCGTTGTACAGGGGGCTGGGTGGGCCCCAGGCCCGGTCTGGACAGGTGCGGAAAATTTCGCCTCCGCCGGGATTCGATCCCCGGACCGTGCAGCCCGTAGTCATTCGTTATACCGACTGAGTTACCCGGCCTACACATTATATTTAAGAATAATGCATACATAAATACATGCTGTGTATTCTCATATTTAAGGCTGCTGATGGCTGTGACATGCCTCAGCCGGTTAGTCGCCGACATTTTACCTTAGAAGCCTGGGTTCGATCTTAGGCCAGTAAAGTTTCTGGTGCATAAAGTGACCCTGGGACAGTTTATTCTCCCCACACCTTGTTTATCACTGTCGGTATTATTCAATCGGTGCTCCATATTGATATGTCATTCATCTACCGCCGCGCTGTATAATCTTAGCTGTTGATAGCGTCGCTATGTAAAATACTTCTCCCTCTCTGTCCCCAAAACTGGTTAATCTTTGTAGTACTGGGTTTGTTCTCTGTGAGGTAGGAAGTGAATTTTTGCGTGTAATTCAGATGAACTTAAGGCTTAAAAGTTTAACCGTTAAAATCTTCGCTCTTCCGGGATATTACGCAGCGTAGAGTGGTAATTCCTTACCGATGTTTCGGGAAAACTTCTCGGTCCCATGTTCAAGGGTCAAGTCACCCAAGTTTTCTCGACCCTTGAAGGTGTGACCGATAGTTGGTCCCGAATTGTCGGTACGGAATTACCACTGTACGATTCGTAGTATCCCAGAAGAGAGCAAATCTCATCTCCATTGCGGCGGAATGAAACTGGTTTAATCTTTAAGTCTATCCTTGGAACTGGTTTGTGATACGAATTTCTGCTATCGATCTCTGTATTGTTTTCTTACCTTCTACTCTGCGTCTCTTCTGTTCAGGTTTTCTGTTAATTTGTGGTTATGGGACGTGCAAAATTTCACTACACATTTTACAAACACAGTAACATTGAAACATAACAATCACTACAGTAACATGGCACACACACACACACACACGCAAACACACACGGACTACACTAAGTATCCCTGATCCCTACTGTCGTCTCCCGAGGGATAACAGACAAATCCCGTGACGAAATCTTCAAACTAGTGTGACCAGCAATTAGCACATACCAGTAGGAGAGGGGGAGCTTTTGGAGGGGGGGATGCTGTGGGTCCATGCGAGATGGTCGCGAACCTAGGAAAGGAGGGCGTGGTTTCCAAACACACGTAATGGGATTGGGAGAGGTTGGATTGGTCTAGACATTGATAGGATTTGTGTCATTGGTAGATTCTTAAGCGAGAGATGATTACATTAGCTGTTTGACTAGAGGGTGCTAGGGGAATCGATGTAACAAGTCTTAGTGCAAGACTGCTCTTGTTTGTTAAAGTGCCGCTCTCTTTGTATTAAATGTCGCATCCCACAGTCCAGCGGTTCATATTTTGTTTTCTCGACACGGTTCTGTGTTCAGTTGCTCGTACTTTAACCAGAAACTACAGTTACAGCCTTTCTTCTCTCTCTTCTTCTGTTTTTCTTCTTCTTTGTCTCCAATTTCTGTTTAAGTGCATGGACATATTTCACTGTCCTTTTTCATAAAAAAAAAGTAAGGTAAAGATCACCCTAGAACAGGTCATGAAGGCTCAGAGGGGGAGTGGAGGTATAGCTATACTCTTCCTTTAACCTCGGCTCTAGATGGTGGTGGGTGGTGAACGCCACGCCTCGGCCTCTTTAACCCCCGGGGAAAGAGACCCGCTACCCATTTTACAGGAGGCTGAGAGAGCCTCAGGGCCGGTCTGGACGGGTGTGGAAAACTTTACCTCCACCGGGATTCGATACCCCTACCGTCCTTCCCGTAGCAAATCGCTATACCGACTGAGCTATCCCTTTCAAATTCATAAAGCGAAACAATATCTTGTAATTTTAAAATGAATTATACAGATGTTTGTGTCTGTGTAGTTATTTAGGACACACCATGCAGTCGGCACCAGATTTGCTGTATACAGTGTCTTGAAGTCACGAAGCTGCGAACGGACTTGTGAAAGCGCGCATGCCTCGACTAGTTCAGCGCCTACGCAGGGCTTGCGAAGCGTCATATAATGAACAGTATGTAACATGAGATAAAGCATACGTTATTTGGACGCAGTAATTAAAACGTACGTCCTTATGCATGAATAATATCTAGAATTAGTTGATATATTTGATGAAATTTAATACTGAGAAGCCACAGTAGATTTTTTTTGAGTTAATTTATGCATGTAGATTGTGACGACAAATTTACGTCGATGGCAGATTGGACTCCCACCGCGTTTCTCGTCAATTTCTCATTTAAAATCACTGGGCATTTATACTGTAGCCAAAACATCATCATTTACATTTATGCTTGTTTTTCTAGGTGGCTAGTATTTAAGCAAAATGAAAGAAGAATAACCATTGATTTTTATTTATTATGACAGGAGGGCACAAATTCCGGACGCCTGGTTGCCCGGGCAGCTAAACCTTTTATGGTGTCGCCTAATATTTTCAGCACAATTACTGCATTTATTTTCCTTGCGTACAACAAACATATCAGTACACGCGAACCGAGAAGAAATACGTACAAGGTTTACAGGCCACTCAAGACGCGTGGATTCTCAGCATGGAAGTAGCTTCACGCCAACCTCCTGGCGTCTAGAATTTTCAATTGGCTTCTAGATTATTTTTTTTTTAAATGTGTGGACTTTTGGAGAACGGTATTTGTACGGCGACTGCCTTTATATCTGCTAGAAATGATCGCTAACAGATTTGACGTACGCAGAATCACAAACAAGTTTTTTGGCAAAAATGCCACAGCTGGTGTACACCCATAGGCCGTAAACCTTGTACCGACTAAAGTTAGCACTAAAGCTGTCGGCGAATGTAGGACACGTGCTGCTTATTTCAGAATTCTTCGTTTTGAATATGTTTTTGTAAACCGACAACTGTTACATTTCCCGACGTGGATTCCGTTCTTGGGAGCCGATTACCCATTGACACGGCGCCTCATCTCAGGAGTACGGAGTTCTCAGCTACACAGCTTCTAAAACGTCAAAACTCGCATTTTGCGACGTTTTACTCAGTCATTTCAGGTCGGAATAATACATTAAATCGGCCACGACCTTTAACATTGCCTTCTCAAACCATCCGTATTTATTCACTCGTTGCTACCAGGCTGCTGATAAGTCCTTAGCCCGACCAGGAAGGAAACAAACTCGGAAGCATATCAAGGACGCGCGCGATTTCAACAACATCGAGACGCGAGCTGTCATCAAGTTTTTTCCCCTGTAAGGCAAGGCGCCGAAGGAAATTCACGCCGTTCTGAGAGAAACAATAGCTTGTTTCCTTCCTGGTCGGGCTAAAGACTTATCAGCTACCCTGAACATGAAGCATCCAGATGAATAACCATAAAATAAACACTAAGACATTGCAAATTCTTTGACGACTAACAAGAATATTTGGTAAACACGCAGTTAAGGTCATCTCTGTATATTCCATAAAGGAATGTGAGGATGAAAGCATAGCAGCACGCATTATTAACCTCGGCGATACACGAAGGTGGGTGGCCAACTGCACGCCCTGGCAACTTCCACTGAATAACTGGCTGGCTAGGCCCAAGACACAGTCTGGACGATTCGGAGAAGAGAAAGTTACTTGCGCCTGCCGGTAATCGAACTACGATTCCTCGGTCGTTTAGAACGTAACTTAGTCACTACACGGACTAGCTGATAATATTGCATTGATGTGTTGATATTGGTTTAAAGGAGCGTGCGATGAGCAAGTTGTGTAGTACGCATGAAACACATGAGAATTGCATACCGAAGTTTGATTATTAGAAGTCCTGAAGAGACAAAATAGATGGAAGGGTAATCTTAAAATGTATTTTAAGGAAAGAAAAGGGTGTGGATTGGACTTAGTTGGCCCAGGATGCTACCAGCCCTAAGATTTTGTGAATACGGTAATAACATTTCCGATATCATAAAGTGCGAGGAGTTTTTTGACTTGCTGAGCGACTATCATCTTATCCATGTAATAAAGAATGCAGTTTAACAGAACTATTGTGTAATAAAACAATGTTTCTGTCTGAATGGCGCGAATATCCTTCGGCGCCTTGCCTTGCAGAAAAGAAGAAGAAGAAGAAGGTGAAGAAGGAGAAGAAGAAGAAGAAGGAGAAGAAGAAGAAGAAGAAGAAGAAGGAGGAGGAGGAGGAGGAGAAGGAGAAGAAGAAAAAGAAGAAGGAGAAGAAGAAGAAGGCGAAGAAGGAAGAGGAGGAGGAGGAGGAGAAGAAGAAGAAGAAGAAGAAGAAGAAGAAGAAACTTGATGACAGCTCGCGTCTCGATGTTGTTGAAATCGCGCCCATCCCTGACATGCTTCCGAGCTTGATTCCTTCCTGGTCGGGCTAAGGACTTATCAGTACCCCGGTAAATGTTGTCTGTACAAAAATGCTACATGTTTTGACGCGGTCTGTTTTTCATCAGGCTAATAATTAGGATTATTAGAAAGACAAAATTTACTGTTTTTTAATAAAATAACTGTGTTCGTCTGTGTTCTTCATTGTACTGATAGAAATAGTATGTCTTCCGTTTAACAATAGGACTGCTTGCTCTTCGCGAAGGACTCTGCTGCGTGGAGTTCTTCGTTTATCATCACTTCAGGTTCATACGTGATGTTAAGGCAATCATTTTGTTCATTTTGTGACATCAAACGTTGCGGGTGAGTGGTTGGCATTCTTGCTTCTGATTCGGAAGATCGCTGTCAGCCTGGAATTAAGGATTTCATCGTTTTATTCATTTCCGCCTGGCAATTTCTGGCATAACACTTTAAGTTTGTACAGGATCGTTTCCTGTAATTTATTAATATTTGATTATCCTATCACTCGCTGCTATATAATCTGAGGTGGTATTGGAATGTGGTTAAATAAACGAGAATAAATAAATATATGATATAAATACATGGCACATTGATCAGATAAATAAATCTGGTATATATAAATGTATGATATGAATTCGAAGTATGTGCCCATTATTCAGACGCGCATACTGCCTCAGTCTACCCTGAAGATGGAACCATTATGTTAAACAGCAACGTAGTCACCGAGCTACTGGGCTACGGTGTCATGTACAGTTCATTCATTTAGTAGTCTGTCTTACGACAGGTCCAAAGCTTCTTCCAAATCGAGCTTTCCACATAGTGCGATCTAGAGCTTCCTCCTTCAAATGAGAGTATCCTCTGCTTTCCTTAAGGTCATCCAGTAGCTTCCTACTTCTTCTTCCTCGTCTTCTTATCACTCCTATCCCCCTTTTATCTTTCCTTCAATAACCAGTTGTAGAAGGCAGTTTCTACGCAAAATGCGACCAATCCTTCCGTTGACTTATTTCATGTAGGACATTCCTCTTTTCCTTGAATCTAAGTAATACTTCTTCATTTCTCACATGATCGGTCCAACTGATCGTCTCCATCCTTCTCCAGCACCACATTTCAAAACTTTCCAGGTGTTTCTGATCTATTGCCCGAAGCGAAATTTCAGCACCATATAGAGCTATGCTCCAAATGTAGCATTTTACTAGTTTCTTCCTCAATGCATGTTCAAAAGGGGAAAATATATCCCGCAATCGTCTCTTTCACACACTTACCAACTTACCTTACCATTCGATATACATGCACCAATAATGATTCATTCTCAGGTTGTTTACAACACACAGCCTAAGGCTGACGTAACATAGCCGAAACATGTAGCTGTGTGTGGATATATACTTGCATTAGATGGTTAATTTCTGGTGTGTGTATGAACACAAAGGAATTAACCATATTAGACTAATATCAGCCGGTCCCAATGGCCGCGCGGTCTAAGGCTTAGGTCTGCGGCCCGCTTGCTTGCTGGTATTATGGGTTCGAAAGCCCGCCGGTGACATGGATGTTTGTCTCTTGTAATTGCTGTGTGTTAACAGGTAGAGGTCTCTGCGTTTGGCCGATCACTCCTCCAGAGGAGTCCTACTGAGTGTGGTGTGTTTGATTGTGACCGTGAAGCCCCGTAAGGGGGAACCCATGGCCCAGAATTGGGTCGAAGCGCCATAGTAAAAAAAAAATTTGGATGTTTTATAGGCCGAAGTAGCTGCTGTATGTGTAGCAGTGTCGTTGACAACATATAAGCTGAAGAATGAAGTCATGTCAATGTTATACAGACCCGCCGGTTGGAGGATTGATGTGTGGATAAGTTGCAGGGTTGTGTAATAAACCCCTTTACACGTAGCTGCCTTCATTACAGAAGTGGAGCAAGTCCTCCACGTCTGGCGCTGTGCTGTTCAGCAGATATTGTCGAAGAGGCTTGGGGCCACTTCCTGTTGATCTCAACGCGCCAGTCAGCCAGTCACTGCCAGGTGGATCCTCTCACCTCGGCAGGCGCTGACGTCCCTCTTTGTGCCACAAGGAACTGGGTTCCATTTCCGGGATCAGCTAGTCGTTTGTTTGAAATCTGTGGTTCGTAGACCGCTGTTTGGTTTATGTGCTACTTGTAGTGCCAAGCAGAGACTTGGCGCTACTTAGGCAGGATTAACAGCAAATGGTGGCAGTACGGGATCCGAGGCTATCAGAGCAATGTTAATCTTAATGTGATGGGATGTGACACGCTGCCTAAAACTTTGCCCTGATGTCGAAGACAGACGGTGCTGAAGTATCTTCCAACTTGCAAGGCGTCACTTTCTAAAAAACTGTAAGCAAAATGGAGAGAAGTAGAAAGATGATATAGATGGTGATGATGACAATGAAGATTATGATAACGATAAGCTACAATTCCGTCCAAAATCTTCCCTCTTCGCTTTTGCTGTTCAAAAATATATAGATTAAGATATACAGAATTATAGTTTGGTAGTTGTTTTTTATGGGTGTGAAACTTGGTCTCGCGCATTGAAGAAAGAACTTAGGTTGAGTGTGTTCGATAATAGGGCGCTGAAGAAGATGTTAGGGCCTAAGAGGGACGAGTTAACAGGAGAGTGGAGAAGACCGCATTTCGAAGAGTTTCACTAATCAGAAAATATTGTTCGAACAATCAAATAAAGAATACTGTAAGATGGGCAGGGAATTTGGCACGTATGGGAGAGAGGAGAGGCCACTTAGAAGATCTAGGCGTAGATGGAAGATAATATTAAAGCTGGGTCGTATAGAAATGGGATGGGAGGGCATGAACTGGGGATAGGTGCACATTTTGGGCTCTTGTGACGTGGTAATGAAGCTTCGGGTTAGGTTAAATGCGGGGTATTTCTAGACTAAGAGAGGATCAATGTAGTTTGTTAAGAAGGAATTTTGTTCATGGAGTTATATCGTCATATTACACTGCATTGAGGCAGGAATTAGTTTCCTGATGTTACTTAAATATTGGCTGTGTGTAAACAAAAATTGTACATTTTGGTGATATGTGTGTGTACTTTGTGATAAGTTTTATATGAAATTTCATTTTTTTGAGGATATCCATAAATTTTGAAATGAAGATAAAAGTAAAGTCAATCCATTACAGGCCTGGACAGGCCGTGAGGGTTCCAGGAGTTTGAGGCTCCAAGATTTCAAGACAATCGGCACATGAAGGTAGTTATGTTGTCAGCGCTAAGCACCGGCCACCTTTACCCACCAGGAAATATTACTGGTACTCATTTCTGTCAGAGACTGAGTCGACACCAGGGCCATAGTGCGGCCGGAAGGATTATGTTGGTAAAAAGTTCCGATGAGATAATCGGGAATCAAACCCGCGACCTTCCGGCTTGTAGCGCAGTGCCTCAACCAAATGCTCCACCGCACGCCCCAAAGTTTGTTATTGAATCTCACGTAAATTAGGCGTAAACTGATACGAGCTGAATTTAAATTTTTTTGACCAACGGTATTGTGAATCCTCCAATATGAAACTTAATCGAAATCCGTCATATAGTTCGGCTGATGACGCGTAAAGACCGGTGTGTTGACAGACATAATCTTCCTGTGAAACGTTAATTTTATACAGTTTGTGAAAGAATACACGATAAGTTCTTTCTTATTCCGCCTCCCCCCCACACCCCCTCTTCAAAACGGGAGTTGAAAAGGTCTGTTTTTTTTTGGGGGGGGGGGGGCTAAACAAATGACGGAACCAAACCTGACATTTTGACACATTGTCAGACCCCCAAAGGTCGTGATCCTGTTGCTCGCGGTCAGTGTATTCCTGATGGTCGGAGAGATGAGGGGGAGTGCTCGACATACAAGCAGTGGCTAATTTATTTCTACCCGGTGTTGTTGTCCATTTGGACCATATGAAGTTCCGTCTCCGGTCTCAGGTCACAGCATCTTATTTCATCTGACGACGATTCAATGACTTATTTTATTTAGCGTCCAACCATAGCATGATTAGTGGATGGCAAATGAGAAAGTATGCAGTTAGGGAACCGCCGTTGCCTGATTTGAGATTGTAGCCTTGCACTTCTATGGCGAAACTGAGAGAAACTACTCAAAGATCCGACTGGTAGGTTTGTGGACCGACATTTGAAGGCGGGCTGCTTACTGAGGCGTGGCCACGTGATGAAGCATTTGCTGCAGGTACCCATTTTTTTTTATATACATGGTTCCGTGCATCGTAAATCGAATTTAATAATTGTTTTCCAACAAGATGCGACTTATTCAGTTTATTACATTTCTGTAGGCAGCTCTACATGTTTCGGGTGTTGACACCCATAATCAGAAGCTCGTACAACTGTTAATTACAGCTTCTGGTATTGATTAACCGGCTCTACTACCATTCGCCGATGGGTAAAAAAGATTCATTTCTTCTATTTGAACTTTGAAAATCAGGTGCATATTGACGCTGGAAATACACAGGACTTTCACCTAGATTCTGTATTGTTTGACCTTCAATAGACATTCCAAACAGTAACAAACCTTTCCTTACTTTGTTATTGGCTAGCTCTGGCATGTTATCTGGACACATACACATTAATACAGAATCTTGAATACAAGACCTAGGGCCCAAAGCCACTTCACAGAAATGGGGGAGCTGTATAACAACCCTTTTACTTTTATATACATAGGTCCATGCATCGTGAATCGAATTTAATAATTTTCCAACAAGATGCGACTTATTCAGTTTATTACATTTCTGTAGGCAGCTCTACATGTTTCGGGTGTTGACACCCATCATCAGGAGCTCGTAAGCTTCTGGTATTGATTAACCGGATAGCGGATGGTAGTAGATCCGTTTAATCAATACCAGAAGCTGTAATTACAGCTGTACGAGCTCCTGATGATGGGTATTAACACCCGAAACATGTAGAGCTGCCTACAGAAATGTAATAAACTGAGTAAGTCGCATCTCGTTGGAAAACAATTATTAAATTATACCCAATGTTTGTTATTACAGTAAACTTATACTCTTCGTTCTAATGCCAATTTCCAGAGTAATTGTAATCCAACTCTACCATTTATCATATTCTCATCATATGGAACATTTCCTTTCGTTTCTGCTCCTACCGCGAACTCTCATGCTATCCGCATGCATCGTGTTTTGTTATAATTCATGTTTTATGCGTATTTGACTGATGTTTTACCGCTGAGGATGATTCTTAAGGAATCGAAACTTGTCGGAGTTTTAAAGTTTCAGTTGTGAAATTATATATTGCAATACTGTGCTTTTTGTTGGTCATTATGTCGAAAAAATAATGTCCATATTTGATATTATCATTATTTTTATAATTAAATAAATACGCTTAAAACTTCCACTTAAATAATTAAGAAGAAACTCCAACAGCAACAAATTAGTGTGTTCTGTGCTGTGTAGTAAAATAACTTTCCTGCTACATGTTTCGACCTTATATGGTCGACGTCAGACGGAATAGTATAACAGCAGAACAGTAAACTTCACAACAGTGGAACGAAATGAATACTCGACGATAAAAACCAATACCAGAAACAGCGTTATCATAAATGAACCGTGATAGTTGTTTAAATGTCGTTTACCCAGAGTACATCACAGCCCAATGTGGGACAGCAAACGGAACATGGTTTTGTGCGTTCGGTGCTTTTGAAGGTAAAAGCCTACAAGACAACGTACTGCATTCTTAATGATGTATGTAGAGTGATATCCAGTTACGAACCACAGTTTGAAAACTTTTTTTTTGTCTGACTGGGGGTAAACTTTGTTAAGATGTTAGAACATGGAACCAGGGTGAGAAGGAGAGTCATTTCCCTGAAATTAGTTGTGGCAAAGGAAGCCATAAGTTTTCTGACATTGGAAACTAAACGAGGTGTTGTCGCGTGCTGAATTATTGGGGTATTGGGCCCCTCCTGCGACATTTTTCACTGCGGTCAGCAACCCGTGGAGTGTCCGTCTACACTTGCTTTGCTAGCCCACCCCCTCACCCCTCCAACACTTGTCCCAACGAAACAGAAACAAGTAGGCTATGTTAGATATGACGTGTCATGTTGCCAGCTGTACATCAATCACATAGGTCGAAGTAACGGGAGGCGTTTTAGCTTCTTATTGCGAATATCGTCAGATCGAATCCAAAATGCGTTTCTACCAACTCCTCGCATTCCCGAACCACTAATTGTTTCTACCAACTCCTTACATTCCCGAACTATTAATTGTTTCTACCAACTTCTCACATTCCCGAACCACTATTTGCTTCTACCAACTCCTCACATTCCCGAACCCATAATTGTTTCTACCAACTCCTCACATTCCCGAACCCATAATTGTTTCTACCAACTCCTCACATTCCCGAACCACTAATTGTTTCTATCAACTCCTCACATTCCCTAACCACTAATTGTTTCTATCAACTCCTTACATTCCCGAACCCATAATTGTTTTTACCAACTCCTCACATTCCCGAACCACTATTTGTTTCTACCAACTCCTCATATTCCCGAACCCATAATTGTTTCTACCAGTTCCTCGCAAAACCACTAATTGCTTCTATATCCTATCTGTAATTTGTAATATTTTTCTGTTTTTGACTGTTTGTTATAAAGCCCGTCTGTTCTGGCTACCTTACTTGTAATCTTCAGTAATTTCGTAGCTGTTAAATGAATTATTTGACGTTTAGCAGCGGTTCATGCCTATGTGAATATGTATTGGTTTCAAACGGTAAAACCCATCTGTCCCTGTACATGAAAGCTGCTGTCACACTCGTGAATTCGGTGTTTCGCACACACGTCTTCTTTATTCATTTCCTATGGCTCTCGAACAAACAACAGGAATTAGCCGTTAAGCTTTGGTCTTTGTAACGGATACGCGGTGTTTTCTGAGAAGGACGAACTGAATTTGTGAGGATGATTTATATTATCTTCGTGCCGCAAAGGCGCGTAAGACTACAAAATTTCTAGACAGTCGGCATATGAAGGTGGCAAGGCTGTCAGCCCTAGCCACCGGCCGCCTTTACCGACAAGAGATATCCTTGGTCTTCATTTCCATTAGAGTCTGTGTCGAACCAAGGGCCATAGTGCGACCGGAAGGATTAAGTCAATGAAGAATCCCCGTGACATAATCGGAAATCGAACCCGCGTCCTTCCGGCTTATAGCGCAGTGCCTTAATCAGCTGCGTCACCGCATGCCCTAAAATTTTTGTTATCATGACTAATGTTGTTTTGGATGTTTTAGTCAAAACCTTCGTGCGAATATTGTGATAATAGAACACATTACAATAGACCACAACTGCATCCTCCATTATTACTGTGGTTGGACCCAAAACATAAAACCTCTTTTGCTTTAACGTGCAGTTAAGTAAACTCTAGTTAAAATGTGATGGCACACAGTGACACATGGGAGGGGAAGTGAAGGGGAAACTGGCGAATGGAGTGGGTAGCCAGTACCCTTCACACTACCTCGGAACATGGTTTATCCAGCATTACCACCGCTGATGCGCACACCTCGGCTGCCACTAGTCGACTGAACTGACGCCCCCGCCGATTTAAATGGACTCGTCCGTTTCGCCGAAAGACGAAATCTGGTTTCTGCGCGTGTGCCATCACATTTCAAGTGACCTCTACCACATGACTGACTGTACAACTCTTCATTATCAACGGGGGTTGGGGTACCAATCACTTTTACATGTAAGGATGAGTTAATTGAAATAGGAGTTCAAATTTTGAATCTTATTTCTTGTTCGATGTATAGTCAGTCACGTATAATCACTGCGGTTACATTCCAAATCAACAACACGTCTGAAACACCATGGTGTGTGTACCGTACGCGTTATGGCCACAATGTTTTCGGTTTCTGTTCTTTCTTCGGGATCTTGTCTTCATGAATTCAGTAAAAAAATACAATCAATCCTCTCTCCGCCCGCTTGGGGCCGCCCGCTCGTCACTTCAATCTGTAGAACAGACGACAAACATTTGTAGTTGCTGGTTTCAGCCGTTGTTTACCACACCCCGACATAACCAAGTAATTCAGCGTCTAGCAGCAAATAGACGCAATAAATAACCACGTCAGCATTGCCATTTGTCCACACTTTTTTGTCCGGTGCCATTCTTTGTCTCAGTCAAACTTCATCATTTTTGTGCACCAGAGCTGGACAGTCAGGGTGTGGAATCCCGGTAAGGGCAAGAGCTTCTTCTCCAAAACGTGCAGACCGGCTCTAGGGCCAACCAGAATTACATTCAACGGGTAATGGGCCATTCCGGGGGTTAAAGCGGCCGGAGTGTAATGTTGAGTACTTACCTCTGTCTTGCCGGGATGGCTCTGTGAGTATAGCGACTCGTTACGGGTTGGACGGTCTGGGGATTGAAAGCCGGTGGGGGCGAGATTTTTCGCACCCGTCCAGACTGGCCCTGGGGCCCACCCAACCTCCTGTACAATGTGTACCGCGTCGTTCCCGGGGGTAAAGCAGCCGGGACGTGGTGCTGACCACCCACCCCATCTAGCTCCGAGGTTAAAGAAAAAGTAGAATATACCTCTACTCACCCTCTGGGGCTTCGTGGCCTGTTCTAGTGTGAACTTTACCTTTACCTTTACCCTTACTCGCCTCTATCTAGTGTCGATGTTAACAACGAGGTGAGCTATAGCTGTGCGACTTCGTAGCATAGACTGGACAAATTTACCTTCTACTTTTAACTCCCAGGCAAATTTCGTGACAGTACTGTACATAAGGCTGCGACTGCGCGTTCCACGACATTTCACCGAGCAAACTGACCACAACGGTGAAGCCTCTGACTTGTGTTTGGCAAGTGCTGGGTTCGAATGTAATTCATTATGCAACAATGAAAAATGTGTCTAGAAAAATCAAGTTTCATTAAAACCTGACAATAGTAACGGGTAATTGAACTACCGGGGACCGCCGTAGCACAGTGGTTAAGGTGCTGTGCTACAAATCGGAAGGTTGCTGGTTCGATCCCAGCTGGTGCCATTGGAATTTCTCATTGACATAAAATCCCTCCGACCCCACTATGGCCCTGGGGTCGACTCAGCCTCTAACGGAAATGAGTACCAGGAGTATTTCTTGGAGGTAAAGGCGGCCGGTGCGTAAGGCTGACAAACTTGCCACCATCCTGTGCCGTTGTCATGAAATCTGGGAACCTTAACTTCCTGGAACCCTCCGGGCACCTCGGACCTGTAATGGAACTGTAACGGGACAGTTTTACTTTTACTTGAACTACCAATATACATTTGTGATCATATGAGAAACGTCGCGGACAAAAGTGGTAGAGAAGATCAAAACACATTTTATGTTCAACAACTGTTTTCCGAAAATCGTTGCATTTGTATGATAATGTTGAAAAATATTGTCGAGCCGGACAGGCCACATGACGATATAATACGGCGCATGCGCATTGAATGCTGGACACCTCAGGCCACAAACACACACTCAGAGTGTGTAATACTTATTACTTTTCCACTGCAACAATGGTTGTACGAACGCACCTCAGTGTTACATTACAATACATTGCCTGTCTTGATACAGAAGGGGGGTGATTTAATAATTATTGCTTTTTCATGATAACGGTAGTTACGGGAACGCGAGTCAATATTACGCTACAGTACATTGCCTGTCTTGTTCAGAATTCCAAGCGACTGTCATCTGTCCTTTAGTATTATTGCCGGTGTGGGCGGCATTTGGGATTATTTCGAAGTGACGGTTGGCCACAGTGTCTTCTGAAAAAAATTCCGTTGATCGAATTGGTACTGCACAGTGAAGACGCATCGTATTGAGACATAAACTGGGCCATATGACCTACCAGGTAATGTCATTCTTCGTCATTACAGTCTGTAGCAGGCGTGAGCAGCTATACGAGCTCCAGGAGCACCTCTTTAGGAGGGAGCTTAGGCAAGAGCCGCGTTTTTTAAAATCAAGTCGAACGTACGGTAGCAACATTGCTGGCTGCATGAGAAAACGCAGCCACCGCAGCCGCATGCGTCTCACGAACCAGGGTTTAAGATCCGTGATCTATAGAGTAAGCTTAGGAAGGTTTCAACCTCTTCGTCAAGATTAAAAACTTTTTAATCATATGCTTCGTGAAATTAATGACGAATAAATAAATAAAGGTAAATCAGTTCCATTACAGGTCCGAGGTGCCCGGAGGGTTCCAGGAATTAAAGGTTCCCAGATTACGTGACAATGGCCCAGGATGATGGTAAGTTTGTCAGCCTTACGCACCGGCCGCTTTTACCCCCAGGAAACGCTCCTGGTACTCATTTCTGTCAGAGGCTGAGTCGACCCCAGGGCCATAGTGCGATCGGAAGGATTATGTAAATAAAAAATTCCAACGACACCATCTGGAATCGAACCAGCGACCTTCCGATTTGTCACACAGTACCTTAACCACTGTGCCACCGCGATCCCCCAAAGAAACAAATAAAAGACTTTAAAACTTCTGTACTCCTACGTGAGATGATAAATTCTACGTTGTACAGGG
>Ga0136643_10007266_pt1 | contig 15999 bp, 11 predicted proteins | sample TergutLab28metaG_FD_96883 | JGI IMG/M metagenome (GOLD analysis project Ga0136643, IMG submission 96883) | Labiotermes labralis P1 segment gut microbial communities from Petit-Saut dam, French Guiana - Lab288 P1 (version 3) (version 3) | ecosystem: Host-associated > Arthropoda: Insects >... | reverse complement strand
TCACCCTCTTTTTTTTTTTATTTTACATTTTTTCTAACTGACTCCCCCCCCCCCCCCAAAAAAAAAATATCTGCACATAAATTACGCTATCTTCTAAATTTTCTATAATTCACAACAATCAAAACATTCCGTGACCTCCATAAATCATGAAGTTAGTCCTTCTACAAATACAGTCAACTACATTGAAGTGTTCAAACTGAATTTGGAACATACACAATAAATTCTTGGTGAATTTAGTGAGTTATAACACGGAAGATAAGTCACGAAATTCTGTGCATTTAACGTGTGTGTGTGTGTGTACACACACACACACATATATATATATATATAAGTAACAAATAGTATTATCTAAATTTGTCATGATTTAAGACAAATGTCTTTCCTGCCGTTGACATACGTAGGAACCAGAGAAGATTTTAAACATCTGGGTTCCAATCTGATAACAGAAGCTAACTACTTTCAGAAACAACGTTTTTACCATAAAACAAGACGATCAAGAAGTCTGAATAGTGAACTGCTGCGAAGTTTCGAAGAAGAGTTTGAACTAGTGGATGGCGTACCGCCACGTCGAAATGAGAAATCTCGGTTTCGATTTCGGCGAACACCAAGAGTAGACGATATGACGCCGTTCAGTTTGTTAGACGTACTCTAAAATGTCAGAGGAGCTTAATGACTCTACTGCATCAAAACGTTGGACGGTATAATTTCATGTATAAATTACACTTAGTTCGACACATTTGCACAAAAACTGCTCCTAACTCACCATAAGTCGCAGGTGTTTTATGAAGTCATCCAGACTAACTTCAGGCAGGATCGGAGACCCCAAACTGCTTTCTCGAAAAAAACTCCATCTGTGAACATACAGCGTGTGACAATTTTATCACTGCCGTCAATACAGCTAACTAGCCAATCAACCAACTAACTAACTAACTGCATAAAGCAGAGTTTTCTTGAGAATCTAACAAGTTCTCGGATAGAGAAGGACAGGCTCGCATTTTATGGAACCCGAATATTCATTACCGCTTTCACTAATGCTCACCGCTTGTCCCTGCTCTGAGCCAGATCAATCCATTTCATGCCCCCCACCCTCCATCCCACTTTTTTGAAGATCCATTGCAATATTATCCTCCCATCTACGTCTTGGTCTTTAAAGTGGCTATGACACACTTCGCATGCAGTTTGGTTGAAAAGAAAAGAAATGTATACAGGATATTTTGTGAAGGAAATCGTTTGAATTGACCACTTGAATTACAGCGACGGGAAGCTGAAGTTAAGTCAGAATATTATATGTTAATTGTGAGGAATGGAAATCGATGGAAATGGCTCACATATATGTCCAACAGTTGACTCCTTATTAATTGTCATGACACTTCTGATATACGGAGGCTTCGTTCATGTCGATATTTGAAACTCTTCTCAATCCCAATGCACAAGAGACAATTAAAATTCCCAATCCAATTACTGCAAGGGAAACACTGAGTTATTGAAATTCAAAAGAGAGTTATTTTGTGACTATCATTTGTAAACATGAAACCATTCAAATGTGGTTTACCATCGCACCATGCAGTGACATTAAATCCTTGGAATTTTAGCAGTTATATGATTATATTTCAAATCTAAGTATTGTTTTTGCAAATGCCAGTTGCATGTGTAATGACTTGAATATGCAGGCTATTGGAATAGACCAGTAATCTGCTGATATGAAATTTCAATAGGAAATAGATTTCTCTTTGTCACTGTAACCAATAACAATGTATGTGTACCAAAACATGATAACTAATCTGTATAGCTAAACGCACCGTCGCTTCATCTCTCCGCGGTAGAGAATGGGAACTCAACGGTACGTTATACTGATATGAAAGTATGACAACGTGCATTGGCAGAATAACGTTGCAGAAACAGACAACTTTACTCAAGCTAAGTAGCATAATACTTATCCTTTTAGCATTGATTAGATAGGATATTACGCACTGCAGGTAATAATTGTCTTCCCCTCCAGTGCTCTGCTAGTGTTATGTTATATTTATATTTATTTATATATATTTATTTTTATATTTATATTTATTAATATTTATATTTATTAATATTTATATTTATACTTACCGGCGTGCTGGTAAGTTCTTAGCCCGACCAGGAAGGAAAAAAAATGCACCTGTCAAAAGTGTAGTGGGCAGAGGAATGGTTCGATTTGGCTAGGGTAAGGACAGGTGGTGGACTCTTGTGAATGTGGTAATGAAACTCCAAGTTCCATAAATTGCGGGGAATGTAGCTTGTTTCTTTCCTGACCGGCGTAAGGACTTATCAGCACCCCTGTATATTCATGCATACAGTCAGCATTCTTGCTACTGCCGCATATAGCAATCTCGATGAACAACAGAAGTCAGTTAAACAGGTTTGTGCCTCAAGGGCAACGTTTCTTATCCTGTTTGTTATGGTGCAATATTCAGGTTATATTTCAAATCGTTGTTCATGGGGGTGTCGTTCTCAGTATTTGTTCCATTGAGAACTTTGCGTTATAATAAAACTTTTTTCTTGAAAAAAAATGGCATGAAGAGCGTATCACACAGGCACATAAAACTACACTGATAAAAGCTGTTACATTTGAATTCTAGCAGAAAAAATGTCTTCCCAGTCGTTGCTTTATGATTTTCCACAACTCATTGGCATTATGCTACACACAATTCATTGTTACAAAGCTAACGAACACCACATATGACATGACGAAGAGAAATCGTTTTTATTGCGATTAAAGCAGCAGTTCATTTTACGCCGAACAGCGTCTCGTATGAAAAAAAATTCGGGGTTTATATTTCCTTGTAATTGTATAATTAACGGCTTTTGATTAAAGCATAAGATTCTACTTAATTTCGTGCACCGAATGGATCACAGAGAACTTCTCCAAATAACTACGAGTCTACAGATCGAATATCAAACTCCACCAACATTTATTGAGCAGATTTTGAAGGACAAAACTTGGCATACGGACAGTCAGTATTTCTCCAAAGTTCCCCTCCGCACCATGAAAGCATATGGGGGGGGGGAGCAGAGGTATAGCTACACTCATTCTTAACCCCGGCATTAGATGCAGATGTATGGCCAAATTCAGGCTTCGGCCCGGTACAACATTGAATAGGAGGATGGGTGGGCCACAGAGCCGGTCTGGACGTTTTGGAGACTAGATAAATCTCTTGTCTCTTTTGGAATTTGAAACCCCGATTCTTCTGTCAATGCTGAATCCATTTCAAGAGTACAGTATTACTCTTTTAAAGACGAAACATAATCTGCTGTATATAAGGAATCAGTCCGTACCGCGCTGTAAACACTTTCCAACACGGTTATAAAAACCATCCAGTTAATGACGTATAAAGCAAAGGTCGCTGTCTGTTCTGAGATCCTTACAAGACCCTCAACACAAAGCGAACACCATGTAGAACTTTTGAATGTAAAACCTGGCGGTCCGTAAAGAAAACGTTTGGCTTTAAAACGTTCAAGCTGAACGAAAGTAGCTGTATATAAAAATACACAGTGGTTTTAACTGAAATTTGGTCGCTACAAAGAAGTGTTATTAACCCTTTAAATGCCGAGTTAAATCCAATCTGCCATTTGCTGGCATTATTAGGAGCTCACCATATTCTCCACGTCAGCAGGGTAAAGGTTAATGTCACAAACACAAATCTGTCTTCGCGAGATTTGTGGTTCCCCCACCGGTCTTCACAAAGCTTTCTTTTCTTCTGAAATGTTACGCCGTGTCGACTGGTAAATATCCATCTGCGTTTCTGAGGACTGTAATTGTATCTACAAATTATATACTGTGCATTAGTTGGATAATAAAGTGTTTAATTATCATTGATGCACGGTGCAAACATGAAGATCCATGTCATCCTTTATTTACAACACATTTATCCCTAGTTAAGGTAAAAGCAATATTAAAGTCGCCCCTGTACACTGCATGAAACATATACTGGAAGTGGTGGCATAGCTCCATTCATTCATAACCTTGGTGCTAGATGGTGGTGAGTGGCCAGTCTCACGCCCCAGCCACTTGATCACCAAGGACTGAGTACCAACTTAAATAGAGGACGGGTTGACACCACAGCCATCAGGACGTTTCGGAGAAAAGCTAAATCTCTTTTACTCCTGCCGGGATTCTAACCCCGGATCGTCCAGTCCATAGTCCCTCCACTGCACCGACTACGTAACTCCGGCTCCTGTAATTACACCCAGTCGCTCATCTTCTTGCTGCTGATTTCAGGAAGAACATTAAATTATTCTGTGACACTATACGTTGTATGCTGCTGAACACATAAGGCAGGGTCTTTACAAAGGTAGATTTTCTCTCCGCACATATTTCCATACCTTTCTCTAGGCTTTCCATGGTAGGTAGTGTAATCCTTACAGAAAGGGAACTAACGTGTATTGGACGCCTGGATCAGTTCAACATGTCAAAGTGAAGTGCCCTTAATTCTCTTCAACCGAATGGCTTTAATTTCACAGAGATAATTCTGGTATATTATGAAGCCATTGTAAATGTAATTATTACACAACCATCATAGTAAGCCTTGAAGAATTATAGCAAGATGACTTAACAAGGGTTCGCCTTTAATATAATTCAGTTTATTGACAACACAGTAAAGGGATGAAAGCTAAATTCCACCCCTTCAGTCCACAAACACAAGGCGCGTGCGCGCGCGTGTGTATGTGTGCTCTATTTACATTACAGCTTGTCAGCAATTTTTCCACTCATTTAGAGGATAAGCAAACACAAAAGAAAAATTTTGCCATACTGAACCATAAATAAGTCGCGTCAGTATTTTGCCACCTTCGAAATGACAGTCACATCTACTGGGCAAGATTTGGCATTAGCAAATGAAACATCAGAATCAGTCTAAGTACTCTGGAAATAGACAAAACAAACCATAGATTAATTTTGTTCCATTTAATTAAAATTACACTCTGATTACAGATGGGTACTGGGTTCTTTCCCGAGGAGTAGTGCGGAGAGCGGTCGGAATGTGACGTTGAACGCTCATCTCCATCTGCCGCCGATTTTGAGAGTAAGTGGAGCCGAACCTCTGCTTCCTCTCTGTGCCTTCATGGTCATGTATTGGGCAACTGCAGACCCTAATGTTTAATATAGTTAATCTTTATACCCAGCGCTAACTACAAGCACCACCTGCTATTTATGTTACGAAACATTGAACTTTGTCACACAGTACGTTTATGATTATCGTATCATTCCCATAAATCAACACCGATTATTTCCCTAAACAGCATTAGCGGACAGGTCTGTATAATGCCAGTGTGCACTGCACTCTTGTGTTTCAGGACAGAATTGGTTAGGCAAAGGACTTTCAGCTGCAATCAGCAGGGGAGTGGTTCTTGACTAAATTAGCGATTATTATATTATCAAACGCGATTTTGGTCTACGGATTCAGATGAATGTTTCGAACATAATAGAGGATCTACATTAATCTATACAATGTGCACGCTATTAGTGACGTTTACAAGAAACAGATTTATGCACTTAAATGTGGAAACACGCGTGCATAGTCTAGAAACAATCCACAGGCAATCATTAAAAACATTTTGAAAATAAGGTGCAATGAAATATAAATTACGCTTTATGTGTGTCGCATTGGAGTTTATTTTCAGAATTTTTGTAACAAAGGCCCGATGATGGTCTATCAAATCGAAACACGTTGTCATTTTTCTAAATAAGGTAAGGGCCGATTCACACTACGCGTCACATTTCTGTTCCGTCACTGTTCCTTCTTCTTTCCGTCAGAATGGTACTGTCTGTCGTGTTACTCAATTATTACACCAACCACTGCAAATATATAAAATTTATAAGATTTACACATTAAAACATTAAAAACGTTCCGACATGTTTCGGACCTAAGATCATCATCAGGGAGCTATATATTCCTTGCTAAAGTCACTCTAGAAATAGTCACAGATTAATTTCGTTGTACAAGTTGGGTGTTGTGGCAGCATGCTGCCCTGTAATTTGGGATATTAACAGAACTATGAAGATAACATGAGGACTACAGTGGCACAGTGGTTAAGGTGCTGTGCTACAAATCGGAAGGTCGCTGGTTCGACCCCAGCTGGTGTCAGTGGATGTTTATTGACATAATCCTTCCGATCGCACCATGGCCCTAGGGTCAAATCAGCCTCTAACAGAAATGAGTACCAGGAGCATTTCCTGGAGGTAAAGGCGGCCGGTGTGTAAAGCGGACAACCTACAACCCTCCTGTTCTGTTGTCATGAAATCTGTGAAACTTAATTTCCTGGAACCCTCTGGGCACTTCTGGGCCTGTAACGGGACTGCTTTACCTATAAAGAGAATGTATGAAGCCGCAGTTACACTGTCCAATACAAGTATACTGCACGTGACCTGATGAAATGCCAGTGCGGGTGACAGACTGGTCACTTCAACTCAACACCTTGAGCAACAGATTATCTTTATCTCGCGAAAATATTTGCCTTCTAAGCAAAACTGGAGCCAATAACAAACGATGTCATCATTAACTGAAGTGTTAATCTCGTTCTCAGTTTCCACAGAACATTTGAAAATTAAACTGGCACACGACAAGGTTATTAATAATAAACTGTCAACATTGGTAATAGAGACAATTAGTTTTTTTCAGGATATAAGAATCCAGGATTAGCCTCTGGGTACCCTTAAAATGTATGGAAAAAGTCCTACAAATTTCAGATCAGTATACTGCTTACTATACACTATCTGGCGGGTGCAGTGAGAAAATATATTTCAGCAAACTGAAAGGCCATATCTGGCCGTAAAACTAATTTTTTGCTCGAGAGAGCAGTTACGGCGTTGCATAATAATTTAACTCTAAGCCAGTTTAGAAGCATTCGCAAAATTGCGAAAAGTGACTTTTAGCTTCGTCATGTCTGTCCTTCCGTCCGTCTGTCCGTCAGCACGCAACAACTTGGCTCCTATTTGGCATAATTTCATTAGATTTGATATTTGAGTTTTTTCGAAAATCTTTCGATAAAATTCAAATTTCATTAACATTTGGCAAGAATAACAGGTACAGTACTATACATAAAAATCAATGTACATTTCTGATCATATCTCGCTCAGTTCTTCTCAGTATGAGAAATATTTCAGACAAAAGTTGTAAAGAAAATCAAAACACAGATTTTATGTTCAATAACTCTATTTTTTATCGTGTCGTTTATGGAATAAGGTAGAGAAATTTTGTTGCGCCGGACAATCTACAGACGACAATATGGCACATGAACATTGCATGCTGTATACGTAAGGCCAGTGTTTCTCAACCCATGTGAGACCGCGTCCCGATAAATTCTTCTTTCTTAAGAAGAGGGCCCGGTCCCAACAAATTTACTCGCAAATACCTTTCCATTTTATACATTAAAGTAACATAAGTATTAATAATTAATTATTGCATAATCATAAAGATTGTTAATACACTTATGTATACGGTGTGGCATGTTGACAAATATAAAATTACATTTAAATTAGTTATTAATCACTGGACTAACGAAATCTTGTAGCATATTTTAGTTTCCTCAGGCCCAACATCTGGGTCTGAGTTTTTCGACACATTCACGAATATTATTCTCCTCAGAATATTTCCACTATAAAACATTTATTCATGAAAATTGTTTAGAAAACTAAAATGACAGATTCCAGGAGAACACTCGCGGCCCGATATAATTGATGTGAGAGCCCGGTACCGGGCCGCGGCCCGGCGGTTGAGAAACACTGCGTAAGACTACACACACACACACACACACAAACACATACACACAGTATGTAATATATCTTGCTTTTCCTTTGCAATAAATGTTGCAAGAAAACGCCTCAGTTCTACGTTATACGTACATTGCCTGCCTTGGTATATACATCCTACTTCCACTCATTCAATGTGTATGTGGTCATGTACAATCTGCTTAGTACAAACTTAAAGGGTTCTACCCTGCCACTGGTGTATATGTTTGGCATTGCTGATCGGATCTGTTTCCAATTACAGACATACAGCAGATCTGTGTTCCAGCAGACTGTATTCTAGGGCACAGACTGTCACCATGCAGAACTTCACATTGCGACGCAACAAAAAATTTGTTTTGAAGCCAAGCAAATTCCGTGTCAACGACACGAAGACACGCGAGATGGTAGGGCTATGTCTGTTTATTCTTAAGCTGGATACAAGATAGATTTGAGCGGTCAGATTCACGCTCCGGCTGCTTTACTCTTGGGGAAAGGGCCCGATATCAATAGGATAAGAGACTGTGGTGGGCGATAAGCCGGTATGAACGCACCTCAGAATAGATAAATCACTTGGCCGTACTTTGAACCGTAAAGTTCCGCAGTTGGTCAGTCAATATCCTAGGCACCACACCGACTACGCTATCCTCGCTTGTCTTTTTTCTGAAGTGTACGAATTTATTCATTTATTTATTTAAAGCTCAAAGAAGGCGTTCTAATCGTAACATTCGCCTTCGTGACAAGTCCGCGTCTCAAAGCAATATTACAACTTCCGTTCGGAATATTCTGTTCCTGGGTTCAAAATAAGCAAGAACACAATTAATACCTCACTACGTGAACCACAACACAAAGGAAAACTTGTGTTAAATTACTTTCAGTGTCCAGTATTACTGACGAATTTGTATTAAAATTACTCACAATTTTTTTTTTTTACTCTGTAATCATAGTTCTTCTAAAAATTACTTTCAGTGTCCAGTATTACTGACGAATTTGTATTAAAATTACTCACAATTTTTTTTTTACTCTGTAATCATAGTTCTTCTAAAAATGCTACCATAAAAACAAAGGGGCTCCTCCCTATTGTGTATATTTAAAAGAAACCAATTGCACATGTAATAATTACAAAGATATTACAATATTTCGCTACGTAATGTGTTACGTATTTAGGCGATTAACAGCCATCCTCAGGAAGAACAATTAGTACGAAGAAATTATGTAAATGTAAGTAGAGCTCATCGTCCAAATATACGCCCGAATATATTTGTATTTACAATAAATGATTAAAACATATGAATTACATTAAAGTATTATGATGTTGGATGTAGAGTAAATACAATGTGATTAATTCTGCAGATAACCATATACATGTATATATATATATACATACATATACACTTGGATGCTACAAGCGCTAACGTAATATCAGCGCATTGTTACTTGTGTATATCTGCAATATTACTCTCATTGTATTTACTCTACATCCAAAATCACAATACTTTAATATAAAATATAATATAATATATTTCCTTCTTCCTTTCGTTCTTCCCTTTTTGTTTCCTCCCTCCCTCCCTTCCTCCCTCACTTCCTTCCTTCCTTCCTACCTTGATCTTGCTCATTCCCTTCCTTCCTTCTTCATGCTACGCTGCGGGGCCTAATATAAAAATTCCATTAATAAAAACAAGTTTCAGTAACTGGACACACGAATCGAATAAAAACGGTGCGCAATAAATAATTTCGTTCCTTGCAAGGAAAAACGAGGCTTTAGAACTTACTATTCTTCCTGGTAGTGACGTTGCTGTGTGCACGTGTCTGTGTTTCCAAATTTAAACTGCAGCAAAATATGACGGATATTCGCGGAATTTGTTGCAACTGTGATGTAATGTGAGCCCAGCTTAATACGGCTCTTTATTGTAACTACTACTGCAGCAACAGCAACATGGTGGGTGTGCGAACTTGTGAAACGAGAAGACGGCTTCGTGACTTATGATCGGCAGAAATCCACAGTTCCAGGAAACACAATCTTCTCTGATTGGATACGGGGAAAAGAGCACACAAATTTTTATCCTACTAGAGAAACCCAATCATGGCTCAACTGCGGGCTGTTGTTAAGACAAGGAAAAGCACAAATTACTGAGTATAGAGTTTTGTACGTGGGCGAATTTCATCGTTCATACTGAAGGCTGTCTCACGACAGATCCATACCCTTTTCCAAAGCGAGTTCCTCAGAGAGTGCGATCTAGTGTTTCCTCTTTCAATTTCAAGTAACCTGCCTCTTCCTTAAGGTCACCCAGTCGCTTCTTACGTCTTCTTACTCGTCTTCATGTCAATTCTATCCTTCCCTCTTTCATTCAGTAAAGTATTTTAGAAAGCAAGATGTAACCAATCTAGTTAGCCTTCCTTCTTATTAGGGTCTATTGGACATTCCTCTCCGCCTTGCCATTTCTAATACTTCTCGCATGAACGGTCCAACTGATCTCCATCCTTCTCCAGCACCATTTTTCAAAATTTTATGGGTACGTTAGTAGTAAATAAATTCAAATTTCATTTACCGTGTCCAATACGCAAGGATCAATATGCGTATAGAAAAAAATATACAATCACATTAACTAATTTTGTGACAATATTAACAGAGTGAAATAAATTTTCATATTTTCTTCCAATTGCACATAGATTTTAAGAGTTACATGCGAAATTCTTTGTTTATGTATTCTACTGAAACTTTTGTTTCATTTTTCAAATGGAATCTCTTTACCCTCTTAGAGCACTTACCACCCCCCCCCACACACACACACACATACATACACAACCTGCTGTACCATGCACAAACTCCATTTTCTGCCCACACATTCTATCGCTGCGCTTCTTGTGTTTCTCAGAATAAACAGAGTAAATAAAATAAATATAAGAGACAGCAATACCGGACGGTTTTTAGAACGCACATTCAGCGTTTTATTGTGAGCCGGGAAACATTTTTAAATACTGTTAGACGCTTAGACGCGTTTCCTGCTGAAAGAGTGTGTAACGATACGTGCCCTATGGCGATGGGTTTAGTACACCTGTTCTAGGAAGTGTGTCATCCCCGTTGTGTGTGTGAAACTAGGAAAAGGTATGCAGTCAAACTCAACTTAATCACTGAGGTGTATTTAATGACTATGTGATGGAAACAACTACATGTTTCGGTCTCTATTGGCCATCATCAAGTTCCCTAGACAACCTGATGATGGCCAATACAGGCCGAAACATGTAGTTGTTTCCATCACAGTCATTAAATACACCTCAGTGACTAAGTTGTGTTTGACTACATACCTTTTTCTAGTTAGCACACCTGTTGTTACTTGTCTATTTCTCTTCAAGACAAGAGTCGTTAGACAGTCAGCCCTGTCTCCTATCAATAGAGAGAACGTTGATTTCTACATCCTGCGGAGATAACGAAGCATTCGTCAGAGTATGTAAATTCTACCTCGCAAAGTTACTGAATTTTCCATTGTCAAACATTTCATCATATCCTGCGCATAGATGTATGAATATAAATCTACCGCACTGGAGTGACGTTGTTTAATGCATGCCGAAGACTCATGCACTAGAGACAGATTCAGGCTCCCAATTTATTTACAGCACCGTGTCGGTAATTTTACAAGAAATGAGAATCTCGTTACAGCGACTATGAATATTACCGACTGCTGGGTCGTAAAGCAATGCAGGCTGGTAGAAATTTACTGACATATTCGAGGAAGATGGGCCGGGATAGCTCAGTCGGTATAGCGACTTGCTACGAGTTGGACGGTCCGGGGATCGAATCCCGGTGTGGGCGAGATTTTCCGCACTTATTCAGAAGGTCTCTGGGGTCCACCCAGCCTCCTATACAGCAGGGACTGGGTCTTTCCCGAGGGCAAAGCGGCCGGGGCGTGACGTTGGCCACACACCATCTAGCGCCGAGGTTAAAGAAAGACTAGAGCTATACATTTACTCCCCCTCTAGGCCTTCGTGGTCTGTTTCAGGGTGAAATTTGCCTTTACTTTATCTTTACATTCGGGGAAGACACTATATCCTTTTTCAGGGCAAAAATGACTTTGGTACCACGCATAATGACAACCAAGAAGGCTAGGGGATCATTCTCCAAATTGAGAAAAGTGTGGCTAAATAAATCATTACGCAAAGATACCAAGATTAAGATATTTAGTGCCTGTGTGAAATCTGTACTTTTGTATGGATGTGAAACTTGGCTTGTTACAAACGAAATCCAGCGTAAAATACAAACCTTTGTGAATAGATGTCTACGATATATATATATATATATATATAGAATATGGTGGCCAAACAGCATTTTCAATAAGGACCTATGGAAAGTAACAGGACAGGAAGATATAAATTTAGAAATAAGAAAAAGAAAATTGAGATGGATTGGTCACACATTAAGAAAAGAGGATGGAGAGATAGCAAAGACGGCCCTACTTTGGAACCCTCAGGGAAATAGGAAGAGAGGAAGACCGAAAAACAGCTGGAGAAGATCGATAATTAAGGAAGCGGGTAGAGGCCGGAATGAACTAAGGTTCTTAGCAGCCAATAGACAGAAGTGGAAAGGACTCATAGACAGCCTATGTTCCTAGAAGGAACGATGGACTGAATTAATTAATTTATTAATAATGACAACAAGACATGCAATACTGGTATAATGTGATATACCGTTGCGCTCTCACATGATTATTATGTAAATAAAGAGTCGACGAAACTTAGTGTTGAATTTTTATTTACATAATATATTAATCCGTTTAGCTTTAGTTATTCAACATGCAATGCGCATGCACCATATTGTCATCTGAGGCCGGTGCGCCTGTACCATATTTTCTCACATGACCTCATAAACGGCACGATTTCCGAAACAAGTTATTGAATATAAAATTTGTTTTAATATTCTATAGAACTTCTGTCTGGATCATTTCTCATTCTAAAAATAATTCAATGAAATACTATAATAACTGTACAGTCAGTGCATGTGAAGTACCCGTCATTCTTGTCATATTTAAATAAAACTTGAACTTCCTCTACAGATTTTTTTCCGAAAAATGCTCACATACCAAATTTCATGAAAGTCCGTCCATAGGGAGCAGAGTTGTTCCATGCGGACGGGCGGATAGACGGACAGACATGACTAAGCTAATAGTCGCTTTTCGCAATTTTGCGAACACGTCTAAAACAAGCTCAACCTAATCGTCTTTCAGTTTCAAACTCTTTAACTTTGTAAAAGACCTCAAAACGGTGACTTAAGAATTTGGATGTTTATAACCTTGAATCTATTCAAACCTTCCTTGCGAAATTAAAGCGCAAATGCACATGTTTACATCGTCTATACGTGAGTCGCTTACTCCGAAATGAAATACCTCTACACTGCCTAATATCGCAGGACACCGAAGATCTTATTTATATGGTGGCGGAAGCATGAAACCACTCGGAACACATCCTCGTTTGTCACGTTGATATAATAACTGAGCAGTTCGTAAGCTATGCAACACAAGGGACGCCGTAATACAATTATTACTGCCTGGAGGCTTTCCATGAATGTCCTTTTTAACGAATATTATTAATTGTTCAAAACATTGTCCTACACTTTTGGAAACTGTTTGCCTACGCGTGCCAAATCGAAATTTTAGAGACTTTAGTTTGTTCAATGTTGACTTCAAAAGTCGAACTTGCCCCTAGTACAGTGCACCTTTCTACAGGTACTGAGGCTCTGTACAGAACTTACGGTCCATAGGGGGAGTAGAGGTATAGCTCTACTCTTTCTTGACCACGGCACTAGAAGGAGGTGAGGGGTCAGCGTCACGCCCCGGCCGTTCTTTACCCCTGGGAAAGACCCGGTGCCCATTGTACAGGAGGCTGGGTGAGCCCCAGGGTCGATCTGGACAGGTGCGAAAAATCTCGCCCCCACCGGCATTCGATCCCCGGACTGTCTAGCCCGTAGCTCAGTCGCTATACCGACTGAGCTACCGGGCCCACCCGAACTTACCCCTCGGCTCGATGCGTTTCGGCGGCAAATGCCATCGACAGCGATATCGATATATTGTATGGACGTTCGGTCTGGGTTAATAAGACTGACTGGCATCTGATACTTTTACTACATAATTCAGGACCTGTCTAACCTCTGATCCTGCAGTAAATATAGCCTGCACGTTTGTTTAATGTATTGGATTCTTTTTATTATATACTTTTTGCTTGTTCTAAAACTCTCCCTGTGCTGGTGTGTTTGCTATATTAGTCTGTTACTTCTGTACATTTTGTGCCAGTTCCAAAACTGGCCTGTGCTCTTAAACTAGCGCGTTAATAAATGAGGAATCATCATCATCATCATCATCATCACCATTATTATCACTATTTATGAACATACTACAACATGTTCGGCGAATGGTTAGAGAGAGAGACTGCTACATTAAACATTTAAACGCCGAGTATAATCCCATCTGCCCTTTACTAGCATTATTCGGAGCTCACCATATTCTCCACTTTAGCAGGTAAAGGGTTAATTATGCAATACCAACAGTGAGGGAAAAGAGACCAAGGACGACCCCTCAAAAGACTTCTAGGGTGTTAATGTGACCCAAAACCCTGAAAGCTACATGATGACGGTGATGATGATCAAGAAGATGATAAGGATTATGATGATCACCTTACTGGGTATTTACAGTCACATACCTGAAACAAACCATGTTTCCAGGGTACGTAATGTTGAAGCCCATTCTGTGGTAAAAACATATGGTATAAGTAATGTTATTTTCCATGACAAACGTTTTTTACTTTACACTACTTTCCGGATTGTCACCATAGCGACTAACTACACGAGAGCAGCGCGGCCCTCCTCTCTGACTGTTGAACACTAATCCCTCCCACACGACTTTGCGAATTCGTGAAGTCAATAAAGGCTTGCTGACTGAACTCCAGGGGCTTTATGAAAGTTACAGTAATATACAGCATTCTATTTTTCCTTTTTTACGCTCTTTCCTTGTCTTTCCTCGTCTTTCCTTGTCTTTCCTTGTCTTTCCTTGTCCCTTAAATCTTATCTCTTGCTCCAGTTTTATTTCTCTTTTCTTTATTTCTAAATTTTTTGTGCTATTCTAATTTCTTTCCCTTTTTCTCCCTTTTACTCTGTACGTCTTAACACGTAAAGTGAACTAAAAACTTATTTGATTCCACGTTGCATTTCAGAATATTACTCTTTGCATATAATCATTTGTGCTGTGTGATCAAAAATTAGTTAGTGTTTTTAAATTTTGTTAGTTAATCGTCGGAATACCAAAATGTTTCACTGATGTTCGTTGGGACAAAGTATTTCGTTCAGTTGATGTGATATTTCACAATATTAAGAGCAGACAAACACACGTACACTTTGCTCATAAATTAGTGCTGTATTTTATTATGCCAAATACTTCATGATAAAGCACTGTGTAAATGTGTTTGATTTTTCATTCCCTCACGAATTCACAAATACTTTTAAGTACGATAACGCGCTCGTGTATGTGTGAGTGTGAGTGTGTGTGTGTGTGTGAGTGTGAGTGTGTGTAAGTGTGTGTGATTGTGTGTGTGTGAGTGTGTGTGAGTGTGTGGGTGTGTGTGAGCATGTGTATGTGTGTGTGAGTGTGTGTAAGTGTGTGCAAGTGTGTGTGAGTGTTTGTGTATGTGTGTGTGAGTGTGTGGGTGTGTATGTGCGCGTGAATGTGTGGGTGTGTGAGTGTGTGCGTGAGTGTGTGGGTGTGTGTATGTGTGTGTGAGCGTGTGTGAGTGTGTGAGAGAGCATGAGTGTGTGTGTGAGTGTGAGTGTGTGCGGATATGTGAGTATGTGCGTGAGTGTGTGAGCGTGTGTGTGTATGTGTGAGTGTGTGTGTGTGAGTAAGTGAAAGAGTGTGAGTGTGTGTGTGTGTGTGTGTGCACGTGCGTGTGTGTGTGAGTGAGTGAGTGAGTGAGTGTGTAAGCGTGTGTGTGTGTGTGTGTGTGGGTGTGTGAGCGTGTGAGTGAGAGTGTGTGATTGTGTGGGTGTGTGAGTGCGTGAATGTGTGGCTGTGATTGTGTGTGGGGGTGCGTAAGCTTGCGTGAGTGCGCGAGTGCGTGAGTGTGTGTAAGGGTGTGTGAGTGTGCGGGTGCGTGAGTGCGTGAGTGCGTGAGTGATTGAGGGTGTGAGTGCGTGAGTGTGTGCTTGAGTGTGTGAGGGTGTGAGTGCGTGAGTGTGTGTGATTGTGTGTAAGTGAATGAGTGTG
>Ga0136643_10007259_pt1 | contig 16004 bp, 18 predicted proteins | sample TergutLab28metaG_FD_96883 | JGI IMG/M metagenome (GOLD analysis project Ga0136643, IMG submission 96883) | Labiotermes labralis P1 segment gut microbial communities from Petit-Saut dam, French Guiana - Lab288 P1 (version 3) (version 3) | ecosystem: Host-associated > Arthropoda: Insects >... | reverse complement strand
CTTATTTTCTAGAGCTTTTAGAAATTACAGGGTTATTGTTATTTTGCAGGCTGTGTTTAAGCAATGAAACCACTACAGCATAAAACTCCTTCCTATTTAGTGCGTCGATGTTCACTGGACGCTTCACCCATGGGATGCTGTTGTCACATTACAGTTTGGATTGTTTGCGCGGTGATGTTGGGTGGGGTCTTCCTGGAGGTTTTTTTGTGTCGATATTTGTATTTCGTTGTCTCTTTTTTCATCCCTTGCAGTTGGTCTTGTTCCACATTGTGAATGTGAGTGTCTTCTCTGGGGTGTTGTTTTGGCACTGTTTTTGTTCACTGTGTTGTGACCTCTTATTGATTTTCAAGCACATTGTGATGCCTTCATTCAGAATATCAGGAGTCTTAGTTTCTTTAAAATATTCTATGTATCTGATGAATTGTGATGAAAAACAGGTATTACAATCAAACATGAAAAATAGTTAGAAGCCTGTAATGTGTGAAGTAATGAAAGCAGTTCTTATGACACCAGAAAGATATAAAATGTTTGGATATTTTAAAGTAAATCATGTTCTGTAATTTCAGCTTTAAATTACCAAAGGAATGAGATTGGAAGAGCCAACTGCTATGCAGGTAATATAGATGTGTATGCGTATATTGTATAATAATACTTTGGTTTCGTCTAATCTTTTTGCTGCTTAAGTATTAATTTATATCAATAGACTGTAAGACTAAACTGTGTAAAAAGATAATAGCTGGAAGCATGCGTAAGGTAGAGTTCTCATTTCATTCAAAGTAAGCTTATGATTTCTATATCCAGCACAAAATGTGGTGTGACATATTTCCTGAAGGCCCTTGGTTGCTCCCTGATGCACTTGGCATCTGATACAACAGGCAGTTGCACGGTGCGAAGCGTGTCACTGAACGTATCATTCTCATTCAAACCCCACCCAGCCACCTGTTCAATGTAGTGAGTCTGACATTTGGTAGATACGTGAAAACATGATATTTCATATGGGATGTTTGTGGGGTTCAGCAGGAAGGATTTATGTGAACATTAAAAATCCAAAATCAGATTATATCTTCAACACTTAAGTCTAAAATTTTAAATGTTTTCGAACTGAATTTCTCTCAAGTATAACGCCAACATGTAATCAGTTCCAACTAATGCTGAGTTTGAGAATGCGTCTAGCTTAATCTCCGTATCCCAGTTACTTTGATGGTGTGTTGCTTGAGTATGGAATGCACTTTCTGTTTGTGTGGCAGGCAATTGGATTCCTAAATTTCCTTTTCAAGAGGATATTTCCTGTGTATAAATTTCCCCCGCCATTAATGAAACAGTAGTGATGTATCTGATGGACACTATTTCAAATTCTGTGTTAAAGCAATATGCATTGAATTGAACTTATCAAACCTTCGTAATCCTCCCAGACCATATGCCAGTCTCAAAGCTGTACTGGTGAATGGGATTGTGTGCCATATGCTGGTCTCTGTGTGTTGACTTGGTAGAAATGATCATATATTGCTCAGTTCTTCTTAGAATGAAAAATGTTGCCAACAACAATTGTAAAGAAAAGTGCACATTTAGACAAATAAATCCAAAAGCCTGCTAACATACTGAAGCGCAAAACTTACTTACTTACTTACTTACTTACTCCATGGAGCAGAATTCTTCTTGAGAAGCTAACTGGTTTTCAGCCAGTCAAGAAATTCCCCGCATTTTATGAAACCCGAACGTTCATTACCGCATTCACAAGTGCCCACCACCTCCCCCTGTCCAAACCAGCTTGATCCAGTCCATATTCCCACACTCCACTTCCTGAAGATCCATCTTAATATTACCCTCCCATCTACACTTGGGTCTCCCAAGTGGTCTCTTTCCCTCAGGTTTCCCCACCAAAATCCTGTATATGCCTATCCTCTCCCCCATATGCACCACATGCCCTGCCTATCTCATTCTTCTTAATTTTATCACTCACACAATATTGGGTGAGGAGTACAGATCATTAAGCTCCTCATTATGTAGTTTTCTCCACTCCCCTGTTACCTCATCCCTCTTAGGCCCAAATATTTTCCCAACACCCCATTCTCAAACACCCTCAGCCTGCGTTCCTCCCTCAATGTGAGCGACCAAGTTTCACACCCATACAAAACAACAGTGAAAATTATACTTCTGTATATCTTAATCTCTAAATTTTTTAATAGCAAACTGGAAGACAAGAGATTTTGCACTGAATGATAGCAGGCATTCCCTGACTTAAATCTGTTGTTAATTTCTTCCTGAATAGAGTTTGGATTTATTAAGGTTGTTCCCGAATATTTGAACTCTTCCAATCTTACAAAGGAACTATTATCAATCTGTATACTGTGACTTCATCCTGCATTCTGATCTTGAGACACAACCATGTACATAATTTTATCAGCATTTACTTCTAGTCCAGTCTCCTAACTAGCCACTACCAAAGCTCTTCGTTTTCCTTTACGTACTAATGTATGCTTCCTCTCAATATATTCACATCATCAGCATAAACCAGAAGCAGATGTGTACCATTTTAATATCAAGCCATCCTGGTTTACCTGAACCCTTCTAACAGTGCACTCTAAAGCAAAGTTGAAAAGCAATGGTGACAAAGCATCTCCTTGTTTCAAACCATTCCTAATAGGAAGCATGTCAGACAATCTTGCCTACCTGGACTATGCTATATGTTTCAGTCAGACACATTTTTATTAGCTTTACCAGTTTCATGGGGATACCAAACTCAGTTAGAATATACAAGGCCTCCCTCCTAACTGAATCATAAGCGGTCTTGAAGTCTATAAAGAGCTGATGCACTGCTTCTTTGTATTCCCATTTTTTTCAAGTATTTGATGAATGCAGAATATATGATCAGCAGTTGATCTGTTGCATCCAAATCCACATTGATGATACCCAATATTTTCCTCTGCATATGGAGTTAATCTTGACAGTGGGATGTTGGATAAAATTTTGTATGTAGTTGACAAAAGTGATATGCCCCTGTAATTACGATCTGTTTTATTGTCCTTCTTCTAGATAGGTACTATGATCGACTCCTTCCACTCCTCAGGCAATTCTTCCTTATTCCAAATACAAATAATAAGTTTATGGATCTCACAGCGAATTGTTCTACCGCCTGCCTTAATTAATTCTGCTAGGATTTGATCAATACCTGGTGATTTGTGTCTTTTTGGCCTTTCAGTAGCCAACTCAACTTCAATGACACTTGGCTCAGGCACTAGTAGTTCTGCTGTGTGTATTTCTCTCTGCCTAACATCATAAACCCCACATATATTCAATGGCTGAGAGAAATGGTTCCCCTACCTCGCCAAAATACTGTGGGAGTCTGCAGCCAAATCACCCTTTCATCCTTTACTATATTCGTTCTAGACTGGTAACCCTTCGTAAAGTCAGTGATGCCTCTGCACAAGTCCCTGATATTTTTGATCCTACTCTTTGTTTCAAGTTCCTTATTTTTAGCTTCCAGATATTCCTTCTTTTTGTTCTTTCAATGTCTGCTAGATCATGTCTTTCATCATTTAGATTATTGACATGGCTTTTTCTTGGATCATGTATGCACTGCATTTTAGCCCGCTTCCTTTGATCTAAAAAACCTAAACATTCTTCATCAAACCATGGTTTATGCTCTTTCTCTTCATGCAGACATAGACACTCTTTAGCTGAGGTTTTGATATTCTCTTTAGTGTTCTCCCAAGCCCTATTTATGTCCTTGCCAACACTTAAGTTCTCCAAAGCTACACACCTGTTTGTAATCTCAGTCTGACACTGTTTCCTAACCTCCATCTCATTTGGCTTCCTGAGAATAAATATTTCCCATTCAAACTTCTGTGATGCTCGTTTACTTACTGCCAAACTTTCCCTAACTTTTGCAACCACCAGATAGTGATCGTTATCACAGTCAGCTCCCCTGAAAATTTGTACATCTAGTATACTCGAATGCCATCTTCTATCTATCAATATGTGATCAATCTGCTTGTGAATCCTTTCCATCAGGAGAGGTCCAGGTGTACTTATGAATGTATTGGTGCAGGAACATTGTGCTCTTAACAACCAGATTTTTTGATATGGCAAAGTTTACTATTCTATTGAAAATATTGTCTCTCCCCACTTTACCATTAAAATCTCCTAATATAATTTTCATACGGTAATTAGGAAAATGATAAAAAAAACTGCTCTAATTCCTTATAAAAACTGCCTTTTGAATCATCACCTTTCTCCTCACTTGGTGCATGCACATTCAGAACAATGTTACACCAGCAACCTCTCAGAACTATACATGACACCCTATCGCTAACAAACTCTACACTCATAACTGCTGATACTATTCTGTGGTGTACAAAAAATTCCGTTCCCAATAGATGATTTTCATTTCCCATTCCATAAAAAAATTATAATCCCCTTCTCTTACTGTGCCCTCTTTGTCCCACCTAACCTCCAGTACACCCACTAAATCTAATTTATATCTTGCTAATTCCCTGGCTGCTGTTCTAAGTTAACCTGCCCTTACAGTGCTGAACTGGAACTTGTAAATTTACTTGTTTGTTTGTATCAGGATACTGTGCATTTAAATGGTGAAAAAGTATGCTATATTTTCCATACAATTAATTATAATACATCAAATACAATAAAATTTCCATCAGAATAACAAACATTTTAGTATAACCGTGAGGAAGAGTGCTGTTTTTCCCACTACTCCTGAACTGCTACGCACTTGTTCTTGTTTTGGATGTCTACAGTTTTCAGCATTGTGCTTTAGATGTGCATAAGATGCTACACTAGCAACTTCATTTATATGGGGAAATGTTACAAAGCCAAACGCTTCTCCCTGAAACAGAATCAAAGTAATTGTTTACATTGTAGTACCAGAATAGAGCACAAATTGGAAGCACTTATTACTGGAAGAGTTAATTGGATGATAAGTGGACAAGTAATGAGAGAGCAGAATCAAGGTATATTTGATGGTTATAGGCCTTTTAATTACCAGAATGCCATAGTAACCCTTTCCTCCTCTCTCAAAACTGTGACACCAGACATATAAAATTAATGTTTCATGATAATTTATCTTACCCTGAACAAAAGATCCTTTGTGTCATTAAAAGGCTTGTATAGATTAAACATATTTTTGTATTGGCCATCAATGCCAAACAATTCATCCAACTTTAGCAAAATCAGAGAGATATCTCGTGATTCATCTTCGGTCCGACTTCCTCTTGCAACCACCTATGAATAAAAAATTCAGTACAAGATAATTTAATTTAATCTCTGAAACAGAATTGAAGCTCAGGTAAGTTATTTAAGGTAAAAGCTGTCCCATAACATGCCAAGCAGGCACTGAGGTATAGCTCTACCCACTGTGTGGTAATTAATCTCCACTGATTGGTCTAACTGTACTCAACCTTGGTACTAGATGGTGGTGGGCGGTCAAGGACATGCCCCGGTCGCTCTACCCCAAGGAATGAAACTCAGTATACATTGTACAGGAGGCTGGGGGGTTCTCAGGACAAGTTTGAATGGGTCCCGAAAAATAGCTCTGTCGGGATTCAAACCCCAGACCATCCAATCCCATGGCTAGTCACTACACCGACTTAACTTGGCCACCTAGATATTCAAGACGGCTGGGATATTATACCATAACAACTGGTAAGCTGTCTTGGACTACTAGACCCTGAACACAGACACCATTTGTATCTGAAACGTAACTGTTTGCCCATCAAGCTGGCATAACACCCCAGAAGAATAAATCTTCATTAGCAATGATGTAACAACATAACATCTTGCAACTGACCTCCTTCTACAAGTGCATGGACAATTGTGTGTCGCACGATCCAAGGAGAAAGGATGTTGGAGATGATCGTGAATTATATTTCTTGAAATTTACAGATTTGAAACTAAAAGATTTGCTACTTCTGCAACAGTAACAGATGAAGCCTTCAGAATTGGATGTTGCATGAAAAAAGAGCAAATGTTGTTTGAAGTGATGTGTAGTTTGAAAGCCAAGGTTGTTCAAGTTGTGCCTCCACTCAGGTGCTGAGCCTAAGGGTTGTACAAAGTTATAAATAACAGGTAAAATATAAAGAAATCCCTGAACAGGCTCCAGAGTTCAAGACAGTTGGCACAATAAGGTGGTAAGGTTGTCAGCCCTGTGCACTGACCACCTCATTTCTGTTAGAAGCTGAGTCGAACCCAGGGCTGTAGTATGGCCAGAAGGATTATGTCAATGAAAAATTCTAATGACACCATCAGAAATAGAACCTGCGACCTTTTGGCTTGTAGCACAGTATGCAAACCAACAATACCACTGTGTGCTACTATGGTTAACAATGTAGTATTAAATTATAGAGTAATATTATCAAATTTTAAGTTACTTAGTGTTCCTTTATCACATTAAAGTCATATTTGGTTGCGTTGTTCAAAATTCTCTTCCTGGTAAGGCCAAAACAAGGGACTGCGTAGATCATACTTCACAGAGGGCACTGTATTAATTCACACCAGCTATGTAAAAAGCAATAAAGTGTGGATACTAATATCTAGGGAAGCATGGCAGCATGTTGTTCATTTCGTAGAGTTGAAAATGCCCATGAGCAGCAATTTTGATGTTAGAGTCAAAGCTGACATTATTGTTTTGGAATTTTTTTGTCAATACTGATAGAATTGTGGAACTCAACTGTGTGGTTATACTATCCTGTTTACAATCTGAACTGGTTACCTGCAGAATAAAAAGCAGAAGTGATAAATATTTGACCATAACATTCAATAAAATATTGATCCATGCAAACTGTCTTGGCTAATCATCTTTTCATATGTGCTACAGTGTATATATGCAATAATAAAAGAGGATTCCCTAAAGGTCTGTGACATCACTTGATTTATTTTATGAAAACTGTACAGTAAGTTATGCACTTTCTGCTGCATATGTAACATACAAAATATACTCTTAGTGGAACATTTGCAATTAAACCATTAATAACAAATACAAAAAATCTATTAACAAGTCTATCATTACAATGAAAACTGCTGGCCATAAGATGAAAGTACAGCAAATATCCATAATGTCCTCTATGTCTGATATATTTCAGACAATGTATAATGTCCAGTGGGGGACCGCGGTAGCACAGTGGTTAAGGCGCTGTGCTACAAATCGGAAGTTCACTGGTTCAATCCCAGCCGGTGTCAGTGGATTTTTCATCGACATAAAATCCTTCCGATTGCACTCAGCCTCTAACAGACATGAGTTCCAGGAGTATTTCCTGGGGGTAAAGGTGGCCGATGCATAAGGCTGACAACCTACCACCTTCCTGTACCATTGTCACGAAATCTGGGAACCTTACCTTCCTAACAACCCTCTGGGCCTGTCCAGGCCTGTAATGGGACTGCTTTACCTTTTACTGTATCCATTACATTATGCATATAAATGTGTTGCAAGGATATCACTACACTTCTTGGTTTTGTGGGTAAAGATTATGGATTTTATAACAACAAATGCTGACAAATATAGTTTTACTCACAGCCAAAGAATGGCGTAACAATGATATCTGAAATAATTATGTTTCATAACTGTATTAATTGTCAGATTTAATATATATTCTGATACATAGCAGGAGTAACAGTTCAAATGTGCTAAAATTCAGTCTTGTAATATGTCATTGTTTCCAATTTCAAATCTGCAATAATATACTGAAGAAATGAATCCAGGATTTGTTTTCACCCATATAATTACGACACTGAAATGAACACAGCAAAATTACTGTAAATGTCAGCTGCATGTGCAGAAATTGTAAATGCTTTTTGTCTTGTGGTGATTTTTAAGGCTGCAAAATCTCCTTTTTTGTTCCCAAATAGCTCAGCTTTTAGTACCAATAATAGTTGTACTAAAGAATATACTTTGTATACAATTTCATAGACTGGACCTGCTTCTGTGATGAAATGATAGGAATAAATGTAACTGCAGTTTCTACAGGTAAGTATTGTTATAAAATATGAGAGAATCTTTTTGTGTCACATTGTATGTACAGATAAAAAGACTCTTTGGCATTGACAAGGAAATCTGCAGTATAAGTAACAGCTATTTTGCCTGAAGTGGATATGGTAATACCCTCTCTCAATTAACCTTTACTTCAAGTGGAATGTAATGAATCAAAAGGTCATGAACAATATTTTCCCTACACATTGTGACACCACTGAACATCACAGCTGTTTGACATATAGAATGTAAGCTATACACTTTGTACCGCATAAAATTGCAACACACCTCTCCTCCAGTAACGACAGTCAGGAAACATTCATCATCTAGATTTGAAGTAAAGTCAACTTTGGTTCCATTGTGACACATTATTCTGTAGTTCTGTGTAAAGTCTCCAGGCATGTTTTCTGCAAATAACAAACACACGTATCAGCACTGTGAAATTGTAATAAAGAACATATGATGATGAAGGGTTGTTAATCCTATCCTCAGTCCCCAAGCAGGAGGGCAACCCATAGTAGGTAGCTCAAGATAGCTTCTTCAATGTACACAGTGGGTCTCTTTTATTATGGTCCTGAACATTGCAAAATTCATAGGATGTTCTGGAAAATGCAGGCTTTCTGTGCTCAGTGGGATGTGAAAGGAACAACTGGAATTACAGCTACGCTTTACCTTTGCAGGCCATTCCTTCCATTCTCTGAGGATAGGCCATGCTGTGGTAATGAAGGATTCATGAAGTCTAAGGGTGGGCTTTTTTTATTAGTGATGGTGCTGATTGTTCAGGAGTTGCTCTTGATGTGTTAGTTGGTTATTCAGTTGAATGGTGTGATTTACAGCACAGTTTTAATTGACAGGTAAATATTTAATGATTTGTCCCCCCCCCACCCCCCCTCATCTGACCGGCTGTCATGCTATACATGTGACAGTGCACGGTCTCTTTCATTGGTTTCTTTGTTATTATGGGAACCAACCAAAGGTTAATATCATCTATGGCAACAGAAGATTAAATCAAATAAGTTATAAATAAACTATATTTATTTTAGTGTATTTGTTATTATTAAACAAAACTCATAATACAATTTTCTTAATGCCTCCTTCTACCCAAGACAGATTTTTTTAAATTGGCAGCTCAAGTGAACAATTTTCTTTTACTTCCCACTCTGTAAAAACCAGCATACAGCTGTCTGTGTGCCAAACATGGGTCTCTTATAAAGTACAAAAATTTTAATGACTGCCCTTGAGATTTATTGATAACCTATTGCAAAACTGAGTCTCACTGCAAATGGAATTCTTTTAAATATTAATGAATATCCCATTGGAACAAATTTTATACTAAGAGAAGGGATGATTATACATAGATTCTCTTCTATGCTATCAACATGCACTTCTACTATGGGGCCAGAAATGACTGTAGCTTCTCTAACGAAATTATACAGTTACTTCACCACCGACCTAGTACCATTACAAAGCAGGTTTTGCCATTGCACAGGGTGAAAGTGACACATCTAACCACATTTGTACCTTTGTATTTTTGTAATAATAACATCACCCTGAAGATGGCCAAAATAGCGGCCAAAACATGTTAGGGAGGATTTAGTGAATAAAATACATCATAAACATTGAAGTTCATTTTGTTGGTTATTTACATATTATGGATTCAGAAGGATAGTTTACTACTTCAATTGTCATAATTTCATTCAACGGTTTGTATTTTCTTGCAACTCCTGTTATTTTTGCAAACAGTTTCTTGTTTAAAATGTCATAATTATCGTTATGAGTTCTAAAATGTTCATTTGATAAACAACTGGGACCCACATAATGATTACTAATGTTTGGAAATACCATGTGTTGTAAATCGTAAGTTATTTAATGTGCATTCATTATATTCCAAAGTTATATATCTTTTCAAGTTCTTATTTATACCACCATAACCTAATTTCAAGGGATTTTCTGTGAATTTGCCAACACCAACAATTTTCACTCATGCTGATGTTTCTAGACAGATTTCCTGAACGTCACTCCAGTCATACAATGACCTAAGACACACTTGAAGTTCACTGAGTTTATTTTCTCTTGAAATTGCAGGAAAAGTCTGTCTAAAGGTTCCAGCTAACACAAACTTCACTACTCCAATAGCTGAAATACAAATACAGACAACCTTGCCTGTTGCCATATTAACTTGTTATTCATGTTTCCTAAAAGAAATCAGCTTGTTTTCCACCCGTATTTTAAATGTTGCAGCTTAAATTCAGTGATACACAACTGAAACTGTTAAACTAAATCTTCAAAGTGGAACATAGCTACCATTAAGACTTGAAGAATGTGTTTAAACTACCCAAGGTGAAATGATAAAAATGTTAAAAACTTTTTAATGTTTAATATTGTGATGCTTACCCAAAATCATTGGAAGGCTGTAGGCATTTATGAATGCTACATCTGCAACTCCAGATGACAAACAATATAAAGCCCCAGCATCACCATACAATTTGTTATCAGTTGTTGCATCACAACTTTCTTTGTCACGCAACAGCATATCTGAAATCACATCACACTTGTGTTCAAAATGAGACAAACAAGTAACAGCAGTTCAGTTTATATGTATCACCAGTACAAAGTATGTCACAGTATTTACAACCTCACGCGCGCGTGTGCGTGTGCGTGCGTGCATGGGTGTGTGTGCGCACGCGTGTGTGCGTGTTTTTTTTTTGTGTAATAAATTTATACACAACATGCTCCATTACAGAGTAATACTACATGTTCTAGTTTATACTTTACTACATTATGATTTGTCTATTGCAGTTTGGTGTGTGTGTGTGTGTGTGAATAACAATTTGATTTTCTAACATTACAGGATGTGACAACCTTAAAATGGAATAGACTTTTTAAATAATTTTATTCCTTTTTAAGCACAAATGTAGAGATTTCAATGGTAAATCATGCATAACTGGTCCTATTATTCTTGATAGTGATCTTTACAACTACAGCACAAAAAACATGTAACATAGATGTTGTTTAATACCTAATATTTTTCAGAACTCATTTTTATTTAAAGTTAATCACACTTTATAAATTTTCACAAAGTTTGTACAGTGTTGATGCACAAAATAACAAACAAATTTCATGAAACACTAAAGTTTATTATTTGTAAACTTCCTTATATAATGGATATATGTTGAGGTGTTTGTGTGCGTAGTCTAAAATGGAGGAGTATTCTTTTCCACTCATTTTGACAAAAACAACCATCACATTTTACCATCTATAAGTTGTTAAATGTGAGAAAATGTCTGAACATCTCTGGGGCATTTCAGTCATTCCAGATGTTACCACATGTGGCTTTGTGTACTGTGTTTCAGATCTTGAAATTTATCACTGCAATCGACAGTGTGTTCTATCAACTCTAAAAATAAGAATTATTGATCTAAACGTTAAAGACATAAGGGCAATAAAAACACATACAATGGTTATGACATACATCCTTCTCTCTAGAGAAACAAGGTAAAACAGATAAAATAGATAGCAAAGTATACTTCATCCAATTGTTTTATGTCTTTGTAACATTCAAATTTGTTTTAATGCTGCACCTTTACTTCCAGTTTGACCATAACTGATGTTGGCATATGCTTCATTGCAGAGATCACATAAGTGACTGTCCTCAGAACCATTGAGTAGGTCTTTACTTCCTGGAGCGCAGATGGATGCGAAGAAAGTACCAGTTGAGTTATCATATGGACAGACTTCAGATTCTGATTGTGGTGAATTTCTGATAGCTTCCACAAATGCAATCCATGCTGTTGAGAGGAAAAATAGCATGACAACTAAATTTATTTGTAGATTTCTCACAGTCTTATTGTCACATTATTATGAGTTGCAGCCTGAGATTTAATGAAATGTTTAGCCAGCCTTCCTGAATCTATTTATCATATAATAAGCTCCTTAAGTCCCAAATTACTAAGCTTAAATATAAAGCATTTATTGTCAAAACGTCCTCCACACCGTTCACTGTGTTTAGCAACTAAAAAGTATGTAAGTAAAAATGCTACTGTATTAACGTGAATGTACTATAATTGGTCTTCTCAATACTTAAATCTACACACAAGCAACAAATTTTTCTAGATTTAATGTTTTAATACAATGTATACATGTTGTACTAATGAACTGAAAGTAACACTACACTCTAAAATAAATAAATTAATTAATTAATACATACATACATATTTACAGACACACACACAAATACATACAAACATATATACATACATAAATAAACACAATACACATACACACATATGAGGTCTGTCCCAAAAGTAATGAGGATGATTTTAAAAAAAAATTTTTATTGAACATACAGGCAATTACAGTTTATTTCCTTCAAAATAGGCTCCTTGTGATCGAATACAGCGATTCCAGCGTTGCTGCCACTCTTCATTGCAGTGGAGGAAGTCTTTACTTGAGATGTTGTTCAAAGCCCTTGTTGCAGCTACCTGGACATTTTCAACTGTCCCAAAATGATGTCCTTTGAGTGGGTTTTGAGCTTGGGGAATAAAAAGAAATCGCACAGAACCAAGTCACGGTGGGTGGGGAAGTGTTATGATATTATTTTGAGCCAAAAATTCCTACACAACAGACAAATTCTTCGGGACCAGTTTCGCACAAATTTTTCTCATGTGTAGATCTTCCATAATGATTTGGTGGACATCCGTTTTTGGTAGTCCTACGTCCTCTGCGATTAACCGCACATTCAAACGTCAGTCCCTATCCAGAACAGCCTTCACACGAGCCACATTGTTCTCATTTCTTGAAGTTGAAGGACGCCCTGCGCACTGTTCATCCTCATTCCTCTCCCTACCGCCCTTGAACGCCTTGTGCCACCTGAAGACTTGGGATGAAGACAAAGCAGCATCCCCATAAGTTGTCCTCAACAACTGCAACGTTTTGGAACCAGATTTTCCGAGTTTCGCACAGAACTTAATCGCGTAACACTGCTCCAGACTCCTCTGCATTTTCGCCCGTGACGAGACACAAAAACTACTATGCATTTTGCTAATGTACCGACTGCTACAAAGGCGCGGACTCAACTGATGAGGAAGGTCAAAATTTATACCTGGGTTCCCTCTCCACCTGCCTCGACCCCAACTTTCCTTTCCTGGCCCTTATGCTCTGCGCAAAAAAATAATTCTCATTACCTTTGGGACAGACAACGTATACACACACAAATGTATGCACACATACACACATGCACTTACACACAGACACACATATACATACACGCATACATACATACACACAAACGTACACACATATACATATGCATATACACTTACACACACACGCACACACACATACCACATACACACACGCACACAAACACATACATACACACATACATGCGTACATACATACATACGTACATACATACATACATACATACATATGTACATACATATTCTCCATAGAATATGTCACACTTTGACACTATATAAGGTGAGATGCTTCAATTGTGAATAGAAATAAAAATTAATGGTTTTAAATGTACATAAAAACTAATGGGATCCTTACCTAGCCCTGCAAATTCTGGAAAACATGCTTTCTTATCCTTCAGTCCCATCATGGCAGTAGCTGCTAAATTACGGTTAACCACTGCCACAACTTTGAAGGACCCATTCTCTTCCGTTTCTTGGTATGCAACAGTTGTCAGGTTGAAGAAGCTAAGTTTAACAGAAGGACACAAGGAATTGTAAGAAATTTTGGAAAATTGTACTCTATAAATAGATTAATATGGATACACTCCACATATCCTGATATGCAGGATGTGGAAGAAGCCAAAGTACAATTACTTATGTTATATACACAACAAACCTGGAAATTAAATATAGTTACAGAAATAAACATTCAGAATAAAAATAGAGAACAGACCTAATTATACACATAACTGCATTATTACAAGTTTCATAGTATATACACAGTATATTTAGAAATATCTAAGACACACTATACTCAAAATAAGTAGTAAATAATTATACACTTAAATTCCACACACAGTTTATTCTCAATATACAATAATGTATGCTATTGATTTTAAGAACTTATTATATTTATGTTCCGAAGATACCACTGAGAAACCCTTAAGAACAAAATTCTTGATTAGTTCAAACCAGACAACTACAATGGGCGTATTAGTGAACCTACTCATGCATACAGATATTGTTAAGACAATGAAATCAGGAAGGTTACAGGTAGATACAGGGGAGTACAAGGCATCCCCTGGTCAAAAAATCCATAATTTTAGTCACACTTATATATAATTATTCCAAAATAAAACAAAACTCACAGCAAACACACATGGTTCTTATTAATTCAAAGTGAGTTACATTTCTTCATTCTTAGTCAAGTCAAGTCAAGTCAAGCCTGCCTGCCCGCCCGCCTGCCCGCCCACCCACCTGCCTGCCTGCCATGACATGGCTTACTCTGGACAGATATACATGAAATTTTTTATTAGAATATTTTGAAAATCTGCCAGGAAAATTCATCTTTCATTAAAGTCTGATGAGAATAATGGGTACTCTACATGAAGACCAATGTACATTTAGATAACATCTTGGTGAATTCTATTAATAATGAAAAATGTTCCAGACATCATTTGCAGAGAAAATCAAAACACGCATTTTATGTTCAATAACTTTTTACTGAGCATTGTGCCGTTTATGAGGTAATATGGAAAGTATGGTAGGAGAAGACAGACCAGAGATGACGATATAGTATATCACAAGCACTTTGTGTGCTGGATACCCAAGCATACAGACACACACTCAGCATATGCAATACTTATTGCTTATCCCCTGCAACAATGGTTACACAGACATGCCTTAATGTTACATTGTATGTACTTGTTTGTCTTGTTACTATTGCTTCTGACATGCTTTGATATGCAGAAAACAAAGTAAAACTTTTTTAAAAGTATTGTAACTGGTAATGGAATGTAAGTCTACGTTTTTGACTGTGAATTTAAACGACATCATTCACAACAGGAACCGTTGTTCATGTGACAAAATCAAGTGATAATGACTTGTGTTGACAACGAGTACTGAGTTGCACATATGTAAGGTAAAAACTTTATACATATATTGACTTACTGTGTTGCTATGGGTCCAAGATTAGAGTTGGTACCAACAATGTCAGCTTCTGTCATGTTAATCTTCTTAAAGCAATCTAAATGACTTGTTCCTTGAACACACTGCAATTCAGGAACAACTCCTTGAATTATTGCTGCCTGGCGCAGCCACTCACACTTGTTGTTTTCGGTCTCAGATGTTGTGCACCACTTAATTTGTTTATGGCAATGCACTGTGCTGACTGTTTCTGGAATTTCCCGCCCTGTAAGTGCAGAAATATTACAGTTTATTTCAAGAAAGTTATTTGGTATATAGTTCTTTAACGAGTTTGGATAACATAGTTGGTAGATTAACAAGCCTACAGGCTGAATGACCGAGGAGTTGTCATTTGATTTATGGCAGTGAAAGAGACGCTTCTCTGCTCTGGAGCCTACTCAGCCTTATATTCAACTGGTACTGGGGGAAAGGGGGCCGGATCAGAAAGGAGTTTACTATTCTGGCATAAAATTTTTTAATAATCTACCTGCCAACATAAGAAATTTATCTTGTGATGCTAAAAGATTTAACTCGGAACTAGGTAAATATCTCCACCCAAAGTCATTTTACACAATTGAAGAATATTACAACAGCTGTAAATCATAAGCTTATGGAAAGGATACTCCTAAACCTATGCCTTATTTTAACTGCTTATAGTGCATACTAATGATGCTTGTCTGACCCACTAACGTTGTAAGTGTTTATATCAATGTGTAATGTATAATAATTACTTGAATAAAGGTAGACCAACTTGATGACACTTTCTTTATTATGTCAATTTACTGCTCAACATGTTTCGGATGTTAATACATCCATCTTCAGGAGCTTGCGACTACTTGGTGCGTTATTGTGTAGGCTGTATTGTGCTCACTTGAGGCGTG
>Ga0136643_10007258_pt1 | contig 16005 bp, 12 predicted proteins | sample TergutLab28metaG_FD_96883 | JGI IMG/M metagenome (GOLD analysis project Ga0136643, IMG submission 96883) | Labiotermes labralis P1 segment gut microbial communities from Petit-Saut dam, French Guiana - Lab288 P1 (version 3) (version 3) | ecosystem: Host-associated > Arthropoda: Insects >... | reverse complement strand
TGTCAAAGACTTGACCAGAAAACACCATCGTAATAAAATGGCCGTAAATATAAAGTAGCCGAAACATTTAACGAGGTGCACCATGAACAAGTATAAACACTTCACTTGGGATGACCGTATAAGAATTGAAACTATGCTCGATGATGGAAAAGAGCCAAAAGAGATTGCACAACGCTTAAAGTGCCACATCAGTAGTGTTTATAGGGAACGCAAAAGAGGTGAATACCAGAAAAATGTAGATTGGCATTTTGTCACTGCCTACAGCCCTGATATTGCTGAGAATAAATATCGGATGTCTTTATCATCAAAAGGCGCACCCCTCAAAATTGGCAATGATCATGCGCTTGCAAACTTCATCGAGCAAAAAATCCTTAAAGATAGGTACTCCCCCGGCGCTGTTCTCATGTATATCGAGCAGCAAGAGCTGTCTTTCAGTGTCACTATGTCCAAGCCGACCCTTTACCGCTACATAGATATGGGGTTATTCCTCAATATTACCAACAAGGATTTACCATGCAAGATCAACAAGAAGAATCCTTACCGTCAAATCCGGCGTGCCCGTCCCCTCAAGGGTGAGAGTATTGAGCAAAGGCCGGGCGAAGTGAATGAACGTTCGACCTTTGGCCACTGGGAGATGGATACTGTGAAAGGTAAGGCAACCACCAAGAAGACTTTACTCGTCCTTACCGAGCGTCAAACTCGCAATGAAATTAAAAGGCCTATGGCCGCCAATACGAATGAGTGTGTTGAAAAGGTCTTGAATAGCTTAGAGCGCAAGTATCGCAAGGTATTCTCCACCATCTTTAAGACCATTACTGTAGACAATGGCTCTGAATTTCTAAATTGTGATGCTCTAGAAAGGTCTTGCCTTTTCAGGGAAAACCGGACAAAAATATATTACTGCCACCCCTACAGCAGTTGGGAACGTGGCAGTAATGAAAACAATAATAAGCTGATCCGGCGTTGGATACCAAAAGGGACGCCGATTGAGAATTTTACCAACAAGCAGCTGGCAGAGATTGAGCGTTGGATGAACGATTACCCCCGCGCGATTTTTGGTGGCCGGTCTTCTGAGATGCTTTTCCGGGAACAGTTGCTGCTTCTGGGCTTGACTGTTGATAAGTTGTTGAAATGTTGAAAACTTGGCCGGTTTATCTGTCTTTAAAAGTTTTGTCTTTTTTGCACTTACCTCTTTACTTTACCTTTTTATCCTAACCGAGAATTTGAGTGCATACGCTTTCTTAACGAATTGGTTGACACTCGCCGCCCCGGCCATCTATAATGGTGAGAGACAGAAAAAGAAAGGTGTAATCGACGGATGACCCATACCCCCAAAAACCCCATTGGCATATACGATTCCGGCGTGGGCGGGCTGACCGTTCTGCGCGAATTGCGCGCCCGGCTGCCGGGCGAGGATATCCTCTACTTTGGTGACAGCATAAACTGCCCCTTTGGCAACCGCAATGAAGAAGAGCTTCAGGCAATCACTTCCCGCATCTTCACGTTTTTTGCCTCCCGCGGGGTCAAGCTGACCGTTTCGGCCTGCAACACCACTTCCGCACTCTTTCAGTTAAAGAGTGAGCCCGATTTTGGCTTTCCCATCCTTGGAATTATCGTGCCGATTGCCGTCCGGATCGCCCGGCTTGGCTTGGGCGAAATCGGGCTGATCGGCACTGAGTTTACGGTGAGTTCAGGGATTTATGAGCGGCAGCTAAAAAACTTTGCGCCCGAGATGCAAGTTTGGGGGCAGGGGAGCCGCAACCTGGCACGCCTTGTCGACCAATGCCGGTTTGACGGGGACGAAATCCCAAACGAAGTGGAAAAATGCACAGGAGCGCTATTTGCGCAAAAGAAACTGGATCATGTGATCCTGGCCTGCACCCATTACCCGATTGTGCGGGATACGTTTTGTAAAGCGGCGCCCGGCGTGACTTTTCTTGACCCGGCCAAAGAGCAGGCGGTGTCCGCCGAAAAACTGCTCAGTGAGCAGGGGCTAAAAAACCCGCAGGCCAGCGGAAAACTGGAAGTTTACACAAGCGGCGACCCCGCCCTGTTTGAGCGGGTAGCTGAAAAAATCGGCCTGGGCGGCGAATTTAAGGCAGAGAGGATGGTTCTTTAGTGCAGCGGATACTGGGCGCAATGCGCCGGGCCATCGTCGATTATAAGATGGTCGGGGACGGCGACGCCATCGCGGTTGGAATCAGCGGCGGCAAAGACTCACTTGTTTTGTTGACCGGGCTTTCCAAGCTGCGGGAATTCATCGGGATTGATTACCGGCTGGTTGGTTTAAGCGTTGACCCCTGTTTTCATGGCAAGGAGTCGGACTTTACAGCGGTCACCGCGCTCTGTGAGCGGCTGGGTATACAGCATATCATCCGCCGGAGCAATCTGTGGGAGATCGTTTTTGTCAACCACCAGGAGACAAGCCCATGCAGCCTGTGCGCCCGCATCCGCCGGGGTATGCTGCACGAGATGGCAAACGAAGCGGGCTGCAACAAGATCGCGCTCGGCCACCACAAAGACGACGCGGTTGAGACGTTTATCATGAACCTGTTTTACGAGGGCCGGGTCGGGTGTTTCTCGCCGGTCAGTTACCTTTCCCGAAGGGATATGGAGATGATCCGCCCGCTCTGTCTCTGTCAGGAACGGGATATCGTTTCGGCCGCCCGAAAAGAGGGGCTGCCGATCATGGCGAAGAGCTGCCCGGTAGACGGCGAAACCTCCCGCCAGAAGACCAAGGAGTGGCTGGCGGCTATGGAAAAAGGCGAGTTCCCCGGCCTGGGCAAGCGGCTGTTCGGCGCGATGCAACGGGGGAGTATAGACGGGTGGTAAGTTGTCAGCGATTGCAAGAAGGGATTATGAAATGCAAGAATTGGTGGATGCAATGAACAATTTGTGCGTTGCGCAAAGCAGTCCTGATTCCATTTGGAAAATTCTTTCAACGGTTGCAACGGAAAGTATAAAACCAACACAAACCATCCAACCAAGCGGTTGTTCCAAATGTTGGACAGTGTAATGACCCAAAGAGCAGAAGCGGCAAAAGAAATGTGCAATTGTGATGGGAACGGCCTATAAGCTTTGGGATTGGAGCAGCGGACATGACGTTTACATTCAAAGGTGAGATCAAGCGGCTGGAGGGCAAGATCAGGTGGAGCGTGATCTACTTCCCCCATCCGGCGGCCCCACAGTTTGGTGAAAAAGGCAATATTCCCGTCTGTATTACGGTGGACGGCCATCCGTTTGACCACATGCTGCTGCCCTCAAAAAACGGACATTACTTAGTGTATAATGAGTTCATCAAGCGGGCGGTGGGCAAAAGCATCGGCGACGTGGTCGAGGTTACGCTGGAAAAAGACACAAAACCGCGAATATTCACAGCGCCCGCGCAGGTCGAAGAAGCGCTGAAAGCCGCCGGCGTGTGGGAGACGTTTTCAGCCCAGCCCGACTACCTGAAGCGGGAGCAAATGAACCGCATCGAGCTGGCAAAGAAAGAGGAGACCAAGACAGCCCGTCTAAACACACTGATCAAGCTTATGACCGGTGCGCATAAACAGTAAAAGAACGCTGGCGAGTGCGGTAACTTGGGATTAGAAGATCATATCAAGCGACACAAACGCCATGTTTACAAAGAAGTGCATAATGATCGGCGCGAGCAGCCCTTTGCTTCGAATGGCTGCCCCGCCTAAATAAAACCCGCCGACCGTGAAAAAAAGGCAAGTCAAAACCGAAAACCCAAGAGTGAGATGGTAAAAGCCGAATGCCAGCGAAGATAAGATCAGCCCATATATTTCCCCCAGCCAATCAACGGCGCGGCTAAGCAGCAGCCCGCGCCACAAGATTTCTTCAAGGATTGAGTTGACTGCCGAAAAGACCAGGCCGTACAACAAGAAATCGGCCGGCACACCGTTTGGCCAAAAAACTGCGCTGACAACCAGCCATAGCCCGCAAAAGATTAAGGTGAACCGCCAGACAGGCTCTCGTATCCCCTGCCAGATCAAAGGGACACAGAGGGTCTCTTTTGTGTTGCCCAATCGCAAAAATCGGCTGTCTGACGGCCTGAAACGTTCCAAAACCAACAATAGGGCGATTGGAACAACCAACCAAAGCCGCCCCACGGTGGGCAGCCATTGCACGGGTATGTTATTAATCAGGATGAACACGTTTATCCCGCCTTATCTGCCAAACATGTCAGTCATTTTCTGAGATCAAGCGGATAACCTCTTCGGCCACCAGCTGCTGTGCCTGGCGGTCGTAGAGGGTTCGCGTATATGCGGTGCCCTGCGGCGATTCAAGGTCGATGGATGTGATCCCCGCCTCCTGGCCGCGGTTTGTCGCGACTTTGTCTGAGCGGCCATCCTCCCGTTTTTGCAGGCGAAGATAACCCTGCTCGACCAGCCACTGATTGAGCTTGGCCCCTGTAATCTTTTTGACCCCATGCCGAACCAGAACACAACTCACCCGGTCGGCGATCACGTTGATTGTGACCGGCTCGTCGGTTAATTCGACATCCTCAGCCCGCATAAGCCGCGGACTTACGTCCTGTAAAGGCAATGGCCTTGCGCCGCTTTCGCCCCATTCGGAGATCACGCGCAAAAAATCGGCGCCGTACCGCTCCATCTTGACTTTACCAACCCCTGAGACTGTGAGCATCTCACCCTCTGTTGTCGGCATTTTGACGCACATGTCGGTCAGGGTGCTGTCGGCGAAGACCACAAAGGCGGGAACACCCTGTGTCCGGGCGATCTCTGCCCGCAGTGTGCGAAGGGCGGCGAACAACCCTTCGTCGATTGGGTGGACAAGGCTGTCCCGGCCGCCTTTTCGGGTTTTGGGCAACCGCGGCCCACGCTCTTTTTTTTCGGCTGGCTTAGGCAGCTTAACGCGCACCTGCACCTGCCCGCGGAGCAGCCCCGCCGCATCTTTGCCCAGCGCTAAGACAGGGTACTGATCGTCACTCACCCGCAAATACCCGGCAAGCACCAGCTGGTTGATGATCTCGCGCAGCTGGAGTTCCGGCTCTTCGCAGATTCCGTAAGTGGTCAGCTTGTCCAGCCCGAGCTTGGCGATCCGCGCGTTTTTGCCCCCGCGCAGGACGTCGATGACCAGCCCGGCGCCATACCGCTCACCCATTCGTTTGACGCAGGAAAGGATTTTCTGCCCGGTAACGGTTATGTCCACCTCTTCGAAATTTGAAAGACAGGAGCCGCACTCGCCGCAGCTGCCTTTTGGGTTCTCGCCGAAATAGCGCAGGATATAGCCCCGCAGACAGTCGGTGGTATGGCAGTAGTAAGTCATGATTTTCAGCCGGCGGTGATCCTGCTCTTTTTGTGCGTCGGCGGCTTTGAGGTCTTCGGCCGCCTCCCGTTTGTTTTCGATCAGGTACTGCGCGGTGCGCACATCCTGCCCTGAATAGAGGAGCAAACAGTGAGCCGGGTCGCCATCCCGCCCGGCCCGCCCGGCCTCCTGGTAGTAGCTCTCAATGTCCTTTGGCATGTTGTAGTGAACCACATACCGCACATTGGATTTGTCGATCCCCATTCCAAACGCGTTGGTGGCCACCATGATCCTGGCCCGGTCATAAAGCAGGTCATCCTGATTTTGGCGGCGCTCGTCATCCGAAAGCCCTGCGTGATAGCGGGTGGCCGAAAAACCGCGGGAAGTCAGCAGCTCGCAGACCTCCTCGACTGCGGCCCTGGTGGCGCAGTAGACGATACCGGATTCCTCCCGCCGCTCAGCCAAAAAGTCGAGCAGGTATTCGCTTTTGTCCGACGGTTTTTGCACTTCAAGGAATAGATTAGCCCGATTAAACCCGGTGACTAATATGTAAGGGTCGCGAAGCTCCAGCCGGTCAATGATATCCTCCCGCACCCGGGCGGTGGCGGTGGCTGTAAAGGCGGCAATCACCGGTCTTTGGTCAAGCTCGCTGACAAAGCCGCGGATGCCCAGGTAACTTGGGCGAAAATCCTGCCCCCACTGGCTGATGCAATGGGCTTCGTCCACGCTGACAAGTGAGATTTTTACCTCTTTCGCGAATCGAATAAACGCGCCGCTTTCCAGTCGTTCGGGTGCGGCATAGATGATCTTGTACCTGCCAAGGCGGGCATTGTCGAGCACAAGGCCGATCTGGCGCTCGGTGAGTGAACTGTTCAGATAAGCGGCGGAAATCCCGGCCTGGCTGAGCGCGCCGACCTGATCTTTCATCAGCGAAATCAGCGGGGAGATGACCAGGGTGATTCCGTCCAGCATCAAAGCGGGCAGCTGATAACAGATCGACTTGCCCCCGCCGGTGGGCATCACGCCCAGGCAGTCGGCGCCGTGCACGATTCGCTCAATCAGTTCTGCCTGCCCTTCCCGAAAGCGGTCATACCCGAAGTGGTTTTTGAGAAGCTCGAGCTGTCTGGCTTGATCCATGCGTTTCCTCCGGCTGTCAGGGTGTGTTTTCGAACCGACTGACGCTGACAGAACAAACGGTTTCAAAACACATTCTGGAAGTGAGAAGACGGAAGCAGGGGCGGACTTGCTTCCGTCTGTTTATTTATTGCCCCGGCCAGTGGGTGGCTTCGCCCAGTGCGGGGTCGTCGCGCAGGGCGGCGATCTGAAAACTGTCACCCGCTCTGCGAACCAGAAAGATCATATATTTATCGGCCACCGGCTCATCCCGGCTGCCCTGCAAGTTTGCGGTGAAAGCCCCCATCGGCGGGATGTAACCCACCCGCACTTCGTAAAACTCGCCGCCGCGCTCAATTGATGCGACCCGGGGGGAGTAAAGAAAGAGCTGAACATTGATCGGCACGTGATAAACCTGGCGAACTGAGTCGAACCAATAGCTTTGTTCGTATTCGCCGAATGTTTCGTGCTCCAAAGTTACATACGGGCCGAACATCCGGGCGGCCATCATGTCCAGGTCAGAGGCAGGGATCGTGATTTCCATATTTTCGTTTGGACCATAGTTTGAGTCCTCGTCCAGCAAAGCCGCCCACATGCTGAAGAAGAGCCGGCTGTTGGGGCTTATGTCTGTCGGGTTTTCAAAAGGCGGCGGGTCCCACATGACCACCGGACGAACCAGATTTTCCAGCCGTTCAAGCTCATCCTGGTTGTCGAGGATCTGCCCGGTTAAGTTAACCGCCCAGGCTATGACTGCTACCAGTCCCACAACGGCCAGCAGAATAAACGCACCACCGATAGGTGCCGCGTATCGCCGTCTCTTATTGCCTCTTGCTCTTGCCATAAAACTGCTCCCTTATCGGACCTGCCCGTCGCCCGCGATGATGTATTTATAACTGACAAGTTCCCGCAGGCCCATCGGGCCGCGCGCATGTAACTTTTGTGTTGAAATACCGATTTCAGCGCCCAGGCCAAACTCCCCGCCGTCGGTAAATCGGGTGGATGCGTTGACATAAACGGCGGCGCTGTCCACCTCCCGGGTAAAGCGGCTGGCGGCGGTCAAGTTTCGGGTAACAATCACCTCGCTGTGCCGGGTAGAGTACGTGCGGATATGCGCGATCGCTTCATCAATTCCCGTCACTACCTTGACGGCTAAGATAAAATCAAAAAACTCAGCGCCGTAATCATCATCAGCCGCCGGGACTGCCCGGTCACCGAGAATCTTGCAGGTATTGGGGCAGCCGCGTATCTCGACCTTATGGCTGTCCAGCCGACGGGCGAGCAGGGGCAGGAAATCGCCGGCGATGGCGCTGTCCACCAGCAGACACTCAAGCGCGTTGCAAACACTTGGGCGGGAGGTCTTGCCGTTGTGTACGATATTCGCGGCCATTTCGAGGTCGGCGCTGGATTCCACATACGCGTGACAGACCCCGGCCCCCGTTTCAATAACCGGGATGGTGGCGTTTTCGACCACCGAGCGGATCAGCCCGATTCCGCCCCGCGGAACAAGCACATCAACATATTGGTTTAACCGCATGAGCGCGACCGCACTCTCACGGCTTGTGTCTTCGATTAGCTGGACAGCATCAGCGATTACACCGACACTTTCAAGAGCGGTGCGCATCACACCAGCCAGCGCCGTATTTGAGTGGATGGCCTCTTTCCCGCCGCGCAGGATGCAGGCGTTCCCCGCTTTTAAGCAGAGAACGGCGCAATCGACCGTTGCGTTTGGCCGCGACTCAAAGATGATCCCGACCACGCCAAGCGGGACGGCGACCTTTGTGATCTGCAGGCCGTTTGGCCGGTTGGAACCTTCAATCACCTGGCCGACCGGGTCGGGCAGCGCGGCGCATTCGCGGGCGGCGCCGGCCATAGACGCGATCCGCTCGGGCGTCAGCCGCAGACGGTCCTGCATAGCTGTACTCATCCCGTTTTGTACGGCGGCATCCAGGTCTTTCTGGTTGGCCAAAAGGATTTGGCCGGTCATCTTTTCCAGTGCGTCCGCGATCGCCAAAATCGCCCGATCTTTCTCGACAGTTGAAAGCAAGGCGAGAAGTCCGGCGGCTTCTTTTGCCCGGCGTCCGATTAAATCCATCATATCCATCACCTTTGCGCTTTAAATACTGTGCCGACCGGCCCGCCCTCAAGCAGTGTGTAAAGGTTTTCGGGGTTTTGGCCGTTGATGATGGCCATTGTAATCCCCGCGCCCACAGCGGTTTTGGCCGCTTGAATTTTGGTGGCCATCCCGCCGGTACCCCGGTTGGATTTCGAGCCGGTGGCCGCGTCTGTGATTTCTTCGCCAATCTCTTCGACCAGCCCGATCAGTTTTGCGTCCGGGTTTTCCTGCGGGTCTGCGGTGTAGAGTCCGTCTATATCCGAAAGGACAATGAGTGCGTCCGCTTTGATTAAAGTCGCAACCAGCGCCGAGAGCTGGTCGTTGTCGCCAAAGCTTTCACCTTCCAGCTCGTCGGTCGAAACGGTGTCGTTCTCGTTGATGATCGGTATCGCGCCCATCGCGAACAGTTGGGTGAATGTGTTGGTTACGTTTTGCCGCCGCTTGGGGTCGTCTACCACGTCCCGGGTGAGCAGCAGCTGAGCGACCGTGTGGTTAAACCGCCCAAAGCTCTGGTCGTATATGTGCATCAGCTCGCACTGGCCGACGGCTGCCGCCGCCTGACGGATGGCGTTTTCGCGCGGGCGCTCGCGCAAGCCCAATTTACCTACCCCGACCGCAATCGCGCCCGAAGACACAACGGCCAGCTCGACCCCGGAATTGGCGATATCCGCGAGCACTTTGACCAACTTTTCAACCCGGCGTATGTTCACCTGACCGGTCGAGTAGGTCAGGGTAGATGTACCGACTTTGACCACAACTCGCTTCGCGTTTTTAAGATCCTGCAAGGGCGTTCCCCTCTTTCGCTGTAGTATAGTCGTTCCACTCCAAAATTAACCCGCCATTGCGGCCTTTTTTCCGCCGGGCTGCGTTGTCGTCGCTCGCAGGCGTCAGTCTTGCCTCGCTCCTCCGCCTTGCCCGGTGAAAAAACCCCTCGCAATTGCCGGGCCGATTTTGAAGCGAAACGACTATATTTATGATGTTTGGCTGTCAGTTGGCGAATTATCCACCTCTCGTTTGATCGACATCCGGGCGATTTTGTTGCCGTCCATCGCTTCAACCGCGAACCGGTGATCGTTGAACACAAAGCTCTCACCCGTCTTTGGAATGTGGCCGATCATACTCATTGCCCAGCCGTTTAGGGTGCTGTAATCGCTCTCAACGCCGTCCGCGTCCATCTCAAGCTTTTCGAACATGCTCCAGAGGTAGTACCCCCCCGCGATCAGATAAGAGCCGTCATCGAGGGTGATCAAATCATCCGGCTCGCCGTGGTAAATATCGCCGACCAGCTCTTCAAGCAGATCAATAGGGGTGATAATCCCCATTGTCCCGCCGTATTCATCCAGCACAATGGCCATCTTAATTTTTTTGGATTCAAACACGCCCAGCAGGTCGGAGAGTTTCATCCCCTTGTGGACAAAATAAGGCTCCACCATCAGCGCCCGGACATCAATCTCCTGGTTAAACGCAAGCGCGCGCATGGCTTGCTGGATGACCAGCACCCCGACGATCTTATCCACAGAGTCTTCGTAAACCGGCACACGGCTGAATTCGGCGGCCAGCAAAAACCTGGCGACCTCTTTCTGGTTTGCGTTTATATCTAGCGCTTGCAGGTTGACCCGCGGGGTGACCACATCGCGCAGCGGCACCTCGTCAAACTCAAGCGCCGACTGAACCAAATAGCTCTTGTGCTCTTCAAGCACACCCTCTTCTTCAATTAAGTGAATCAGCTCTTCCTCTGTAATGGAGGGGGCCTCCTCCTCAGATTCGGAAGCCCACCTGCGCACTTTGGCCTGTAAGAGCAGGAACACAAAGCTGAGCGGGGTGACCAAAACACAGAGAATCCGCATTGGCCGGGCTACCCGCAGCGCCAGATTATCCGCCTTGGCGCTGGCCAGCGTACTGGGAAAGGTATCTACAATCAGGTAGAGGATCGTAAACGTAATGGTGTTCACCAAAACGCCGGTTCCGCCAAAGAGTGAAGTGAACATGATCGCGCCCATTGAAGACGCCGCCACCCCGAGCACATTGTCGGTGATCGAAATGGTGGTCACCGTCTTGTCGTACTGCTCGATCAGGTTGACAACCATTTTGGCGCGCGGGTCGCCCTCCTGGGCTTTTTTTCGCATTCGAATTTTGTTGTGGATGGCAATAGACGTGTCGGCCACCGAGAAAAAGGCCGAGACCAGCATGACTATAAAAATGATCAATATGTACATCCACATATTGGGACCGTCCAAAGTATACAACTCCTAGAGATTCTAACGGGAGACAGCCAGTGCAGCATACCCGCACTCTACATTGTAACAGAAATATTGGCCACACACAAGGGAAACCCTTGACTTCGGCGATTGTTCACAAAATTACTCGCGCAGCCGCAGTCTTTAAGTAACTGCCCGGCGGCCAATTGCCATTGGCGCTATACCGCAAAAGCTTTGTGTGTGTCCGGCGCTTGTTCAGCGAGAGCGCCGCGCATGGGCAATGGTGGATGCACCGGTAACAATTTTCGCAGTGCGCCGGATCAAAGCGCGGGTAACCGCCGCCATCCATCGCGAACGCCCTGTGCGGGCAGCGGGCTATACACTGCCCGCAGCGCACACACCTGTCTTTGTGCAGATGAATCTTTAAAGTAATCAGGTGTCCGGCCGCCTTGTTGGGTGCGTTGAGAATACTGCCCAGCGCAAACCGCGGGAGGTAACCCGTGCCATCCCATCGGCCAAGCAGCCGCAAAAAATGTGCGCAGTCGCGGTTAAGCTTGTAGTTTAAATCCTTTTCGAACGCGAAAAAACGCCCGATTCCGGGGGCGAGAAGCGCACCGTCACTGGCCGGGCCGCGGTAGGCGCGGTCCAAAACAGTCGAGATGTTTTTCGCACGCAGCTGACCGGCCAGAATCCGGTTTGTATTCAGTGAACAAAGTCCTCGGGTGTTAAAGATAAAAGCGGGGATAGGCGCCTTTAGCTTGGGCAAACTTTTGAGGCAGGCTGTCATCCGCCTGGCGGGGGCGGCGTGGTAACAGGGGGTGCCCACAACCAGCGCGTCATACTCTTCCACAGGCGGGATATCCACACTCTCGACGGACAACAAATCAGCCTGCGCATACTGCCCCAGCCGCGCGCAAATTGCCCTTGACACCCACTCGGTCGCCCCGACCCCCGTGAAATATAAAACAAGAATCCTGACCATCAAAAAAGCCCCCGATCTGTCATTTTTGACATTTCTCAACATTACAAACTGATATATATATCTTAAGTTTTTCCGTCATTATGTTCATCATTATAGCCAAAATTTGCAGGAAATCCTGCAAATAAATCACAAATGGGCGATTTTTCCTATTATGAAAGTCTTTTGGGTCGCAATCGCTTTACATGCCGGTGATTAAATGTTAGTATAAATTGATGGGATTTGCAAGAAAAACAACGCACAAAGGACAGGGCGTTTGCCGCGGGTGCGGCAACAGGCGAGAATACCTCGATCAGGCGGCTTTATGGTTGGGAACTTTGTGAAAATAATGACCCGAAGCGCCGCGTCAAGTGAACACCAAAGACTATTAATGTTGGGAGGAAAATAGATAATGGCAAGAAAGATGAAAACCATGGACGGCAACACCGCCGCCGCCCATGTTTCCTACGCGTTTACCGAAGTGGCGGCGATTTATCCGATTACCCCCTCGTCGGTGATGGCGGAGGAAGTGGACAGATGGTCGGCCAACGGGCTGAAAAACGTATTTGATCAAAACGTACAGGTGGTTGAACTGCAAAGTGAAGCGGGTGCGGCCGGGGCGGTTCACGGTTCACTGGCGGCCGGCGCGCTGACAACTACCTACACAGCTTCTCAGGGCCTTTTGCTCATGATTCCCAACATGTACAAGATGGCGGGCGAAAACCTACCCTGCGTTATCCACGTTTCGGCTCGCGCGGTAGCATCCCACGCGCTGAGCATCTTTGGCGACCACAGCGACGTTTACGCCTGCCGCCAGACCGGCTTTGCCATGCTCGCTTCGTCCAGCGTGCAGGAAGTCATGGACATCGGCGCGGTCTCGCACCTCGCGGCCATCAAAGGCAGAGTGCCTTTCCTGCACTTCTTTGACGGGTTTAGAACCTCCCATGAAGTCAGCAAGATCGAAGCCTGGGACTTTGATACCCTGGACGGGATGATCGACAAAGACGCGCTTCAAAGTTTTCGCGACAACTGCCTCAACCCCAACCGCCCGGTACAGCGGGGGACTGCCCAGAACCCGGACATCTTCTTCCAGGCGAGGGAAGCCAGCAACGTCTTTTACGACGCGCTGCCCGACATCGTCGAAGAGTATATGGACAAAGTGAACAAAGCCGCCGGAACAAACTACGGCCTGTTCAATTACTACGGCGCGCCGGACGCCGAACACATCGTTATCGCGATGGGCAGTGTTTGTGAAGCGCTTGAAGAGACCATCGACTATCTGGTCGCCGCCGGTCAAAAAGTCGGGATGGTCAAAGTGCACCTTTACCGCCCGTTCAGAGCGGACAAACTTCTGGCCGCGATTCCGGCTGGTGTCAAGAGCATATCGGTGCTTGACCGCACCAAAGAGCCGGGCTCGCTGGGTGAGCCGCTTTACCTGGACGTTGTCCTCGCGCTCAAAGGCTCAAAATTTGAGAGCACACCTGTCTACACCGGCCGTTACGGTTTGGGCAGCAAGGACGTTCAGCCGGGCGACCTCATCTCGGTCTTCGAAAACGCAAAAACCGGCGCAAAATCGCGCTTTACCATCTCGATTGTGGATGACGTCACCCACCTGAGCCTGCCGCTTGGCGAGATGCCCGACACCACCCCGGCCGGCACAACCAGCTGTAAGTTCTGGGGTCTTGGCGCGGACGGCACAGTCGGCGCGAACAAAAACTCGATCAAAATCATCGGCGACAACACCGACATGTACGCCCAGGCTTACTTCAGCTACGATTCGAAGAAGAGCGGCGGGATCACGGTCAGCCATCTGCGCTTTGGCGACAAGCCGATCAAATCCACCTACTATGTCAAACAAGCCGATTTTGTGGCCTGTCACAACCAGAGCTATGTCGACAAATATGACATGATCACCGACCTTAAAAAAGGCGGCACATTCCTGCTTAGCTGCGAGTGGGATCTCGCCGAGCTTGAAAAGCGCCTGCCCGGCGACGTCAAGCGCTATATCGCCGAAAATGAGATCAAACTCTACACAATCGACGCCATTGCGATCGGCCGGGAGCTCGGCTTGGGTGGGCGGGTGAACACCGTTTTGCAATCCGCTTTCTTTAAGCTGGCGGGCATCATCCCGATCGAAGAAGCGGTCAAGCATATGAAAGACGCGGCCACTGCCAGTTATGGCAGAAAAGGCGAAGCGATCGTCAAGATGAACCACGACGCGATTGACCGCGGGATTTCCGACCTCAAAGAAGTCAAAGTCCCCGATTCTTGGAAGTCCGCGGCCGGCAAGCTCGCGCTCCCCACTGTCAAACACAGCGACAAAGCGCTTGAGAGCTTCATCAACGACGTTAGCACACCCATCTTTGCGCAAAAGGGAGACTTCCTGCCTGTTTCCACATTCTCAGGGCGCGAGGACGGCACATTCCCGCTGGGGACCTCTCAGTTCGAAAAGCGCGGCATCGCGGTCGAAGTACCGGTTTGGAAGCCGGAAAACTGCATTCAGTGTACCCTTTGCTCCTACATCTGCCCCCACGCGGTCATCCGGCCCTATGCTTTGACCGACGAAGAAGCGAAGAGTGCGCCCGCCTGCAACAAAACCACCCCGGCAAACGGTTTGCCCGGCCTCAACTTCACAATGGCCATCTCGCCGCTTGACTGCGCCGGATGTTATGTCTGTGCCAATATCTGCCCGGGTAAGAAGGGCGAAAAAGCCCTGGTCATGGAATCGCTGGACAGCCAGCTTGACCAGCAAAATGCGTTCGCCTACTGCTTCGACCTGCCTGAGAAGCCGCAGGTACACGAAAAATTCAAAGAGACCACCATCAAGGGCAGCCAGTTCAAACAGCCTTTGCTTGAGTTCTCGGGCGCATGTTCGGGTTGTGGCGAGACCCCTTATGCCAAGCTGATCACCCAACTGTACGGTGATCGGATGTATATCGCCAACGCCACCGGTTGTTCCTCTATCTGGGGCGGCAGTGCGCCCTCCGTTCCGTTTACCAAAAACAAAGCCGGCCACGGCCCGACCTGGGCAAACTCGCTGTTTGAAGACAACGCCGAGTACGGCTACGGCATGTCGCTGGGTCAAGGGATCATCCGCGAGCGCCTGGCCGACAAGACCCGCGCCTTGATCGCGGTCGAGTACGCAATGCCCGAGCTGAAAGAAGCCGGCCAAAAGTGGCTGGACACCTATGAGGACGGCAGCGCAAACGCCGCAGCCACCAAAGAGTATATCGCAAAGCTTGAGTACGGCCTTGCCACCATTGACGAAGCGATCGGTATGCTCAAAGAAATGCCGCAAGACGACGAGATTAAAGGCTATCTGGCCGAGGCGGAAAAAGCCAAAGCGGCCGGTGAGACTTACTGTTTCTGTGAAGCTTGCGCGCTGGTGCAGGAAATCCTCAAAGAGAAAGACTTCCTGGTTAAGAAGAGTGTCTGGATCTTTGGCGGAGACGGCTGGGCATACGACATCGGGTTTGGCGGGCTTGACCACGTCATCGCCACCGGCGAGGATGTGAACATCCTGGTCTTGGATACCGAAGTTTACTCGAACACCGGCGGGCAGGCATCCAAAGCCACCCCGACCGGCGCGGTCGCCCAGTTTGCCGCCGCAGGCCGCGAGGGCCGCAAAAAAGACCTGGCCGCCATCTGTATGAGTTACGGCGAAGTTTATGTCGCCCAAATCGGGCAGGGCAGCGATTACAACCAGACCATCAAGGCCATCGCTGAAGCCGAAAGCTTTAAAGGCCCGTCTGTGGTCATTGCTTACTCGCCCTGTATTGCCCACGGTATCCGCGGCGGGATGGGGAACAGCCAGGCTCAGACCAAGTACGCGGTCGACTCCGGATTCTGGCACCTCTTCCGGTTTGATCCGCGCCTCAAAGCGCAGGATAAAAACCCTTTCCAGCTGGACAGCAAAGCGCCCAGCCTGAATTATCAGGACTTCATCAAGAGCGAAGTGCGGTTTACCGTTTTGCAGAATACTTTCCCCGAGCGGGCAAAGGAACTCTTCGAGCAGGCGGACAAAGACGCGCAGGACAAGTACAAGCACTTGCTGCGGCTTTCCAAGCTCTATGAAATCGAAGTTTAGACGCGATTGACTGTTGGATTTTACCTGCAACCCAAGCCACTGTTGTTCTGTGGCTTGGGTTTTGTTTTTATTTTGCGTTTGGGACTTTTGGGCATTTGATCGGAGTCTCCGAAGTCCTTGCCTTTCGGACATTAAGGACTTTTATCGGAATCTCCGATGGAATTAAAATGGGGCGCTTCGCCCCCAAGCCCCCGAGTTACTTTTTTCCACGACCAAAAAAGTAACCAAAAAGGCCGCTTAAGGGGGGCAGGGGGCACGCCCCCAG
>Ga0136643_10007257_pt1 | contig 16005 bp, 10 predicted proteins | sample TergutLab28metaG_FD_96883 | JGI IMG/M metagenome (GOLD analysis project Ga0136643, IMG submission 96883) | Labiotermes labralis P1 segment gut microbial communities from Petit-Saut dam, French Guiana - Lab288 P1 (version 3) (version 3) | ecosystem: Host-associated > Arthropoda: Insects >... | reverse complement strand
GGTCCAGGTGTATTTATGAATGTTCCGGTGAGGGAACATCGTGCTCTTAACCACCAGATTTTTCGATGTGGCAAAGTTTACTATTCTAACCCCATTATCGTTACTATCCTGATGGAGACTCTCTTGTCCAAATTAGTCCACAAACTTAAAAAAAATTACATCAAATTTTATTAGGTTTTCAGTGGTTATGAAATCTAATCGCAATGACACAGAGAAAACTGACCAGACTGCCCAAACGGTTTCTAATTTTCGTGAAAACCATAGCTAAGGCACTTCATTATAGCTTGCTGCCTGTTCTGTACAGAGGCTGTAACAATTCTACGTGCTCAGTGTCTTCTGAAAACACAGGCAAACAAATCACATCATAATTCACGGCCTTACGACATTAATACAAGTGATACGGACGGACAGACACTCCACATGTAGAAGATGCAATAAATATAGGCAGCGTACTGCACAACGGACCGGATCCTGAAGACAGTCATAAGAAACGTCATCCCTTTCGAGCCGGACTGAAGGAAATGACAAGTAAAATATATACACAAATAAATTAATGAGTGAGTTAAAAACATGAGCGAACATTTGTTAGTCGAGTCCGCAGCACGCCATAACAAATCACAGAACACAACATACAAGGCCTCCTGCTCGCTCCTCTTATGAAGTTGTCCATTAACGTTCCGTGTTGAAGTCTGTTTTTCCACCGTCCTCATCCACGGAAATACTCGTAATGTTCGTTTTGTCTCTCCTCTAGTTTTTCTCACACGATACTCCCATCGAACCTGCATCTTATCTCATACAAATTTTTTCCGTACTTCTGGATGCGCCTTACAATTTTCTTAAGAGCTGCCCCTTCTCTCCCCCCACTAGTGTCAGTTACAGAAATGCCTTCTGCATCTCCGCATCGCCAAGAAAAGTAATGCCACTTGAACGGCAGCTCCTCCCCCAGCATAACGGACAGTTTGCCCTCTCTACCCCACCCACTAACGCACTCAATTTCCAAATCCCACTTCCCAGATCTGCTAATCTCGCTCCTCTCATTCCTCTTACCGTCCTCCCTCCCTCCTTCTTTATTTGCCCACTAAAATAATAGTAAGCGTTTAACCCTGCCATTCGTCTTTCTGTCAGTCTGTCTGTCTGTTTGTCCGTCTGTCTGTCTGTCACTACAGCAAGTTCAATAGGCCGCAGTCACCTGTGAATTACCTGCTAAATATGGAAAATGAATCCCAAACCCTCTTTTAAACTTCTCCCCCAACCTCCAAATTACACATTTGTAGCCATTAAATAAGGACTTGCAACATTCACGGCTGCACACACCATGACACTGAGTGTTTATTTGTTTATTTATTTACTCCAGCGGCGGTACGTTAGCAGCGTCATTCAACCATTCGACCATTTGGTTGCCAATATTTTTGGCTCTCAGATGCTGACTACAAAGCAGTGCTTCTGAACAAATTGTGCTGCTGCATCACAGAGAGTGCAGTACTGCTGTGATGCAGATGTTCCGTAATGCAATCACGTCCAAAAAGCAGACGGAAGTTTGTAGCAGCCTCGCTCCTTGGCCAGTCAGATGGCTTTGTAATCGAGTCGCGTCGAAAAGTAAGCCATAAATAACGCACAGATTTGCCGTAAAAGGGACAAATTAATCTGACAGGGAGAACACATCACGCAGTTCCCATGACACTTTTGTCTGTAGATTGTTACGTGTATAAAACTTGGTCTCTCGCTGACCAGAACGGTGACTTCAAAATATTTTGATCTGAATGGGAAGAGGCAACAAATTGTACGAGGTTGGAGCTCCACGCCTTGTGCGCGTCTGCAACTTGCGGACAGCATGAGCAAAATATTGGAGAGGTGAGAAAGGCTTTCAAAATTTCATCGAAACACCCGACCTCTTGAAAACAGGACAACGGACAGGCGGCTGAGTAAATAATGTCTGGCCGTACCTGGAATCTAACCGGAGCCATATATATTGCAGAAACTGTGCCACAGCTCTGTTGTTACAAACTCAAAATTAGTATCGAGACAAATTTGTATTCAACATTACAAAGAAAATCGTTTAGAACAAAACCGAAAAGTGTCAGTTCGTAACAAACTGTCATTTGAATCTGCACGTAGAGGATCATATTGTTTTGTGACGTCGGTTCGACATGGCGGGTGTCAACCAATGTAGCAGTCGCTGAACTTCTCTGATTCTCCGCCAGATGTCTTTCCGACCGTCAGCAAACATTCCGATATTCTGACAGATTTCTGAACTAAGAGTAACTGCCTTCGCCTGAAAAATTCTTCACCACGCCAGAAGTTTGCTGAGTGCATTCCACACAGATTTTCAGTAGCGAACGTCTGTGAGCTGCCGCAGTCACTGTATGGTTTACAGTTTGATTTCTTCCAGCTCTAACATATCTGTTCTCAAATTTATTTCCTCCATGACGCATCAATGTATCGCATCTCCAGAAACAAAAATGGCTCTTCGAAACAGAAGAAAGTGTGCCTTATCAAAACTGTATCAGTTTCTAACGTAACAAGAAACTTTGCATGGTTACATTTAATTTTTGATTACGGCAAATGTCCTGATCAACATAAGACACGCGAACCGATGCAACCGCAACTGGCCATCGCGAAGTGCCTCTACCGTGCCTAGCGGACCTGCAAATTGGACCGCGGCAAGGGACATGGACTGACACAACACCTACAAAAATAGCAGCAGCAGCTTCCACAATAGAAACACTTGCAAATCATTTTCAAGTGTTTCACACAAGGACTTTAATATCTCAAGTTCTACGATGAAACAGATATGGTTGTTTAAGTAGCTGTATAAAAGCTGCGAACTTAAGTAATCACAAAATGTAACAATATTCTGGAGCAAACGTAAAAATGTCCTCCCTGCAGATGGCGCAATAAGTGCCGAAACATGTAGGAGAAAATGTCATAATTAATGCTTGTATTTTATTGCGTACGTGCATTTTGTTGGTGCACTACAGACGTAACTCATACACAGTTATTCAATTAATTTTATGTCCGAATCGTGCCAGTTTTTATTAGACTTAAACACAGATCAAAGTAAGTCCGCGTTTATCGTCGGTATTATCTCCTTCTTGTTCCTCGCACAGAGATTCAGACCCCTCTCCCTCTGAAACTTTTTCACTGTATCGCACGGGGTGTTCAGCTGTTTTCTGACTTAAGTCATTCTGGTTTGCTGTTCAACACGAAAATTGGGACATGCTGCACTTTACTGCGACAGAGTAACCTGGTTCTCCAACATGCTGTAGAAACAGCCTCAGTCCCTGCATACCATTCTGTTGTTCAGCCCATTATGTGCACCACAACGTACAGCAATCCGTTTATTCCGGTTGAGTAACTTCCTAGAAACATCTAAAAGATATTCTCGCTACAATAATTGTGCTGCATACAATCTTCGTTTCTAATGCCACCACAGAAGACAAATTGATCGTCCGACCTTTTAGCTGGTGATAAACAGTAAATCACCAAACAGAAGAGGGACAAGCGAAAAAAAAAGGGTTTTAATTGTGTGTGTGTGTGTGTGTGTGTGTGTGTGTGTGTGTGTGTGAGACAAGCACTTGACCTTGACCTTGCATCCCATCCACTCCCAACATTTCTTGTTCTGTCGGCCCCATTATGTTACTATCCACATTTCCAACTGTCTCTTCCCTTTAACATCTCTCTTTTCACGGACAGATTCTTGTCTGTCATAACGAAGACGATGCAGCAACCAGCGCGAGAGAAATGACGTCACGTCACCAAGTGCTGCATGCCTCACTTCAGGCACTTACAACACAATAACCACAGTATGACAACACGAGTTAACATTCTTAGCCCTACCGTGAAGATGGAGGCTGACCGTCCGTTCAAATAGCCGGTGCCATTCCAACACACTACAGACTGTCCGTTGAAACAGCCGGTGCCATTCCAACACACTACAGACTGTCCGTTCAAAGAGCCGGTGCCATTCCAACACACTACAGACTGTCCGTTGAAACAGCCGGTGCCATTCCAACACACTACAGACTGTCCGTTCAAAGAGCCGGTGCCATTTCAACACACTACAGACTGTCCTGTTCCATAAGATACCAGTTTCAGGTATGGCCGTCTATTCGTCTGTCTACAAACAAACATTTGCCATAGGCACCAAAATCTTAATAGGGGCCGGGACAGAGCAGTCCGTATAGGGACTCGCTACAGACTCGACGGTCCAGGGATCGAATTCCGGTGACGGTGAGATATTCCGCACTTGTTTAGTTCGGTCCTGGGGCCACCCAGCCTCCCGTGCAATGGGGACCGGTTCTCTTTCCTGGGGTAAAGCGGCCGGGGGTGGCGTAAAACATCCATCCCCATCTAACACCGAGAGCCTTGAGGGCCTGTTCTAGAGTGAATATTAACTTTTACCTTTACCTTTACGAAAGTTTTAAATGCTAAGGACAACATGTCAGGAGGCCTGCGAAAATTGTGCATTTAAGGGCCTCAAAAATTTTACTCTTCACCGAATATTCTTAGGATAAGGACATGGAACAGCAATGCAGCACAAGACGTGGGACGACGATAGAGTATAGCTTGGTGCGGGGAAGAGTCAGCTTCTGCAAGAACAGACAGCGCGACGGCTGCTCCGTGAGAACCTCAGGCTGCACAGCGCAGGACGTTAGGTTACGTGATGAATAATGAACTGGGAAGGATTTCCAAGAGTCTGAGGCTTAATCAAAATATCATCTGGAATTTTCTTGGTCAGTCTAAGAAAACCACGAGAAACGACATTCAGCGTAGCCAACGAACTTACCCAGAACCTTTTCGATAAAACTGCACAGCGTCGCCGCCACAATAGCCTTGCTCGGTAAGCATCGTGCATTGTGGCTCAAGCTGGTTCTGTTGCTACCAGCAGAGCACTCATTTCCATGGTCACTGAGAACAATGTATGGATAAGCTAACCGCACAGCTCTTCGGCATATCTTTCGTAGGCCACATGCCCTCAGAGCCTGCCTTCGGCACACTACATTAACAAGGCTCCACCGGTTCCCTAGATGAATCAAGGGAATCTGGACTGCAGGCAGCAAATGGGAGACACTCCACTGGGTAGGCCGATACAAAACATATTCCCAGACTAGCGTAAATGTACTGTATTTTATCATTCTGTTTCTGGTGTCGGGGTAGCTCAACTGGTTTAGTGACTAAACTAGAGGCTCGGTGACCAAAGGATCTGTGTTTAATTACCGTCACACGAGAGATTTCCTATTCGCCACCGCATCTTTATCGACTCACAGCTCCTGGTCGAATGGTACGGTGGCTGGTTCTTTACCCGCAAGAGAAAACACGGGCCGAGTCGTGAACCTAACCTCTCGGCACTACTGAATGTCGAAGGAAAAGAAGATCGATACACCAACTGCCCCATAGGTTCTTATATAGGGGTGCGTAATTGTGTTATAATAGCCGCGTAATGTGTAGATTAGGGTAAGCTGAGTTTTGACTGTGACAGCAGACTGAACTGTCATGATTGGTCAGTTCGTGCCAACACAGTGTCAGTAGGACGACTACACGTCTACTTACTCGCCTGCCGGCCTCATTATTGTGCAGGTTCATAAGGCTGCGACCCTGCTCCCTGGACCCTCGACGGTAGTTCTTCTCCCTCTCTCGGATGTCCACAAATCCCTGAGTGAACCTGCAACACACGTCGTACTAATCTTCACCAAAACATAAGCACACTTTGACGGTGTTTCAGAACAAGATGCTGTGGCTTAAGAAAACAAGAAGTACTACTAAACTACACACTGAGAACAAATTGCAGGTTTTCACGGCGATTTTCGATTATTTGATTGCCTTCTTTTGTATTTCGACGCCGTTTCGGAGGAGAGTACAGCCTACCCCTGCATGGTGACTAGTCTGGGTCAGGTGGGTGTTGAAGTGATTAGGCACCAGGATCAGGGTCGGTGTCTTTTCGGCCGTCCCGGATGGCAGTTGGTTTCGAGTCCCGCTTGTTGCACCCTTGTGACCACTTCACAGTGGAGGAGGAGGAGGTGGACTGCCTCGTGTCGGTGGTGCTAATTGCGCCTTCTCATCCAGCGGAATCAATCCTTCTTGTCTTTATGACTCGGCCGCGGACACCTTTCACGATGGTATTCAATTTTGCAGCCTCTGTGCTACAGTCTAAAGCCGTGACACAATATTTTGCACAGTGCAGAAGGTTACATTCCCCACCGCGTTAGCGCTGCTTTGGTTGGGCTCCGCAGGTTCAACCATGTGGTCAGAAACTTCTTGGGGCTTGCAATTTGTGGTTGGTGCTGCAGCCCATGCTGAGCACGTAAATTCTGCCGCACTTTCAAGGGATGTTGAATATGTCTGGGGATTTAAGCCCAGAACATCTTTAGAAGGAAGCGGCATGCCAGTCCGAGTGTCTTGATGCATTGTTTTGATAGGATTTTGATAGCATTCGATGAAGCTCTCGGAAGTGTTTTGACCGAAGTACAGGTGGCTGTTGTCGTGTGGCTGTCAATCGGTTGTCTGAGCTGCAGCGGCATAAGCAGGACGCCGCACGGGATATCTGTAGTGCTATACCCATTGTTATCATTGTTAAGGAAGGTGGCCTGCAGCCTAACCAGTTCAGCCGGTCTCAGACGGTGTGGGCCCTGTGTACTTAAGGTGGGCAGCACTGAGAAATCTGTCGCTGTGTGGTCGTGCGTTCTTGCCTTTTGGTACACACATTTGTGTGTTTGCTTTGTTGCGCACTGCGGTCCATCTGTGTGTGTCAATACACAACAAACACAGTCTCAGTGTCCATGGTGCACTGCATATACTGGCTCCATTTGTTGGTAGTCCTGGAAGTTGTTCAGTCCTTCTGCTCCGTGTGGCCACACTACCGTCACTTCCGTTGCTGACGGAATACGTGGAAAACACTTCGCAATGTGTCTAAGGCATGTCCTTCTCCGTAATTTTGGCTCAGTCATGGTGTAGCACCCCACAGTACGAGCTGCGCACCACTGACCACAATTTGCTCAATTGGTCCGATTCATGGAGCAGTCTCAGCAGATCATGCAGCTCAGCTCAGTACTGTAAGTAGATCAGACTTCGTTGTGCAAGACAGCCGTCCTACACAACGAGTAGAACAAGTGTTACGCAGTGGCTACTGGGGCAAGAAAGAGTACGGTTAATGCAGCGGATTGACAACCTTTTAAAAGCCCCTGGAAGAAAAATTTGAAGGGTCTTTCTACAGGAGGCTTTATCAGTCAGGGCAACGTGAAACTGTTGCTAGGAGAGACTAACGCATTCGCCGGACACACTATGGCACTCACTTGGCCACAACAGTAACTTGGGCCGTACACTGGTCACCTGAACTGAAGACGAGAGGCGGCTGCACTTTGTAAGGGAAGTATGAAAGTGTTTTGTTATGACAAGTTGCAGGAGACATACCGGGCCAAATTATGACAAACGTTGGCTATTGCATAGCATTGTGTCCTCCAGGGGGGCAGGGATCTCTCTGTTCCGTGGCAGAATCAGTGCTTGGAATCGCTATATCCAGATATGATGTCTTTATTCCTTGTAACATATGTATACAGATATCGGTGTGAGTCATTACAGTAATGCAGTCAACCCTAACACCCTTCCCTTCCTCACGCTGCCGGTGGTAGGAACAGAATGAGGAAAGCCCGTATAGATTGCGGTCCGCTGTCATTCGGTGGTGGAAGCACGTTACCCAGCATGCTAGCGGTTCGACACCGCGAAAGGGGTACGACTTCGTGCTCGTGACACCTAAGGTGGGTGCCACAGAACAGCTGTGCCTAGCAGGGTTAGAGAGCGAGTAGCTACAGCAATAGCGGCAAGGCACGTCGCACAGCTGCAGATGACCGACCGATTGTGTAACAGGCGGCAGCAATCACCTGCTGACATCAGCCAGCTCTAAAACAGCTTCACCAAGTCACTCACAAACCGCAACATCATGCCGTAATGAAAAATGCACTTGTCGCAGAGAAATGACGAACTGAGACTTTAGAGGAAGAAGCTGCAGGCGGCAGTTACTGGTTACAATAGCTGCAAAGGTGTGGATTGTCAGTGACAAACTGGCGCATCGATAACTTGTTGGTGACAGTGGAGAACTGGCTGGACTAATTAATTATGTAAAAATTCTAATTGCGAAGGATTTGAGGGTTTTATTAAATTAAGTGTTCTTCCAAAAATTATCACCCAGGTCTACTTCGAAATTCTTACCCGCTCAGTTCATGGTCATGTTCCCATTTCAGCGCCATAATTATCTCGCCCAGAAGGACTCCTTCCATCAGGTGCAGCGTTATGACCGATTCTAGAATCCCGCCCTCAAACCCGGGGAATCTTCTCAAATGGGTGCCGGGGGACTATTTACCGTGTAGGCAAAGCAGCAAAGGGGCGAACCTGTGACCGCCGCCTAGATCCAGTGCTGAGGTTAAATAGACTATGGAGCTACATAGTCACTTGCTGTTCAACTGTTCATCAGCACAGACACAGACACAGACACACACAAACACAAACTTATGTCTGTCATCCAGCAGTGGGCATTCATATACAAGGAAATTCCCTTGGCCAGATACTCGACCGCCATTCTGTACAAGCATACCGTCTAGCCCAAACACTTAAATGCAAAGCCAAAAATGTTGTCTGCTTAACACAGGATCTATACTGATCAATATGGCTTGGAGCTGTTTACTGGGCGGACGCCCAATTTTACTCCCAACAAAGAAGTAATTATGCTTCTTTCCATCCCTGATAGCAGCTTTAAATAGACCATGACTTCACCTCAGGCACTCCCCAGATTACTCTCAAGCCACCGTCGCACGCTTTAGTGACAACTGACGAAGACACTGTAGTTTAAAAATTCTACAGCTCAATAAATACACTGCGCCTATCCTACAGGGATGTCGTATTTTATACAAGTATTCAACCGCTAAGATAGGTCGATGGACTGGACATGTAGCACGACTGTAAAAAATATATACATCTACAATTTCAGTGAAGCACAATTTCGAATGTAAAATTCCAGTGACTCATCATCTTGAAACACTGCATATGATGTTTATTGCTTATCAATGGTTTATAAAGTGAAGACACAGGAGATTGCAGGAAATAAACTGCAGTGTCTTAGCACAAGGTTCAGTGGCACATGCGATGAAGCGATAAACCGAATAGGCATACTGGAGTATTTGGTGTTGCCTTGTGACAAGGATAGACCGAACTAGCTTTGTATAAGGTTCAGTGGCTCATTTCATGGCAGCGATAAACAGAACCGGCTAAGTGTAGGGCTCGGTGGTTCATGTGGTGATAGCGATAAACTGAACTGGCTTATTATAAGGCTCAGTGGCTCTAATAGTGACAGTAATAATACTTCAGGTTCAATTGGAAGCAATAACAGTAAACAGTCTGGCGGAGTTTTAAATCTGTGTGTCCCTGTTTCATGTTCCAGCCAAAACACCGGTTAAGTTGCCTGAGGTTTCAGACTTCTCCTCAACCCGTCTACATACGGTACATGTCGGTACATTGCTTCCAACAGGCCACGGTCTCTTCACTCTTACATCGCCCCAGCACTACACATTCTGTTGTCTCCGAAAATGAAGCCGCCGCTATGTGTCCCATATACCTTAACGAAAGGATTTATTTTGTGTGGGTTATTTCTAGTTCATTTAACAACCCTGTCAGCAACCCTAAGTCCGATGATTGCATTAGGAATAATTAACTTTAAAGGGTGTGTAAAAGCCACTGTAATGTACCCTGTCATGCCAGCATTGGCCTGCAGGTGCTAAGAATATTCAATACTGCTTCAGTCACGTCGGCTGATGGAACTGGCAAAATTTGAACCGGCCACTTCCTGAAGTGTAGCTGCTTTAGCCAGTTTGTTTGAAGTCAGAATGCTACATACTTGTATCCGTACTCCAGGTTGTCGCCGCAACCTCCCCAGATCCAGTCGCGATGAAGGTCCCGGGGACGCCCAGTACGGGAACATCCGCAGGAACTCAGCTGTCCGTCCCGGCACGACCGTGATATGGCGTGCACTACACCTGCTGCACCGATGGCGTGCGCGAAGGCCGCTTCCCGACTAGCTGAAACAGAGATGTGACATCATACAGGGCACACCATTCACAGACTGACTGCAGTGGGATAGAAGAAAGCTGCAGTACCCTCTGTAACGTTATGTCGCTCAGCACAGTACCCTCTGTAACGTTATGTCGCTCAGCACTGTACCCTCTGTAACGTTGTGTCGCTCAGCACTGTACACTCTGTAACGTTATGTCGCTCAGCACTGTACCCTCTGTAACGTTATGTCGCTCAGCACTGTACCCTCTGTAACGTTATGTCGCTCAGAACAGTACCCTCTGTAACGTTATGTCGCTCAGCACTGTACCCTCTGTAACGTTATGTCGCTCAACACTGCACAGTCTGCAACGTTATGTCGCTCAGCACTGTACCCTCTGTAACGTTATGTCGCTCAGCACTGTACCCTCTGAAACGTTATGTCGTTCAGCACTGTACCCTCTGTAACGTTACGTCGCTCAGCACTGTACTCTCTGTAACGTTATGTCGCTCAACACTGCACAGTCTGCAACGTTATGTCGCTCAACACTGCACAGTCTGCAACGTTATGTCGCTCAACACTGCACAGTCTGCAACGTTATGTCGCTCAGCACTGTACCCTCTGTAACGTTATTAACATTTAGAGCCAACATAAGTTGGCAGGTGTTTTCTGATACACAGCTAGAGCAGTGCGATCGATATATATATATAATATAATGACCAATATGTTGTGTTATGCAGTGCAAATAGCGTGACCAAAGGTGCAGAGTCACAGAGTTTCTGTAGCGTGGCTCTGTGTCATTCTATCGAACTGGACATTTTTAAGAGCCACTACAGTTCCTGAACATCTGTTCGTTTATTGTACTTACGGGTTTATTAGTGCAATTATTACAAAATTTCATTTAGCTAAGTTATAAACAAGCTCTTGTTTTATCGACTAAAGTGGTAAAGAACTTTTGCCACCAGCAGGTTTCCTGCATAACTACCTTAGTGCTTTCTAACAGACATAAACTGTGTGTAAGAGACGCTTTTCTAAAGAGTCAAAATTATGTAGAAATGTTTCACTGCGCCAATTATCTGTACTTTTACGATACGCAGAATTATAAATCCAATGAGTCTTCACACTTTTTACGTCTGTCTCCGCAGTGTGCCTGCTAGACTCTGCCCTCTCTCTGAAAGGTGCATGGAAAGTGGTGTTGCCGCAGGCCAGCCAACCTGCGTCTGGATTTCTCAACTTTACTTCCAGTCCAGGTTATAAACTTCGCAGTAAATGTTGCTAGCAATGTGAAACCCAGTACACACTGGTTGTGTCACGACCAGACGGTGAGCGGCGGGATACATGTACATTTTACGTTCAGTAGGATTTGCGATTGACTAAGAACAGTCTCTGCTCGGCTCTCATGCACACGCAATGCCGTCAGGCGGCACCAACTTGATATCGGTCCGCTCCACATTTCATTCCTGAGACTGTCCAAACGAACCGAGGATTTTCCTACTATTCCGGCGTGCACACGTATTGCACACTTACAATTGCGGTACACGGATAGAGGAAGTCCTCGCCACCATTCCTCTCTGTACATTGTTGGCTAATAAGTGGAAGAGTAAAATCATTCTGCACTAATTAAGCGCTATGGCAGTGGACATGTAGTTAAAAGAACTACATGAGCGTGAGTTCGAATTGTCAGCTTGGTGTATCGATCGCTCTATCTTCAAGGAAATAACACTCGGTAGAGTGGGACGGACAGAGGCACAGCTCTGTCCGTGGCGTGAAATGAACGCCGGTCATCCAGCCGGACACCAGTCATTAGGCCTGCAGTGCGTCAGGTGTCTCCTAAACCACGGCGTTGTTTTTATAAATTTGGCACCGGCGGTGAAGGTTCGACAGTAGGCTATACGAGAGGAAACAAAAGTCTCTTGAACAGCAGTAGGAGCAGCAGCAGCAGCACAGCAACTGTGTGTCAATAACAAACACAACTACACTGTACACAGTCTATGGTCTTAGTTTGTTAACTTCATCCCACATGTTTCTTCTTTCCTTCAAGCACATCTTCATGGAACACAACCACCAAAACTCGCGAAAAATCAAATTTTGGTCTTCAAATGTAAAATTTGTACTTCGCTGTCAGAGTCTACGTGTAGGCTAACCCACCTGAGCTCCACGTTCATACTTGTTCTTCTACCATCGATGCTCCAAAGAGTGTCCCATAACTGAAGGTCAGCATTGTAGAATTCACTTCCAGAAGCACCTTGTAGTCAGAAATGTCGTGTACGTACCATCGGTTATTGAGCCGTGAGGTCTGCATTGTCTGGAAATGGCGAGGGAAGAGACTCATTTTGTATTTATTGAGACTAGTTTGAATTGCAAAGTTATATCTGCTCACGCGCCCGTTCAAACAGGCCTCCATCCACACGAACACATTTTACGAGCCGTGAGATCAGCGAAGTAGAAACCTTACGCAGCATAGCAGCATTATTTATGTGTCCTGCAGCGCTGAGAATTCGCCGACGTAGATCTTCCCTCCTGTTCACCTTGCGTGCACACACATGGTAATTTGACGGACTGAGGATCGGTAACCATGGTGGCCAATTCTGCACAACGCCACGACCGATCTGTCAGTAATAATTTGTAAATTAGCATCATCCACCGGCAGTTTTGCACTCTGTCTGCAGGTTGCAAGTGCTGAATGCGCTGGATGTGATAAGATACGATCCTTCTCTGAGTTGAGTTATCCAGACCCGCGTACGAGGAACAGTCAGAAAGGCGGAAGTTCAACGTGCAATGCGCTGTAACCTACCAGGTCAGTGTTTCATCTTCTTGTGCATTTAGAAGTACTTGTCTTTCAGCAAGGCGGTACATTTGGAAAGGGGCCCTGGTGAGCACGAGTGAACATACAACGGTCGAGGGTTCATCGTCGCGGATGTCTGAACCTGTATTCTTCCACACCGTTGACAACCGAACACCCAGTGCATATTGGTTTGCTCTTAACGACAAAACAGCATTTGTACAGTTGTGTGTCACTGTGTGCTTACTGCAGGACCTACAGACTGCACTGCATACTGTCTCATGTATTACTGGCGCTGTTGTTATTAACAGCATGAACACGTCTGTGACTGCCCTCATCTCCTTTTGCAAAATCAGTAATCGTTGCGATTTGTATCCATGTGACTATGACAATTCTGACTCAGAATTAGCTGTGGAAGTAGATCGTAGAGTCTGACCTTAAGTCGTGGGATATACTGTACAGTCTGGTACTGAGAACATCGCTACGTCAGACATAAAGATATTTCTTGGTTATTAATATTCAGTTTTATTTGATTACTATCTGGTAACACTGACCATGGGGATGCTACAATTGCAAGGTTCTCTGCTCCGTTTTAATACAGATTTATTTCATTTGCTTGCACATTGAGCACACACACTGGTGTTTATTGTTACGATTTGTTGCAAACTGGACAGCCTGAACACAACTCAAATGTTCGCATTCTGATAACCTCTGCCTGATGTCCGCCGGAGACTCACGACAGTGACACTGGGCTATTTTGTGAAATCACCAGGCAGGCTGACCGGTCAGACCAGATTGCTGCACCGATTCTTCCGAAATCAGGCAAGCTTGCAGACAGAAAGAATATCGTCAAGGTTCCAGCGAGTTTAGCCATTAAACTACACTAAATTGGTTATTTGCTACACAGTTTACACCGCTAAGGGCAATTTGAACTCCGCCGATAGTCTAAACCGCATGAAACAGATTTATTTGTGTAGCTTTTTATATATCGTAGACAGTAGTTTGGAAAATGAAACAAATTCAGTATGTATAAAGGTATTAGAATCTCTTTGTTAGATGTAAGGTAAATAAATTCCCAGTTTAACCAAATGTACTGGTTGTCTTTAGAAATAAGGTAACGGGTTTCATGCAAGGCACAACCACCTAAGACAGGAGGTGTCAGCCATCCAGACACAAAATTATAAGGCCTAACAACAGCGCCATTAATTAGGACTGGTTGTTGTTGGCCAATCACAAGTGGTGGTTCTATCTCTGTATGGAAGGAATAGGAAATTAGATGGATAAGAGCACACAAGATGAGCAGCAAACCGGTTTAAATGTAGGTAAACGGCACAGTAGCTGCGGACATCAGAGTTAGTGGAATGCCGTTTATACGTTCTCCACATCCCGTGGTTAGGAGTGACCGCTGCACTGCCCAAATTCATGTGTGCTCGGAGTTGTAGAAGCTGCGTCCTTTTGCTCAAGCACACCATTATGCATTAGTGAGTCATCCTAAGCTCCAATAAGCATACCTAACACCCAGAGTTGCTTTACACAAAGCAATGGAAATACACGGAAATAACTTTGTTTCCTTGCGTACGACAGTCAAATTCACAGCACCTTCTAATCCCACCAAACCACTGCTGTGTGGTACAGGTACACATAAAATTGCCCCTGTGCACGCCATCACCGCAGGTAACAGCTCGTCTCGCTCTTAACCTCGGCATTATATAAAGGCCGGCAGCAGATCCACGCACCGCCCACTCCATCGGCGGTGAGAAGCCCACCGTACGCACTGAGTAAGAGGCTGACAGGCCTTCAGAGCGGGTCTGGACGTTTGGGACCCACGCAAGTATCCAACAACGATTCCTTCGTTGTCTAGCTTGTGACCAGCAAATTTCCTGAAAATAAGGTTCAATGCTTGCTCTGTCTCTTTGCCGGTAACACAGTGCTAAGATGGCGTTTAATTTGGGGTTGTTGTGGTGCAGCTGTCCCCATAATCTTAATATCACAGTCGGTAAACAAGCCCATCACAAAATGTTGTCCTTGCGACCTTGAGAGCGTCGACATTTGCACCCAAAACACTACGTCATTTACCGAAAAGGAGAGAGAGATTTGTTATACTCTGTGGTGACGTGCTTACGTTACGATCACCTTGTTCATTGGACAGTTGGTACGACTGCAGAGAAGAGTAATGGCAATCGTCTTCATCCAGAATTAGCCAGCGAGCCGTACACCAGTTCCTTTGTAAGAGCAGCAGAGGTTGCAGGGTCACGGCTTGCCTTCTTTCAACGCCGCGCGCTCAAAACCACATTCAGGAATGCAGTTCCGGCTCTGAGGCTATTTGATATGCGCATTTGTACCGCGGTTACCGCTCTGGTTCGAACCTCGCAACGTCACGCCTATATTGTCTGAGTCCCCCATCTCGCAAAGACCGCTTCTGCCCGAATCCGACCACGATCTGTACTTTCCTTAGACATTCATGTCTTTCTTCCAGACGTGCGTCAGAACTGTGGAAGGACGTTTTGAAACGACAGTGTGCCTGAATGTGTGCGTCATTACGTTCAGCAGTGCTTGAGAGCAGGCTTGGTGCTGACTGGACGAACACAACTGGAAATGTGAGTCACACGTCGCAAAATGTAGTCTGAGTTTTGAACCATACTGTGGTACACCTACGTTATCCCATCAGACGAACGTCTTAATGTATTAATTACATTTCGTGCCACAACAGTTTCAATTTGAAACATTAGCTGCACTTCAAATATAAATTGTCTTTGATGATACTTTTGTTACCGGTAATTATAAAAGACAATATCAACAAAACGCACAGTACTATTGTATATACTTGTAATTTACAATTAATTTATAATCCCAACATGTTTCTACCCTCTTCACAGAAATCTTCAGGAAGTGCACATTAATTGTATGTATAAACATAGATCCTGTGTAAGTAAATACCAAAATTTTATGTTCATTCCGCGCATTATCGGCAACCGATTCACGACATCAAACTAATAAAATGGACAAACTTGTCCCTTGGATACATATATTACAATATAACACTGAATATTGCTACATGTTTCGGCCCACAAGGGGCTGTCGTCAGGGAATGTAACCAAAGTAATACTGCTTAAATGAGCAATAAGGCCTACTATGCAAACAGACAACTGGTTAACAGCAGCCTCATATCAAGAAGCAGCAAGTTGCAGAT
>Ga0136643_10007256_pt1 | contig 16006 bp, 10 predicted proteins | sample TergutLab28metaG_FD_96883 | JGI IMG/M metagenome (GOLD analysis project Ga0136643, IMG submission 96883) | Labiotermes labralis P1 segment gut microbial communities from Petit-Saut dam, French Guiana - Lab288 P1 (version 3) (version 3) | ecosystem: Host-associated > Arthropoda: Insects >... | reverse complement strand
TCTGCTGCAACTGTACAGAACACAGGACGCTGCTGCAAGTGTACAGAACACAGGACGCTGCTGTAAGTGTACAGAACACAGGACGCTGCTGCAAGTGTACAGAACACAGGACGCAGAACAGGATTGCAAGCTGCGGTCCTTGTCCAATATCGAGTACATGGAACATTTTTTGTCTTGTCCACAATGATATCTCAGGTGTTGTTTTTTGCCTTTCTCTCAAATCACTTGTTCTTTACATATGAAAACAAGAGAAACACAATTCTGCCTCTCCTAGTGGAACACCAAGAGAAAAACAGCGACAGTCATTCGCCACTGAACATAACTTAGACATAATCAATTTGCCTGTTCTTCACTTGGAAAACAGGAATCTATGTAACATTGCTCAAAATGTAATCTTGTCCAGCATTTAAATTTGTTTAAAATTTCTTTCTAGTTTATAGAGGTTAAGAATGAATATAAATTATTTATCATTAGTATCAGTATCACAATAATATTATGATATTATGATGCCATATTTGAAGAGGCTGTCACTGGTGTCATCCAACCTACCCCCTACCTGTTCCACCATTGCTCAAAACATAATTTCTCCACAGTGCCCAAACTTGCTATGTGTCCCACCCATCCTCCCATTTAGAGAGCAGAGAGGTGACTCTTCCCTGGGAGGAGGAGGTGGGAGTGGGCAGGTGCTGGAATTTGATCAGCTGCAAAATAACTTAATAGATGATTATTTGTGCATGGCTACGCTTAAATTTTGGAAATTGCGAGGCAGAATAAAGGGCAGACTCTAAAAGCAGCTGACTGTATTTCACTGCCTGCCTACCGCCGTAACATTGAACAACACTGAGTTCATACTGAGCATGGTAAAACAGAGATTTGTAGCCGCACTGCACCCTTCCGATTTTGAGAGAGGAGACTGGACACACACACACACACACACACACACACATATATATATATATATATATATATATATATATATGTAGAGGGGGAGAGAGAGAGAGAGGGAGAGTGAGGGATGAAATTCATATGGCCATTTGTAATCTACACAAAGATTTGACTGAAATTTGATTATTGGATGTTGGCAGTAGTAGCAGCAGGATAAACATCTCTTTGGTTCGTATTCCAGAAAAAAAAATCTGTAAACGGCGAGTAATTAAACACGTTGTGCCCAAGGGTACATTTTTTGTAAATTTTCCAAAAAGTAACCTTTTTACAAAGAAAATATTGAAATAATTTTATCAACTTCTTTTTACGATAAAATTAAAGTGGATCATGAATAAAATTTTTACAGTATTATATTCAATGAAGAGTGGGTGTGGTGGGAATTATAAATATCACATATCAAAGTTAATTCTGCTAAATATTATTAATATACTTGAAAGTAATAAAATATACAGTTGATAAAACTTCACTCTACATGGAATATTTCATGAAGTACGATACCTGAAGTTTCAAATATTCTGGCATTTTACGCTGTGTCGTTTTGTCAGCAGGTCCCAACGTTTCGGATGATCGTAGCTCCTTCGCATTCTCAATGTCCGTGTGTGTGTGTGTGTGTGTGTGTCTGTGTGTATGTGTTTGTGTATGTGTGTGTCTGTGTCTCTATATGTGTCTGTGTGTGTCTGTGTCTGTATGTGTGTGTCTGTGTCTGTATGTGTGTGTGTCTGTATGTGTGTGTCTCTGTGTGTGTCTGTGTGTGTATGTGTGTTTGTGTATGTATGTGTGTATGTGTGTGTGTGTGTCTGTAAGAGTGTGTGTGTGTGTGTTTATGTGTGTGTGTGTGTGTGTGTGTAAGTGTGCGTCTGTGTGTGTGTGTATGTCGGTGTGTGTGTCGGTGTGTATGTGTATGTCTGTGTGTATGTGTGTGTATGTCTGTGTGTATGTATGTGTATGTCTGTGTGTATGTATGTGTATGTCTGTGTGTATGTGTGTGTGTGTGTGTGTCGGTGTGTATGTGTATGTCTGTGTGTTTGTGTCGGTGTGTGTGTGTCTGTGTGTGTATGTGTTTGTCTGTGTGTATGTGTGTATCTGTTTGTGTGTCGGTGTGTGTGTGTGTATGTGTGTGTAGGTGTGTGAGTGTGTGTGTGTGTGTCTGTGTGTTCTTTTCTTTTGATCTGTGAAATATTACGATTACTTACTGGGTCCGAAGACGACTGTTTTTATGGGCCCACAACAAATATTGGAATTCAAAATAGTTTACATTTTCACTAATTTATTGTTGTTATTCTAATATAATAAAAACCTAAACAGCAGAATGTCTGTAATGATTGTTTATTTGCGACTTTAGAAATCCTACACAACGGGATCCGGATCCAGTTTTGCAGAACAGATTTCGACCCTAAATCTAAAGACCAAACAGTACGCCAGTTACAGCGGCGCTCTGTCAGTGAACTGGCAGCATTTAGTACAGCATTATATTAACTTTTTTGATACTTAGAACAGTTCTGAAACTTTTAATCTGCGCGTCCATTCAGGCTGGTCTGGAGCTCTCTGCAGCACTCTCAGTCCCGTCCTTAATAAGAACCTGACGACCGCTAATTGCTTCTGAATAGTTCGCAACTAACTATACACAGAATTATACAACGATATGATATCCACTTTGCTTATGTTACAGAAGGCAACATATTTTCTCTCAAAGAAAGTATGTGAAGGAATCTGACAGGACTTCAAGGGAAATGTGTAACACACAGAGCTAATTCAGTGGGAGTCAGACTGCGAGCACATATGTGTGTGTTTGTGTGTGTGTGTGTGTGTGTGCAAGGCAGATGTTCAGATATTAGGACAAAACGACATCAATCGTCAATACTCTTGCCACATTATGTGCACATACAGTATATGGTTAGTGGGCTAATTAAATTTATTCAAATAAAATGGCAATACATGTTGATAAAATTTTAATACTTCAAATGTCAGGTCATGCAAGCAAGCAGTGTCGTGCATTGTACAAATTATGTACATGAATGACCAACAACACAGCCGTTCTATTGTATAAGATTGGGGGGGGGACATATTGTTTACTAGGCCCACACAGCAAGAATCATCTTCTTTGGTTACGATAAAGTAATCGCTGACTCACAAATAGTCGTACGCTCTTTAAACACAGTGGTAAATGATATACTCTTATATATTTTCAGATTTCAGCTGAATTGCAGCTTTTAATGGATACAATAATATTTGCTGATCTCCCTCTTAGGGAAACACAAGTAGAGATCTGCAACAGCAACACTTTTGTATCTCTTTCACATAATGAAAAGAAATATAAAAATGAAAGGTTAACAACAATATGACTTGCTACGCAGCAGGTCGAATCAGATAATAAGACATTATGTAAGTACTATTATATAAGTCTCTTTATTTGTCCCATCATTCAGCAAAACGTCATGTCTCAAAGAAATGAGATGTCCCGTGTCCAGTGCTGATGTGGTGAAATTGTTGTAAGACCGCTCAGAAACCTGTAAATCTCAGATCTCTTGGCAGAAGGCTGAAACAATAGAGAGAAAATACACATTACTAAAAATTACTCTCCAATTTGTGATAGCGACAACAAATAAACGTTAAATATAATGCAACTATATGTAAAATATGTCATCAGTATCCTAGGTCATGAACTCGGATTATTTTCATTAGTATAAGAACTGTATTTTACATTATTTACAAGAAGCAAATTTCTGCACTAATCATGTGACACTTTTGATAAACATATTGCTGGAAATAATTTAAAATAAAGCAACCAGAATATGATATATTTATTTAATAAAATATTTTCCCTAAAAAATATGCATTAAGATTTTGCATTGGCCTTTGAATATGAATCTGACTACCGCCATGAGGCAAGCTACAAGGAAAATAAATGGGCCAGACAGTCGAAAAACAAGGCCTCGTCACACACGTACTGCAGTAGCAATGTCAACGACATTGAAAATCCTCAATTACAGATTATTTATACTTACAGCATACTTACTGACGCGGCCATTGTTGAAGATACCTATAGTTACAGCGTGAGTGACTATGAATCGGAGATAATGTGGAGGAAAGCTAAGTTTAAGATACTATTCTGGCATCTGCCTGCAGACACTAAGAAAAATCAAGAAAATTGTCACTCAGAATGGTTGGTGTCCCCACTGAAATTCGAACCGGATATATCCCCGTGCGAACAAGAACATTTACCACCCGATCCACTGGCGCAGTACAACGGTTGTTGAAACCCAGTGTTTTCTTTTCTTAACGAGTGTGGTTATAAGCCATTCACTCTACAAAAAGCACTAAGTTTACTCGACGCAAGTAAAATTCAGCGCTGTTTTAGTCCCTGATATTGCTCTTCTGCACACTTTTCTTCCAATTTATACAGCAGAAGCTTTCCATAAAAAGTGGATCCCGTTTATTGTGGTATTAGTATCAGGTAGCCCTCTAAACGCCCAGTTAAATCCCATCTGCCATCTGCTGGCATTATTAGGAGCTCCCCATATTTTCCACGTTAGCAGGATATCGTTGCTAGCATGTATCATCCAACGAATATAAATTATCGTAAAACATCACTTCAGTCTTCTCCCAGTAAATAGGCCGTTCAGTTATATCCACATTATAATGAAGAGCCGCTATAAGACCGGGTTATTTGAAGCACTTTAGAAGTTAATACAAAAAGCATCAGCGTAATTCATATATAGTAATTTATTAAGTTTCCATTTCCTTCACTGTAAAAAAAAAGTCGAATTGTTACTTTATGCACAGTCAAATTTATATGACAAAATTAGAATCCACACGATGAACAACGCACCAGTTAAGCACAGGTCACACCACTTTTTAAGGAAACTTGTGCTATCCGCCGATAAGACGCAACATAACACGGCTGGAATGGCTAAAATTTTGGCGTTCTAACCATATATTAGAGCAGGGGAGCAGCGAAGGTTTAAACTAAGGCAAGACGCAGGTAATTACGTCATATCCAAGAAATTTTAACCCGACGAAAAAACGCTCAGATCTGAATGGAAGGGATGAAAGGACACCGCACCAGCTGTTTTGGCTCATTAACATCCAATATTGAAGAGAAGGATCAGAATTATATTATTGCAGCTGATTAATGGACAGCAACAGAATTGTATGTACGAAGTTCGAATCTTGTACAGTATACCAGATACACTAATGTACGTCTTTGCTCTATTTCCTTTTCCTTCAACAGCAAACTACGAACAATTATTTCAAATACCCAACAACTTCTTTCCCGATCTCTCGTTCCTTAACATGAATCACATTATTTTCATTCCATACTGCGATGTGCCTAAAATAACGACTTTCGTTAATTCAGTTAACAATGAACGACGCTTAAACTAGGAACTTATTAAACAAACAAGAAAAACAAAGACTAGAATCGCTGTTTGAGTAAAGCCAAAGATTAAAAATCCAGAATTTTTTCATATTTGACATAGTGTCCTGATATTACGAGGATTAATAATTCCCAAATTACGACATGCGCACATCATATGTGATATATGAACGTCGTTTTGATGTGGTTGATGTGTTCACGCGTGAAGTCGCTCTGCAAGCCATGAAGGTATGTGAAAGGAATGCAACTGTAGTTACAGTCTTGCTTTACTTCGGCTCTAGATGGCAGTAATTGGTCAGCCTCACACCACCGGCTTTACACCCGGTGAAGGGGCACCATTACACATTGAATAGGATTGGTAGACCACATAGCCAGCATGAGGAATATTTCTTGCCCCTGCCGGAATGGTTTATGCATCAACAGATCCATCGAAATGAACGACATGATGCAAAAATCTGAATATCTCAGGTAGGTAAATCCAAAGCCATACAGATTTTTGAACACGAAAAAAAACCTCGTGAAAGATGATGCAGCAATTTACTGCAATACAAATACAAATACACTTATTATAGCTAATGGTGCAAGTTTGCAACATATGCCCTTGTTCAAAATCCCATGATCGAAACGTGTCGGCCTGCAATGAAGCCTGTGATAAATATATGTTTTATCTGGCTGGTTGTTAATATTTTGGTAAATACAAGAAATTTAACATTTGTGTCACATAGGCCTAAATATTAATCATTTTGATAAAAGGCTTACAGTACACGACACATAATTATATATAACTGGTCAATAGTGTAGATAAGATTAAGATATAGAGAGCTATGATTTTGCCTGTTATTTTGTGTAGGTGTGAAACTTGGTCATTCACATTGACGGAGGAGCCTAGGGTGAGGGTGTCCGAGAATAGGGTGCTGAGGAGAATATTTGGGCCTAAGAGGGTCGAGGAAACAGGGGATTGGAGAAAACTACATAATGAGGAACGTAATTATCTGTACTCCTCACCAAATATTATTCTGGTAAAAAAAAGAGACGAATGAGATGGGCGGGGCATGTAGCACGTATGGGGGAGAGAAAAGATGTATACAGGGTTTCAGGGTTTTGGTGGGGAAACCTGAGGGAAAAGTCCACTTGGAAGACCACGACGTAGATGGGAGGATAATATTGCCGTGGATCTCCAGGTAGTGGGATGGGGGACATGGACTGGATTGATCTGGCTCAGAATTGGGAAAGTTGGCGGACACTACTAAGAGCGGTAATGAACCTTCCCGTTCCTTAAAATGCGGGGAATTTCTTGACTAGCTGAGAACAGTTTTGCTACTCAAGAAGGACTCTGCTCTTTGGAGTAAGTGAATAAGTAAGTGTGAAAGTAAGTTTTCGTGTGTGTAAATGCCCGTAGTTATGTCCATGTCATCCAGCGGCAAGCAGGAGAACTTTGTTTCCACTTATATTTAAATTACCGAACATGCATGAGTGTAAAGTAGCAGACAGTGTGTACATGTCGAAGACCTGAAAGACATTTACCGTTACTGGGTAGGCTGTGAGAGTTTTACCTGAATAATCATAATTATGAATGTGTTTCTCCAAATGATAAACCGCGAGGAATTGAAAATTGCTTATATTAGTAGACAATTATTTTTCAGATCTGATTCTGTTGACGTCCATACCACTTGGTATCCTATACGACCTACTGGTTATGCTATGAGCTTCAAGAATTCCATCCCTATGCAGTTAACTAACTAAATTAAGAACTCCATGGAGCAGAGTCAGTGACGAGCTCAATAATGCTTACAGACTCAAATCCCCACAATATAAGGAACCGGAAGCTTCATTCTCACGTGAATTTGTCACTTGTCCCTAGCCTGAGCTAGATATATCCAGTCCACGACCTGCAATCCTATTTTCCAAAATCCATTTTAAAATTAGACTTTCAACTTAGTCGTAGGTCTTGCAAGTTGTATCTTTCCTTCTGGTCTCCCCAACAGTAACCTGTATGCATTTATCTTCTCCCAATGCGTACCACGTGATCCACCCATCTCATCCTCCTCGATCTGATCACTCTGACAATATCTGGTCTGGAGCACTAACCATGAAGTTCCTTATTAAGCAGTTTTCTCCAGTCTCATGTTACGTCCTCCATCTACGGTTCAAATAGTACGTACCTACCCCGTGCAAGTGCAACTACAAACATATCGGAATAAAGAGAAAAATACTCCAAAGATTCGAGACTTCTGGGATGTCGCGTCGTGTCGAGTGGTAAATAGTTACCGACATTTCGAAAGCACCACGATCCTATGGGATTCTCAAATCTGGCACAGACAGATATTCATTCATAAAATTTAATTAAATATGCATCTCTAAACAATACGCTGAAATCCTATGACAACAGCTACCTGCTCTTTAAGATTTCGTATCGACGATGCCACATCTTCAAGTTGTAGATGCCAGTCAGGCACACATCCACCGAATCCAGAATCTAAAAAGGACCGAAAACAACGACCTGCTTTTTAAGCGCGTTTTACACGGTTCCATCCCCACCCCCCACTATTCCTCTCAGCCTGTCCAAAATATCAGCGACAAGAACACTTTTTCACTTATTGAGAGAATTTTCAGAAAAAAAGAATGGTGTTGATTGCCTGATGTACAATAAACCCTGGGCGCTGGAGCTGTAGGTCTTGTTACAGTGGATTCTACTGATTGTGACGTTGAATTGGTTTTAGCACCACAATACCAGGCAGGCAACAGAAAGCAGTTAGAAATGTACAGGCGGTAGTAAATTTAGTTTACTAGAATGTGGCGGTTTTCTAGTTCCTGTATTGGTGTAGTCGTGGTAGGTGCAGCGCCACGCTACTCTGCTCCCAGAGTTCCATGCTTTTGATTAAATCTTAAAGTTTCCGTTCCCATTACTAGTAGAAGTCAGGCTGAAACCTTCATGCCGGAGTTTACTGCCTCAATAATTAACAGTATCAAGTTCGGATAAACTTCTTTCGACACCTAAAAATACCCTTACTGCCTTCGTAGAGTGAACTAGCCAAATGTTTTGTGCATTACAGTACCAACGATAAGCACAGAAGGAGCAGCACAGTAATGCTTTTAACTGTATAGAAAGGTTCGCGGTTTGAATCAAGCGAGAGACATTGACTATCCTTTTTCGTGGTTATCCTCAGACCCTACAGTAAAATGCCTTCACAATACCCGAGTTAGGCCACGAACATTTCCTCACAAATTCTTTTGAATTTGTTATCCATCATATCGTTGGACGTTACATATTGTGAATTACAAAATATGTCGTCCAGCAACCATTGAAAGAGCCGTTTAGATAACAGGTCGTTACAAAATCCTACCAAATCGCAACCACTACCAATTAACTAAACCACCAAAAAAGTAAAGGTCACATTTCCCGTGAAAATACTTCCACAGAAATATAATATCCACGACAAAAAAGTTACACGATGGACAAATAGTGCGCTCCGGTTACTGCTGTGAAGTGGAGCGGTAAATAACGGACATACCAAACGGAATGTGCAGTGTGGCGATGAATACAAACATTTGGAGAAGCGATGATAAATATCCGGTATGTGAATCTGCACGCTATGATAAGGAGATATCGTTTGTACTTGAGCAATATACTTAAAATAACACTGAGTGATGGTAATATGGTACAATGATTCCATCATTTTGAAAGAAACCTGTGTTAAATTACGAGACACAAGGGTTATGTGTATCTCACTGTGTATCTCACTGCGTATCTCACTGTGTATCTCACACGTATCTCCCGCAGTAGTATTGGTGCTCACGTCATACGGCGAACTGGAGGAATAAGACACACACAGCCTTAAACAAAACTGGCTCTGAAAGGCCATTCGATGTTTGGCAGAACCTACCTGAACATTCGGCTTTACTTGAAATGTTGTACTCCTTATTTCATGAAAGAAGGGATATTAAATTCGGCTTGGTTTCGTAAATTAAATATCTGGAAATCTGTCTATATTTCCGCGTGTCGCGCAAACACTGAGATGATTTACGAGGTCAGTCTAACTCACTGAATGAAACAGCCGCTTTCGCTGGGCATATGAGACTATTAAGAGTCACGTTTATACTATAAAGCATGGGGAAGAGGGACCATTAGATTTTGCAATCTCTCTTAATTACCCTGCGAGGAACTTATATTACTTTTTCTGGCCTACTTTCATCGCTTGATGATATCAATCATATTTACACAATCCCCGCCATTCAGTTGACATTAACACTCGTGCAGTGTGCACTGTCTCCCTCAAATGACATTTCTAGTAATGCTGAATACCGTCCTGTTACACGGCACAATGCTACTGCCAGTCCAGGATCCTGCCTTCCCATCGTCGCCACGTCGTTATATTTGGCTTAAGGGTGAACACGCCAGAAGGTTGAGGCTTCAGAGAACAATTGGAGTGCTTCATACCCTATTTCGTGAAGCTGAAATTTTAGTAGGCCATGTTCACAACATCCTTTGTTTTTATGCACAAACTAGGCGGTTGCGCAATAACACACAAAATATTTCGGAACTGCCATTGCGTCAAAGACCTACTGCAGATGCAGGACATCAGCACCACAACAAACATCACTTCTTCTTACTTTAGTGGGCACTCGTACTAAACCGACCTCACCGGCTCTAGGGCCCCCCCCCCCCCAGCCCCCTGTTCCCTGGGTACCGGGATTATTCCCCCGGGTGTACAGCGACGGAGGTCTTGAAATTGACCATTTACCTCCATCTAGTGCTGAGGTTAGAAATTAGCGAATCTGTATTTCTGCTCTTACTCTATGCTTACATGGCATGGACAGCGACAACTGTACCTTTTACGAGGGGTAGAGTCTAACACTGCACACCGTCTTAATTATAGCGGATTATCATACCCATATACAGCGGATCTTCAGCAAATAGTGTGAACTGCAGGCAGGGACCAATGGCGAGTTCTTTTGAGCGTGGTAAGGAACCACAGAGGCTTCACAAAAGGCTGGAAATTCCTGATTAGCTAAGTGATTGGCAGCATTTCATGCAAAACTTTTCCGCATTGACAGAATTTCCAGACCATCTTAATAAAACATCGTAAGTCATTTACAAAAGATCTGTTGATGGAAATTCCATATGGCCTTGCGGTAATAGGAACTAAAGTCACGCAGTAATCGAATTAACTGAACATTCTCGGTTTACCCTTCCTCAAGAGGCACTGAAGGGCTGTCGGCTTGGTTATCAGGAGTTGCAGTGCGCAGATCATTCGGCTGTCCACTACTAGCCACACAAAGCACTGGTCTCCATCTATTACTCGCACTGTACTATGGCGCTGTCTTAAGATGAGAAATCAATGAGTTATTCGTAGTCAAGGGCGTGAAATGTTGTGTAATATATGGAAGCTTATGTAACCGGAGGCATTATTTGGAAGAAAAGTCCATGGAAGTGTTTCTTCAAAGGTACTGGCTGCCACTGGCATTTCGAAAATAACTGTATCAAGAATCAGTAAAAAGAAAAGATATTGAAAAAGGAGCGCCAGTCTCTTTGTCAACACCGGGAGTCACGGCTGAGGAAGAACAACATTGTTGCAGCTGTAGAAAAATTGATGACGTCATAGGAAGGCTTACAAATCTGAATTAACAAAAAAAACTAGAGGCGGACTCTGAAATCGCTACTTCCTCTAGTCAGAGCAAAACAGCACTTTCCAGGGAGACAAGACAGTCACTAATGAACTTGGGTTTCAAGGCAGGAGACAGATTTTTTTACAAAACTGTCCGTAATTATTTTGAGGGGGGGGAGGGAGGCTTAGCTGTTAATGTTTATGCTTCTGTCTTTTGACAGATGGAAAAAGACGCCCGACAGCTGATGAATTAATCTTGGATGCAGTGAAATTACAACTTCGAGAATTGTCTACCCAGAGTAGTATATAACTATCAACAGGAAGACACAGCACTTCCGTACGTAGATGAGACATATTTGTTTATTTCTCACATTACACCATTCTAGGCGACTAAAGGCAGTGAAGGAGGACTTAAAACTCCACTGAACAAAGGTCAGCGTCTGATTATCATCCATCCAGGTGAAATCAAAGTAGCGCAAACACAATGTGAAACAAAATTAAATTTGGAGTTTATACCTTTACTTTGTCCAACGTCACAGCATAAAAGATCCATGGCTAGTGTCTCCAGAATACGCTTGAGACACAAGGCAGCTAATGCAATGCACTTAGTGTTATGTTAGTTCGTTTTCGCTAAGCTAAGAGTGCCCAAAATTCTATACTAAGTCTAAGAGTTACGTAAACACATGAACAAATGCATTACACAGCCTAAATACCTATTTCCTTTCATACGAGCTGTGAGATGGGACGCGGGAGTGTCTGCTTGCTTGCTTGCTTGCCACTAGAACTTGACACCTCACTGCTAAGAGCATATGATTATTACAAGACGGTACATACGCAGCAGTAAAACGTTTGCTGGCAAAATAAACTAATTACTGCAAACACTACAAAATGCACCAATTTAAATCAGCAGGAACTTGTAACACAGGCCAGTAACCAATGCTGTCTTTGTACTCTTCGTCCAACGTTTGATAGTATTTGCCCTCCAGCCTGCGTATTTCCCATACTGCAGCCAGGAAACCGAAAAGAGCAGTTCCTACCCTCGCCCGCACTGCTTACGACGGAAGCAGAACAGCTGAAACGAAGTAGTTTCGTAACAAACTGTGACGGCAGACGAAGTTCGATGTGACGCTACTCTTCCATTATTAGTCTAACTGCATACTTTCAGTACGATGTCGGCAGTACCAAATAGACGAGAAATGTTTCCTTATCGCAAACCCTTTCATGTGCAGTAAGAGAATGCATGTAACCGCACGCTCTTATAATATTTAAATGAGGCTCCAAAACAGGGGGCTATCATGCAGACGTGACTCTTAAGCCATTAATTCCCAAAGTACGTTCCGCCGATCCTGAGGGATCCGCAGCCATTTACTAGGTGATTCGTAGATACATTTCTGTAATGGCTACTTTGAAGCTTGCTTAGTTTGTTAAACATAATCGCAAAAAATTTCTTCAATTGGGGATGTTTTATTTCATTTTATGACCGTTAGAATGTCTAATTAAGAAACTCCCTATACTCAAAAATCGAGCAGCTAAAATTTTAGTTAAAGTCAAACTAAGCAATACATTGTTACGTATGCTACTGGTATGTATTCGTAGACACCTAAATTCGGTTCTGAGACATGAATTTTTAATTTTTAATACCTGTCATTCGGACGTTCTATATGTACGTGAGCAAGAGGAGGATCCGTGGTTAATTTTTGAAGCCAAAGTTGTCAGGAGAAAAAAAAAAGTTTGGGGAACACTGTTACAAGCAATTTTACCAGGTGACGTTTTCACGCAGTTTCTTACATATAGCCTGTTTTATACAGAGTCAGTTAGTGTAAAGCACAACTGTCGAAGTCAGCTGGCTCATATTTCGGTTTGTGGGAGGCAAAAGCTGCACCACTTTTTGTTTCAAATCGTGCCCATGAATTGTCATCTTTTTGTATTAGGTGACTGGCTCAGAAGCTCATTCGGAGCGTGCCCGCATATTCAGTAACGTTAATGGACAACACATCCCACCACAGTGGGCCACCTACTTCTATTAGCATGAAAGGTATCAATAAGGAGTGGCTGGATACCGCGACACCCGATACACACAAGATGCCAAGAATAGTGGATTTTCTGGAATAATTAAACTGAGCAAACTCAATTTCAAGACATCGATTGTTGATAGAATTTTCTCAAAACAGGGCCATGCTGCTCTACATTTGCCTCCCAACCGGCGATGAAACGCAACATATCAAATTTGGGCTGTTGTATTAGAAACAGGGTGGGCGCAAAAATGTGAATTTTTAAACTAGAAGATGTGCAAAAGAAACTAGCTGAAGACACATTTTCATTAGTAACAACGAAAGAGCGATGGACTCCATTCCGACAATTTTACCATCAACGTCAGGAACACCTAATACCCACACCAGCCAGGAGGATGGAGATGAATATGGAATACTTCCGTTGTCATCCGACAGCAAGTGTAGAAATTAGGTACGGAGATAAGGGACCAGATTAACGTTTTCAGCAAGAGAAGCGACACATTGCATTCCTTGTTGGCCTTTTCGGTGATCCTCAACTGCCTACCACCCTACCCCCATTCCCCTTGCAAGCCACGCATAAAAGCGGCAACCGCAGCACAGTCATGAGACGAAATCGCCATCGGTATGCAGTGCCAACATGCTCACTGCCGTAACTCAATATGACAGAGTAGGACAAACTAGCGGATGACGTCACCCACAAATCGTTTATCCGTCGCGTTAGACAGCAACAATTTCATCAGCAAGTGGGATTTAGTAGCAGCGACAATGTGCCGTACCCGTCTTTAGAAAGGATCTCGGGAATACAAATTAGGCATTTTTCATTCACCACACAAAAATGTCTCTGTCGTCAGGGGGTCGACAGACGGGATACCTTAGCAGAAAGAACAGTTTTCCCCCCAGAATATCAACATACAATTAAATCGCGCTTGCACGCCACGACATTTATTGTGCAGTTGTTGGCACATAGGTTATATTAAGGTAGAGGTAAAGTGATCCCGTTATAGGCCCTGTGTGGCCCAGAGGGTGGGTATAGGTATAGCTCTACTCTTCCATGACCGCGGCACTAGAAGGAAGTGAGTGGTCAGCAGCACGCCCCGGCCGCACTTTACCCTCGGGAAAGACCCGGTACCCGTTTTACAGAAGGCTGGGTGGGCCCCAGGGCCGGTCTGGACGGGCGGAAAGTCTCATCCCCGCCGGGATTCGATCCCGGACCGTCCAGCCCGTAGTCAGTCGCTATACCGACTGAGCTACCGGGCCCACGGTTATATTAAGGACTCTATGCACTTAAAATCGGAAGTTCCTTTGTATTTTCTTTTCTCAATGATACGCTACAAGGAAAACTTTGCAGAGTAATGGTAATTACGACAAACCATCTCACGTTATTTATCCATCTATCCGATACCATCGGCCGCTGACTTGCTAGGAGTGTGGGTTCGAATCCCACTAGGGCCATGGTTGTCTGTCTGTTGTGAGTGTTGATGTTGTCAGGTAGAGGTCTCTGCCTTGGGCTGTCACGGCTGTCCAAAGGAGTCCTAGCGAGTGTGGTGTGTCCAGTGAGTGTGATGGCGAAACCACGTTAAGGTGAGGCCATAACCGGAACCGGGTCAAAGCGCCACAGGAAAAAGCAAGACAGTCAACTTACGTATAACATAACAAAGAGTCAGGTTCGTGCAACAATTATTGCAGTGGAAAAGCGGTAAGTGATATGTATTCTGAGAGTGTGTTTGTGGCCTTAGGTATGCAGCGTGTAATGTGCATGCGTCACATTGACACACTCACAACAGACAGACATCCATTCCCCCAGTGGGATTCGAACCCACAGTCTCAGCAGGCGAGCGGCCACAGAACTACGACCTAGACCGCGCGGCCACTGGGACCGGCATGTAATTATTTACACAAAATTACGAATCAGAAATGCTAATACAGTCACCTTCTTTCAGATATCAGGTACGCGTTTTCTTCAGTGTTACAGACTTTCAGTAGATTATACCATGTACCAATTTTAGCAATTCGTACTTTGCACCTGTGGAGCATTATTGCCAACTTACGAAAGTCCCAATTAAAATTATGCATTTTATCGAACTGTCGCTTGTGTGTAGCTTTCTGACTATTGCACTGCTAAAGCAGGCGTACCAATTTCAAGCTCCAACACTCCGTTAAACATGTCCTTTATCGACAACGCACACAATCACATAGCTGTATGTTTCAGCATTAAGTTACATAGCCATCAAGTTAATTATCTTTCGTGTATACTGGCAGTGTGTAAATACAGAATTTATGTAATTAATCTCAATATAATGTAACTTGACATCTAAATGTATATATATGATTGAGTATCGTGAATGAATATAATGCATGTGCGATAAATAGGACAGGTATAACACTTTATATCCGATATCAATAACTGAAATTAGGTTAAACACTTTATTATCCAACTAATGCACAATATATTATATGTAGATACAATTAACAGGATAAAATATTTAAAAGTGCTCCAACATGTTTCGGATCACAGAGGATGCATCATCAGAGAGCCTTGTACAGTGATTGGCTAAAAATTACAAGAATGATTCTATCGTGTCTGTTGACAAGGACAAGGTCAGTGTTATGGCAGCATATTGTGACTGTAATTAGATAAAACAAGGGCGGTATGTTTTAGAGACAAATTAATAACCAAAACAACATGAAATGAAAAAAAAATGTAATAAAGTATAACATAGAACTTACCCCGTTGTACGTGTGTGTAGTTCACTGTATACGAAGGCACTGCCTTACGGAATGACCTACCTAGCATTCCGTAAGGCAGTGCCTTCGTATACAGTGAGCCCACATACCACGTGACCTACCTAGCATTCCGTAAGGCAGTGCCTTCGTATACAGTGAACTACACACACGTACAACGGGGTAAGTTCTGTGTTATACTTTATTACATTTTTTTTATTTCATGTTGTTTTGGCTATTAATTTGTCTCTAAAACATACCGCCCTTGTTTTATCTAATTACAGTCACAATATGCTGCCATAACACTGACCTTGTCCTTGTCAACAGACACGATAGAATCATTCTTG
>Ga0136643_10007253_pt1 | contig 16010 bp, 10 predicted proteins | sample TergutLab28metaG_FD_96883 | JGI IMG/M metagenome (GOLD analysis project Ga0136643, IMG submission 96883) | Labiotermes labralis P1 segment gut microbial communities from Petit-Saut dam, French Guiana - Lab288 P1 (version 3) (version 3) | ecosystem: Host-associated > Arthropoda: Insects >... | reverse complement strand
GGGCAGGCCCAGGATAGAGATAGGTGGCGGACGCTTGTGAGTGCGGTAATGAACCTTCGGGTTCCGTGAAATGCGGGGAATTTCTTGAATAGCTGCAAACCAGTTAGCTTCTTAAGAAGGACTCTGCACCATGGAGTAAGTAAGTAATGAGTAATTGTGTGGGCTGGGTAGCTCAGTCGGTATAGCGACTAACTACAGGCTGGACATTCTGGGATCGAATCCCAGTGGGGACGAGATTTTCTGCCCATCCAGACTGGCCTTGGAGCCCACCCAGCCTCCTGTAAAATGGGTACCGGGTCTTTCCCAGGGGTAAAGTTCGGCCGGGGCGTGCTGCTGACCACTTACCCCCTTCTAGTGCCGTGGTCATGGAAGAGTAGAGCTTATACATCTACCCACCGTCTGGGGCACACCGGGCCTGTAATGGGATCACTTTACCATTTTACCTTTTTACGAGTGTGTAACACTGTGATATAGAATCTAAAGATCCAGCCTCACTAGCACTATAGTCATCACTAGACACAAAGGTTTCCCCACTGTCGCATAACCAGCCCATTGTAGCCTCCTAGATTGCATTATTCTAACAGTACTAAGCAGCTTGTACAAATGACTCCAAGTGTATCATTATGTAATATTAACTGGTAAATTTTATTAAGAATTCCACTCACTTTCACCCATTGTTAACTTCTTTCGGAAACATTCTCTGAAATTTAGAACAACAAGATTATTATAATGGCTGAAGAATGAGACACCATAATTTACATGTGAAAACACAGAGGTAAGATTTTTCAGATGATTTTTAAAAGTGTAAGCAGCCCTCATTTAACCTTACCCCATACAATATTTCACTAACAGTAACAGATATGAGTGAACAAAGATTCAATCAACATTACCCAGACTCAGATTAACATTGTTTTCTCAAGCACATTTCTTTTTTATGTGGAAAAAAGCATGTTAATTTGTTCCCTGACAGCATGGTATTGTGGGTTCTCAGATTGTGGAGGAGATGACCTCTTGATATGGGGAGTAACTGGGCATAGTGAATAAATAGTCCCTGGTAGCCGGTAGCGGGTGATTGTGGCATGCACCTTCAGGTGCCATAAAATGTTGGGAATTCCTTGACTAGGCAAAGAACTATTTAGTTTCTCAAGAACCCTCTTCTCTATGGAGTTATATAATGGAAAAAAATGCTCTGTTTTATGTTATTTTTGCCCCACAATGAGATTTGCAGGAACATAACTCCATGCTGAATGAGGACATAGGGTAACTGCATTTGTTTTACTTTCATTCATATGGTGTTCTTCCAGAATAAATTGTCAATTTTATCTCTCCACCACTATTTTCAGAATGATAGATCTGAGCCAAATCTGTATTTTATAACATATAAGTAACAAATAATGACTGCAGCATGGACAATGACGTGTCTCACCTGTCTGAGATGTAGCCATCCAGAGCACATTTGTATGCTTGGGTGATGAGTTCTGTATTCTCACAGTTCATATGAATTGTGCATTGGTGGAGTGGCATTGGCTTATTTGCTTTCTTACATGGATCAGCCAGAAAGTTGGGCAATTTATCCACTGCAACTGTGAAGTTTCTTATGATTAAGAAGCATAGTCATTACAGTACAAACCTGGTTTAGACAATCATTAATTGTTCTGCGAGTGCGTGACGTATTGGGAATGTCACAATTACGCTACAGACTGTATTTGATCTTGACATGTATTTGTTATGCATGATGCTTTGAGAGTTTAATATAACTCCAGGTTTACATTATTGGTTGTCAATGTAATGAGTTTATATTTATTGACTTTACTGTAGCAGTGATTAAATCTGTAATCCTTTAGATTTAACCACTAGTAAATAATCTGGCTGACGAAAATATCACATTTATAATAATTCAGCCTGTAAAGGTTCTTCATAGATTGGTTATTAGAAATATTGGGCTTTGTAACTTGCAGGATTCTAATCCAGTTTTGTGGTAAATATTATCTTCTGTTTAAAATTATAATGATCCTGTGATGATAAGACAGGGTGGCAGGAAGCTGACAAACACATTTCTGAAAGCACTGCAAGTGGGAGGGGGCAGAGTCTGCACACAGAGGAGGAGATTATGTAATACCATTTCAGAACCTGTTCAGTAATAATGGATCGGTATAGTGTGTAGCCTGTTAATGAGTGACAAAGAAGCATCTTCATGTATCAGGTATCGCATGGCCTGAACAGTCACCGAGCTTCACAGTCCTGGCTTACTTCCTGTGGGGAAACTTGGAAAAAATGTATACATAGGAATTCCACACGCACAACACGAGCTGGAACGTGCTATTCAGGATGAAACTGCAACCATGAATCAAGAGCTGATGCATTGAGTTTTTAATAATTTTGTGAATCATTTAAGACAATGCATTGCAATTGAAGGAGGCCACCTTCAAGATTTTATTTATCAAAAGTAGTAAATACGTAGTAAATTGCTTGCTTTCTAAATAAAACTTGTGTAGCAGCAAACCCATTTGGTATCAACTAAATGCACATTCTTAATTAGTACAAACATTAAATGAGTTTCTCCAGCATGTTTTATGGTGTATTTCATTTCATCTTTTTTTTGTTATGTAAAATATTCTTTGTCACAAAGTGTCAGTCAGCTCTGCGCCACCCTGTATTTTGAACAGAGCTGCATATTTTTTCCAAGAGGTTTCATTTTTGTAACCAGAAAACTGGAAGTTCAATCTGTGGAATTTACTAGTAAAGGTAAAGGTTTCCTGTTACAGGCCCAGTGTGGCCCAGAGGGTGGGTAGAGGTATAGCTCTACTCTTCCATGACTGCAGCACTAGAAGGGGGTGAGTGGTCAGCAGCACGCTCCGGCCGCACTTTACACCCGGGAAAGACCCGGTACCCATTGTACAGGAGGCTGGGTGGGCCCCAGGGCCAGTCTGGATGGGCAGAAAATCTCATCCCCACTGGGATGCAATCCCGGACCGTCCAGCCTGTAGTTAGTCGCTATACCGACTGAGCTACCTGGCCCATGGAATTTACTAGTAGTCATATGAAATAACAAGAGAAAATTTGTAAGTCCTACCACAATGCAAACTTGGTATAACATGTAGGTGTTTGTTTAGAATTCAAAATTTTTACCTTTGGCATTATATTTCTGAAAACACATAGTGCGAGCAATTTGTTTTATGTTACCTGTGGGCCAAATTGTGAAGCACAAACAGTACAGCAGCTCAGAGTTCTGTAACATTAGTCAACTTAGTCCATTACATGTTCACAAACATGCATCACTGAATGTCAGAAAGCATTGTGATTTTCCTGTAATTACTTAATTCCTTACAGTAAGGTCATGATACCATTGATTTTTGTTACTGGTGATGTGTAATTGATATTGTCGATAGCATCCAGGAACTTTTCTGGCAGAGCTTCCTTAGGAATCAGCTTCTTGAAAGTTACATATGGTGTAGCATTGGACAGGACTATATTAGCTTTGATCTCACGGCCTTCAGATGTCACCACACCAATGGCATGCCCATCTCCATTTAGACAGATGCTGGATACATCCTGCATTAATTAAAGTTATTAACTAGTATTAGGAGCCAGTAGTCTGATAACATGTTCCAACTCACAATGCATTTTTGGCTTTTTTTTGTGATGTTACCATGTTGACTTCAATGTTCTGGTCTATTTTTGGCTGTGCTGATGGGACACACAACAATAGACATCTTCAGACCTGCCAGGGAGATTCCACACAGATGTTACTTACATGATATTATTACAGCATTGTTGAAGTGTAAGGTTCAAATCTTCTGTGATGTAATGCTACGTGGAATATTTAAACTGCTGGGGTAGCAAGACAACAAATGATGCAAGATGTATGTGTTAAATTAAATCTGGGATTGCCATGGCAAAAGCAGCATTCAACAAGAAGAAGACTCTTTTCACCTGTAAATTGGACTTAAATTTAAGGAAGAAATTAGTAAAATGCTACATTTGGAGCATAGCTTCATATGGTGCTGAAACTTGGACACTTCAGAGAGTGGATCAGGAATACCCAGAACGTTTTGAAATGTGGTGCTGGAGACGGATGGAGAAGATTATTTGGACCAATCATGTGATAAATGAAGAAGTATTACATACAGTAAAGGAAGAAAGGAATATCCTGCATACAATAAAAAGAAGGAGGCTAGCTGGATTGGTCACATCTTACATAGGAACTGCATTCTAAACACGTTCCGAAAGAAAGAAGACATGAGCAGATAATGGGTAACCTTAAGGAAACAAGAGAGTACTGGAAACTGAAAGACAAGGCACTAGTTCACACCCTGCGGAGAATCCGCCTTTGAAGAAGGTATTGACCCGTCGAAAGACAGACTGCAAAATGGTAATGATAATGCCATATTGATGAGTTTGGATGAACATACTGGCTCCATCTACAGGTTGTAGGTAGTAAGAATGCATGCCTCTTGTATTACTTGGAATGTTACTTACTCTTCGGCAGTTGACATGGTATCATGTGCCAGAAGATTTGAATCTTTATCAGTATTTTTTAAGGTTGTGTAGTATGGCTGGTTTTATACTCAGATTTTCTTACACATGTAAGTAGATCTTAATTGAAAGAAGGAGGCTGAAAATATAACTAAATGAGTAGTAAATTTGCCACTTCAAAAATCTGTAATTGTCAAGTACATGTGTTCCCACAGTGAAACATTCATAAATCCAAAATTCACGTTTCACGGAGTGTTATGTCATGCCAACTGGTAAATAGTTCCTGCCATCTCAAAGGAGTGTAGTGCCTCTGAAACATCAGTATCAGTTATCACTGCATGCCATCCCACCAGAAGACAAATCTACATCAGCAGCACTGTGGGAACCTGAAATCTCACATTCATGAAAATGCTTGGACCTCTTCTGATAGACAGTTTCCTAATCAGCTTGATTATATCTTGATTGATGGGAGGTGACATTCAAGTGTACTTGATGTTCAATCTTAGATGACCTGACTGTGATACTGATCACTGTCTGTTGGTTGCAAAAATTAGGGGCAGACTGTCCAGTATGTAAGTGAGAAATATAGGAGTTTGATAATCATAAATTTGAATCTTCACATTTCAAACAATGTTGAAGTTTGAGAACAATTTCAGGTTCAAATCTAACAGATTTAGGCTTTTGAGAACCTGTTTGATGCTGGGGACACTGATAGGGCAGGGGAAAATGTAGAAAATACCAAATCTCAGCTTAAAAAAGTGACATTATTCTGAACTTAGACCATGTTTTTATGAAGGATATTCAAAATTTTTTGATCCAAAGAAATAAGGTACATTGCAGCAGGTACAGGATCAGAGCCAAATTAATGGATGTAAGCTGACCACTGGACAATAAGATACAAACAAACGTTGTGGGAATAAAAGGAGATTACACATGAAGAAGCATTAGAAACAAGTATATTTGATACTTGTACAGAGCCCTACAACAATGTAAAGTTTATCACATTGGAAGTAACTTAGTACAGGATGAGAAGGGTGATCTGTTTACAGTTGCCCGCAGCATAGGGAATAGGACGAAGAGTCACGTCTGTCAGCTCTTGAATGTATATTTATGTGGGATTTATAATATAATAGCTACAAATTTATTAGAATAAGTACAAGGGACGAGGAATTGTAGAGATGACAACCAGGTGAACATGCCAGAAGGGTTTTGCACTGTGGGCATTTTATGACTTGTTCTTTTCTTTCTGTTTTGTATTAACATCAGTTGAAAGAGTCTGCTTCTGTCTTGATGCTTCAGTAGATTGTGCAGTGTAATACATTGTTCCTTTTGTGTGTTCCTACCAGTTCCAAAATTATTCTTCTCAACATTAAATAATATGTAAAGTAACTGTTTTGTGAAATGAGGTGGTAACATTTGAAGTTATGGCCCATCTGATTGGGTCAGCAGTGTGTTAAAGTTATGCTGTTTATTAACACTTCCACACTTATTATGTGGTAGTACCTAGTAGTAGGTGTTCATAATACAACAAATATAAGAGTAAGGTTTATATGTCTTACTAACAAGGTAGTGAACTGACCATATTTGTGAATACATGTGCTCCATATGATGCTGCCACTGATGCTGCTGCTTGTGAGACAGCACCCATACCCCCCTCTGGATATGCCCAGCCACTTTCTCCCATCATGTGATGCAGTAATACATATCTAAAAATAAGAGTGATTCTCAGAGCAGGACCTGTCATTCATGGGCCCCATTAAAAAGCAATTAAGTTGTAATCATGTTGGTTTCAATTCTAGTCTAGAAAAATGTGTCATGTTCATATCAGAGGAAATTCATTGTGTGTTAGTGCATAATTATACACAGGGTGGAGCAATTTGTCTGCTGCCAACAGATCCTGTGGGTGGAGTAACTAGTGCATTTATTGTGGCACACATCACAACTTATTCCTCTCATTTTGTGATGTCTGATTTGAAAATTGTCACACCTCTGCCCTGAAAACAAATGAGATTTTTAATTAGACTATGAGGAAAGTAAACATAAGTTTCATTGTTTTGAATTTTACAGTAGAAGGTGTCATCTGAATGGACAGGCTTATGAAATGAAACATATTTGAGGTATACGTATACAGTGGCATGAGTGTGCTAATTTAGATCATGTAGCACACAGATGGATACCACCACCACCAACCAATCACCACCCCCTCCAAAAAAAACTTTCACTTGAGCATGGCATATATGTTCTGAAGTTGAGTCACTTGCTTTCTGAAATGTGCAAGGAGGAACTGTCAGGCTTCACCTTTGGTGTTAACATTCAAAGATTTTTTTTAAAATTGATTTCAGTTTTAAATTTTTAAATATTTAATCCTGTAGATTGGTAGTATTGCTCTTATTTGAGTAACAGCTGTCTAACTTTTCAAGAACAGTTGTGCCAAAGAATCTTCTGTTTGACTTGTCATTGAAAACAGCATTTTTAAATACATACAGTGTACAAGGATCTAGTAATGATTGATAAGTTTCCACTTAGGACACCAAACAGCCAAAACCCGAAAAACACAGTGTTATTATAAATTGGATCATATGCAAGTACTGTATGTATGTTCCTGTAGACTATCATAAACTGAACATGAGCAGGTGAGGTACTTTTAAAAAAACTGACTTAATCATAGATAGTCAAGAAATCAATCAAATCAAGGAGGCTGAGTTAGGCAGGGCACATGGCATGACCTGGTGAGAAGAGAAACATACAAAGGATACTGGTGGGGAAACCTGAAGGAGAGCTACTGCATGGAAGATCCAGGCATAGATGGGAGGGTAATATTAAAATGGATCTTAAAAATGGCATAACTGGATTCATCTGTCTCAGGACAGGGACAAGTGGCAGGCTGTGGTGAACATAGTAAATAATCCTCAGGTTCCATAAAACAGAGAATTTGTTAAGTGTCTGAGGAATATTAGCTTCTCCAGAATGACACTGTTCCTTGGAGTTAGTCTGTAACATAATATTCACTTAATTTATGGTTTATTTTATGACACTGTTGAAGTCAGACATAGAGATAGAAGTTTCCCTTAGATATGGTGCCATGTCCATTGGTAAGTAGTTAGCAACAGCAGTTGTGGACTGCTAACAACCGAAAGATGGAACCAGCAAGCTCTTCCAAAATGTCATTTATAATTTTACCAATGAAGATGGTGTCATATCCCATAAGACTTCAGTTTTCATCAGCACTGCTGTGAGAGCCTTGTCAATGCATACTCTACAGTAGGCATCAAAACACATGTATTTAACAGCATGATTTGGACTTGTGCAAGAAGTTAAAGTATCAGACATGCCTAGTCCAGAAATATGTGGGAGACTTTGGTCAGTCTGCTTTAAGATAAACATTTGAATCTACTCACCCACTGCCAGGTGTGTCTGGTCCACTCATGGTGCCTATCACTGCATCTGTTGCCAAGGTGCTCTTGAGTGGCTCTGATTCGAACCAGTGATTCAAAATGCTACTGGCTGGAGCTGTTAGGAATTCATAGAGAGCTGGAATATCAGCACCAAGTGAGAACACAGACAAGGCTGTAAAGAACCAACAGAATGAATAAACAACTGCAGTTTGAATGACGAATGTGCAGAACTTGTGAATGTGAATTAAAATATATCAGAAGAGTACATTTGAAGATTCCTGATGACACAAGCTTAGAGGCCAGTAATAATAAAAACATGATTGCAAAGTTACAGCCTTCTCAATACCACCAAGTTCTTAATTAATTAATGTTTAGAAAATTCTGTTTACACATATGCCTGTGTGTGTTTAAAAAATCCAAAAATTATCAAAAATAAAACAATTTTTCTTGCTGTTTTGTGGGGGGTTGAAACTTGATTTCTCAAAATCAGGAAAGTATGCATGCTATGAATCATAGTCTTGATGGAAATTTTGGACAATGTCTATTGACTGTGACCACATACCATTGTCAGAAGCAGATATGGACATTTCAGAACAGAGCACTGATGAGAAGCTTTGTAATTTGTATTCCTGGTGAAATATTAGGATAATCAAATTGAGAAGGATAATATAGGCAGGGCATGCAGCATCATACATGGGAGAGGAAGTAAAGGTGTACAGGTTTTGATAGAAAATCCTGAATGAAAGAGACAATTTGGAAGACCTGGACATAGATGGGAGGATAATATTAAGATGGATCTTAAGGAAGTAGAGCAGGAGTATGTGAACTGACTTTGGATAGGAACAAGCAGCAGGCTTGTATTAACACTATAATGAACTTTTTGAGTTCCATAAACTGCAGGACATTTCTTGAGTAGCTGAACAACTGTTAGCTTCTAAAGAGTCATTCTGTTCCATGGAGATAATCAGCTCTGTCTGTACACGCACACACATGCAAGTGGAAGTGCATGTTTGTATGCGTCTATGGACATTCCTTTCCAAGATCTGGAGTTGCTGCTCTATCACTGCCAGTCCAAGCTAATAATCAAAATATTCCATTTTTTTCACCAACACATGTCATCGTGTGCTCAGGATAGGGACAGGTGGTGGGCATTTGTGAATGCAGTAATGAATGATCAGGTTCCATAAAATTCGGGGAATTTCTTGACTAGCTGCTAGCTTCTGAGGAAGCACTGTGCTCCATGTAGTTAGTTGATGTCATCATGTTGTAACATACAAACATTGTTTTGGCTTTTGAGGTAGAACATGGACGCAATGCCTAAAGGTGTGATGAAGGTGTGTTATTAAAGTGACATGTATAGTGGACACTTTCCATTATCTTGTTTTCATTATACAAAACAATGTTTCAAAAACTTTTGCTACCCTCAGTACAGTAACAGAAGCTGTCTGAAGTATTTTTTTATTGCCATACCATTCATGAAACAGCGACGTGTCTTTACCATATAAGCAGTTTCACAGGAGACAGAAAAAACTTGACACATCAACAGACCAACACTGGAGCATGTTATGTTTTTATGAAAATTTAAGCAGAAACAATTTTTTATGTAGACATACCACTTCGACAGAAGGTGTGTTTGTAAACCAGTCATCTAGTCAAGTAGGAATCTCAGTTTAACGAATTGTGTGGGTTAATGTCCAATTGCTGTTTTGTGAGTGATGTACATGTGTTATTAAGAAATATGTGATTCATCCAAACATTTCCACATTTTTATTGTAAAAGTAAGTTTTAAAATATGGCCAGCAGGAAATGCTGCCTGTACTTGCTTATACTGAGAAGGGTAAATATTCACTGCACAGTGTATAAAATGTTGGGTTTGAAAACTGACATCTGAAGATTCTTCCATCAAACAATAGAGTCAACACAACTACATTTATCCCCTGTTGCCCAGAAAAAAAACACTTTTTAAACTAATCTTGATCATAGAAATGGCTTTTAGCCAAAAAGCAGAAGTACCTTAATTTCTATAACTATAAAAAAAATATATTTATTTAAAACAGGATCATGGGAAGTGCCCAATATATTTGTCAGTTCCATCATAAACGCCTTTTTTTTTTGGCAGATATAGTCAAAGCTGTTTTGCACAAACTGTCATTAAGTTCCCATTAATGAATGTGTCTTCACTATAGGTGAAGGAAATGATGAATGAATTGATCAAAGTTATTTACTTCTAATGTCTTCATAGTGTTGGTGGTTTCATCACTAGTCACCCACTGATTCACAGCACTTGTATAAACATTATATCACATTTGTTAGGTCCTGATTTTCAAACCTGCATCCTTCAGGTGCTGATTGTTGAAGAGAGCTGCCATCTTCACCAAAACTGATTTCTTCCTAAGAAATTCCACTGTATCAGCCACAGATAAATCAAGTAGCGGTTCAACAGCTACCACTAATTTCCTAATTTTCTCTTCATACAGTCCGTAAGCCTGGAAAAACAGGTATGTTCAATGAATTTTCATTGCTTTCCTTCCCTGACAGTTTTTAACTGTTAATGATTAAATGTACAAAAACAAATTAAAATTTTGATAGTTGACATTAATAATTTGAATCTCATGTTCTTGGGTCAGATAAAAATTGCAGCTTAAAGGCAAACTTTCCTGTATGATAACAGTAGAACTGCTAAGCATCCAATCACAATCTTATGGCACCTGTTTGTGTTTGTGTGTATGGGCAACTTGCTTACAGCATGGAGTAGGAAAGGAGTGGGGAGAGCACTGGCAGATGGAGAAAATATGCCTGCAGCAGAGTTGACTCTGTTTATAACAACATGGGTTTGTGTTATTGCCTCAGTCCATAATTTTATTCCATTTGTGCCTCTCCTGATAAGCACTTCTGTACATGTATGCTGTTTCATGTCCTTGAATACAAATAACTCAGCGGTTTGCTATCTGAAACAGTACAGTATTGCAACTGGAATATTCTGTAAACAACCATTTTTTTTTGTTGCATTAGTAGTGGAAAGTAATTATCTGCACTGTATTACTGCATGTAACCAGCACTCCTTTTAGTAACCCTATTAACAAGTCCATATAGGGTGATTGAAATCAGTGCTTTGTGCAGTGCCATAAGATAATGATAGGGATCTACACATCTTCACTTGAAACACCCAAAGTGTTGTGCTTGTGTAGGGGTCTAAACCAATTGCCCTAGCATTTGAAATTAAATTGGATGTTATCTTTAATGGTCCATCTGTTTTTTTAACTCTACTGATTTGAAGAGTAAAGTCTTCTGGATATGACACTATGTCAATTGTTAATTAGCTTCTGTCTTTTTAAAGGAATTTGCTACCTCCATGTCCCATGTTAAAGTAGTAAAAAATTACATCACATCCCACAAGACTTGAATCTTCATCAACTCCACTGTGAGAACACAAAATTCCCATTATTATCTGTTATTTTTTACATTTTCTTCTCTGTTTGTTCTGGTTTACTAGCTTCTTCATTTTGAGGCATTACAACTCTTGTTTTTGAAGTACTTCAACTTGTTTTAAATTGTCATTTTAAGTAAGCATTCCCAAAATGTAACAATTACTGAACATTACATAGTTAAGGAAAACTGTTTGACAACCAGTTGAGTTATTGTGGTGACTTCATTTTGTAAGCTGAAATAACAGAAGGGGCTGCTTTTGTACAGTACATCATACAAGCCATGTTCTTAAAGGTCAGAGAAGAAACAAGGCTTATAGCATACAAGGAACAGGTGTGCTATATGCATGTTCTCTTGAAAGACATTTCACTGATGAATAACAATTATGAAATGACAGTCATAGCACAAGCAGATGCATGCAGTTGTGTTAGGTCACACTAGATACTTGTTCAAAATAGACTGTAGTCTCCATTAATCCTCACTGGTTTAAAATTTTTCACAGTATGTATGTTGTCAAATAGATTACTGAAGTGATTATTTCTTCAGTTCATTTTTTTAAATCTAATTTCCATATTTAAGTACAAATTATATCAGAATTTCAATGTATTTTTAATCCAAATTCATAAGTTCTGGGTGAACAGAAGAACAATTTCTGAGATATATCTGAGCCTTACTCTATTACTTTATTCAATTAAAAGAAACACTATACTGTTGTATTACAAAAATTTCCAGTACCTGGGCATCCTTTTGTGAAAACATGGCTATTTGTCTTTTGTTACTGAGTGCATCTAATCCCAGTGTAAGAGATCTTGGCCCATTCTGCTGCCAGGCTGATTCTCTTAGTGGCGTGTATGAGCTAGGATTCCGTGAGTATGTCCTTAAACCATGTTTCTAAAATAAGGTAAAGTACATCAGTGAATTAACATGTCACAACCTCAACTGATATTGTTCCTATATCCGAAAATTAAAATTAATTTTTATCCAAACAAGTAATTTATTTAATGTTTAGAGACTTAAAGTCGATGTTGGTGATTTTTAATAGCTAACACTATTATCAACTGTAGAACTGTTATGTTTCCATTGTATAAGTACTCTAAGCTATTTTTGTTGCAATGTGGTTTCTGTTTTATTGAATGACATTGCTACCCACAGGGTATTTTAGCCATACTGGAGTTAAAACTGACCATCAGTACAGAGTTTTGAGAAACATGCATGTGCACCTGAAGTTCCAAATCCAAGATAATATGTGGTCGTAAGAGACTGAGCAGATATGAAGCTCGTGAGAACTTGAAACCTGGCACTATCTCCTCGGTAACGGTAGCACCACCAACTACATGCCTCTTTTCTAAGATACATGTCTGCATTCCAGATTTCTGCAAGTATGCTGCTGCAATCAGTCCATTGTGACCTGCATAACAAACCCATGTGTTTGTGATTAAGGGAGGTGAATATGAGAAAATAATTGCTTCTCCTTATTGGTAACACATTAGAATTCTAGGGTTAAATGCGATATACTGTAAATTGTTATTTCTATGTATGTTCTTATTTAGAATAGCGACTATTTACACTCAAGAGACCACACTAGCCAGGGTATAAATAATCTCATGCGGCAGAGATTTTCAAACTGTCTTTGTCCCACAGCTAATCAAGAAATTCTATGCCTTTTAAGGGACCCAAAAGTTCATTACTGTGTTCACTGTAGCCTATTGTGAGCCAGGTGAATCCAGTCCAAATTCTCATAACACAGATGTTTCAGATATGTTCCTAGGTGTTACTAGTGTTCTGTTCCTGTCAGGTTGTCAGAGTAAAATTTTCGATATATTTTTCTCTTCTGTGCCTGCTGCATATCTGACCCATATCATTCTTCATACTTTTATGATCCACATTTCATTTATAAATTCGTTTGTTATCTCTTTCATACCGAATTTCACAAGCCTAGCTCCAGTTTCTCATTAGTAATCAGCATACAGCCGCAACCTAAAGAACTAGCACATCCACCATCCAGTTATTTTACATCCAACAGAACTGTTACCTTAATAATACCGAACATTTTTTCATAGCCTGTTACTGCGTATCGTTTAGAGGTCTAAAAGGGTGCAGCGCTAGCAAGGCTTCCGCCTCACACTTTCGTGTAACCGCCATGTTTTTTGTCCCTGATTGTAGTAAATTAGAAATGCTGGCGTTCAGATGTGAGTGTGAGAATCTTATAACTGATTCGTAATTTGAAATGGAGGACACACACATTTAAGCAGACACAGACACTGATTCGTAATTTGAAATGGAGGACACACACATTTAAGCAGACACAGACACTCGTTAATTATCTCGAAAAATGTAAGATGGCGCCCATTCGGGAAAAGTGGGCGATGTACAAAATGCGTACTTCGTTTCCCTCTATAATTTCTTTTCGACGTATTTCTCTCCGCCAGGGGCATATTTACCGTGAAGCTAATGAAGCTTATGCTTCAGGGCCCCTTCCAAGGCCCTGGGAATGGTCTTAGCAATGTGTTTACATGGGCATACTTTTTATGAAATTTGCGAAAGCAAGATATTTTTACCACAGTCGGTTAAGTATTATAGAAATTTGTCAAGCAGTTAATTCATATAAATTTTTTTTCTTGAATTTTATGTTTATGGTATTTGTCAACTTTTTAAATTTGTAAATTTTTTTTATTTCTTCCCTCGTTATAAACAAATATCCACTTTCGCACCTAATTTTGTATTATTTTTCTTCAAGAGAGCCCCAAAAATTGTATAAACATCAGGCCCCGCAAATCTGGATCCGCTCCTGCTCTCCGCTTAAAATGAGCGAGACACGTAAATTTGCATGTAAAATGTCCGTAATTATTGACCTACTTTAAGCAAATTTGACATGTGTTGACAAATTTTTAGTAAAACTCAAAATTTAAAAATTTCGTAAAAATTCATTCCGCGGTTCTGTAATTAGTACTTGCGGATATAGAGGCAGATAAATATGCACCGATAGGCTTCGCCATGTAACAACTCAGAACTCCTACACTATTTCCATTAAACTTCATAATGTGGAGTCTCACTACAAATTTATCGAACATATAACAGTGAAATTACAGGTTGAAAAGTATAAAATTTTACTTCCAACTATACAGTTTTTCATAAATAAACTACAATTACAAGCCGATCGTTCGACATTCTGGGAATGTTGGTACACGCCCTTACAGTTGAAAATGTAACCTTGTAGAATGCAAGTATATAAACAACAATGTCCCCTTTGAATGTTTTGCGGGGATGGCAATTTGTTACCAGAATATGACGTTCAGGAAATGAGAGGCTGCATAGCTGCTCCTCTACCCAATACAAGCCCCGATCCCACCCATAAATTACATACAGCGCCTTGGTCCTTTTCTTCCTAACAGTGAAATCAGAAGTGCCACGCCAACTTAGCTAAACAAAGCATCATAGTTGACAATTATAGGTAAAATGTGTCTGCCCGCAAATTCGACTTTGTAAGCTGTCTTTTACATTGACCACTCCATGCCCGTATACATTCAACATTTTCCGAAAAGCTTCAGTAAATAAAGCGACACAGGAAAATTCATAAAATATATAATCCCCAGCCGTAAAATATACATTCATACCTCCGCCTATAATCACAGCGTCATATGTGCTGTTTGGTTCCGAAGTTGCAAGAACATGTTTAAGGCACTGCTGAATCTTTGGCATGGCCCTAAGGCTGTATGATTTCATGGTATTAAGTTAAAATGATATTATTACTATATCTGTAAACACAATGTATCTTTCTTCAAATCAAATGTTGCACGGTATTTCTTCGGTTAACAAAAATTCACAGGGCTAAATCAACACAATTTTAAGTTCAAGGAGATACACTGATAACAGAAGTGTATGAACTTAGTACAAAACGACGCTCTAGACCACAATGCCACAGATGATACAATTGCAATCCGGCAACTCTAATAACTGGGACAGATATCTTTACGTCAATAACAGAAAAGAGCGTGCGTATTTTAAATGAAATATTCACACATGTGGGATGTCAGTGATTTTTCTCGAGAAAACAAAAAGTGCGTATTTCAAATGCAACTGAATCTAGCAAACATTTACACAGTTTTATAAAGACATTCGTGTCAAGGATTTTAAGATGTAATTATTAAATTAGGCCTGTTGGCATGATGCAATGCTGCTCCCGTGTTTCAGTTCACAAAATTCGGCCCAAAGTACCGACTTAATTTTATTGCAAGCATTTCTTTTGGTCCTCTGATTCCATTTGTCATAGATTATTATGCGTCGACTCAGTCCATTAATAAACAATAGTTTAATTCAGTTTATGTTTCAACAAGCAAGTTGGCTCAACTGGTAAAGCTTTCGGCTGAATCAAATAATGACCGGCACACAAAATATCATGATTTAGGCTTTCTGTGGTTTTCGTCAGTCCTTTCAGACGAACGCCTACTTTGGAATTGGTCACGATCGCTTCGTTCGAATTCCATTCCCGTTTATCATTTACCAATTCTATTATTCGAGATTGAGATCTTGACAGCCGCGTAAAATAATCAATAAATAAATTATGGAATTTATGTTTGATTATGATAGAGGTGACCGCCTCTGTGGTCAGAGTTTCTGGCTACAGATACAGAGGTCCCGGGTTCGATCCCCGGCGCTACCAGATTTTCTGAGTAGTAGTGGGTCTGGAACGGGGTCCACTCAGCCTCGTGAGGT
>Ga0136643_10007251_pt1 | contig 16012 bp, 10 predicted proteins | sample TergutLab28metaG_FD_96883 | JGI IMG/M metagenome (GOLD analysis project Ga0136643, IMG submission 96883) | Labiotermes labralis P1 segment gut microbial communities from Petit-Saut dam, French Guiana - Lab288 P1 (version 3) (version 3) | ecosystem: Host-associated > Arthropoda: Insects >... | reverse complement strand
TATCTCGCCACCAGTACCCATTTTGATGAGCGATTCTTACGCTCGGACAAGTCACCTCTTACCGCTTGCAGAGAGCTCCGACAATGTGACGTACAGGTGCAGTGATTTCCATCTATTTCGAGACGACCACGGGCTACAATAGTAACAAGGATAAGGTTGAAGGGCTGAGTGAGTGGCCGCTACGTTCCGTCACAATTGGCTGCGTAGGATACAGTCCGATGTGTTCTGTTCTGAACACTGACTCCTTCGGCTGAGTCACACAAGATTTACAAAATTTCCAACAGGAAATACTTGTTACGTATCCAAAACGTATCCTCATCCTCAACAATAGACGAAGGTAAAGAAAAAGTAAAGTTTCCCCTACACAAGCGTTGCAGAGGTACGGTTCCAATCATTTTTAACTTGGAACTAGGTGCAGATAAGTGATCAGCCTCGAGCTCTGGCAGCTTTATCCCTTGGGAAATAGTCTCTGCTACCCATCCAATAGGAGGCTTTGTAGGACCCATTTCCGGTATGGATGTTTTGGAGAAAAGAAAAGACCCCTAACCTGCTCTAGGCAAAAATCTCTCGCTGTGCAAAAAAGAGGCTCAGTGGACCCCAGAGTCAGATGAAGGCTAAGAAGAGAAAATTCTTGCCCATTCTTAAAACCGACCCCACGTATTTTGGTTTTTGAAGTTCAGGCGACCGTGTATCGTGATAAATTCTAATAATAAAACCAACTAGATGCACTAATTTCTCAAATTTATTTTTGGAATAAAACTCTACGTGTTTCGGACAGTTCCTCTGTCCAACATGAGGAGTTTTTCACTGTACACACACCAGTGGTATATGTCATACGGGTTTTCTGACATATACCACTGGTGTGTGTACAGTGAAAAACTCCTCATGTTGGACAGAGGAACTGTCCGAAACACGTAGAGTTTTATTCCAAAACTAAATTTGAGAAATTAGTGTATCTAGGTGGTTTTATTATAAGAAAGAACGTATTTGATCCATGCATTATGAGTAACCTATACTGACTGAGGTACTCAGCTCCTGAGGTCTGTTATAACGTACGGTTAATTAATATATCCCTAAACATATGACGTATTCAAGCAAGTCTGCTTGCGGGGGACAAAAGCAAGTAAAAAATCTTATTCATGTTTAAGTACAGAGGGATTATTTACAGCAAGAATTCGCTACCATTCCAATCAGAACCTTTCATCTGACTGTCATTTATTACATGAAACCCCAAATTTGGAACACAAAGAACTGTAATTTTACATGTCTCTCATAAGAGTACCAGTGTGTTTACCGTCATAAATGACGGATTGGCAAATAAAGGGCAATGAAATATTTTTTATTCGTATTCAAATAAAAAATATCACAATGGAAAGAACGGACAAAGCGGAGGGTTCAGATCTTCTCGGATATGACACTGTTTCGTACGGCAAATGGTTGCCGATGAATGAAAAGAACGTACAGCCTTCGTCTTCTTAGCCTGATTTATCACTGAATATGAGGGCATAACGTTCCTTCGAAATGTCGGGAACCACACACCATACTACACGGCGTCATAACCCAGAAGACTTGAAGCCTCCACTACACAACTGTGAGATACTCAAAACTCGAAACAACAATGCCCCTTTAATATTCGTTTTATAGCGCAACAGCCCCTAGAGGGCCAGGGCTTCCTTATTATCGAGGCTTCACGACCGCACTCAATTGGACACACTACACTTGGTAGGACTCCTCTGGACGAGTCATCAGCCCAAAGCAGAGACCTCTGCCTGAAAACACGCAACACTTGCAAGAGACAGATATCCATGCCCCAGGCGGGATTCGAACCCGCAATCACATCGAGCAAGTGGCCGCAGACCCACCGTGCGGCCAATGGTATCGGCTGTCCTCTGAATGTACGTTTACTCAAACAGTTACGTAACAAACCGTATCATTAACATTGCTCTGATACAATATTTTGTACCGCTTCATTAATACGCAACATTTCAGTGGATTTAAGATTATTTTCATTATACCGTTCCACAAGATACCGTAGAACAGTGGAAAATAACACAAAACTGTGAGCATTGAACAAAGAATCGCAGATGATGTACTATTCTGCGAGGGCGCGAGTCGGCCGACTTTAATTTCACTTGGTTATGAGTTGTGGTTCACTCACAAGACTAGCGTAATACATATGTTAAACGAAACTACGCGTCTCATTCTCAGCGAAAAACATCGTTAGGATTAAGCGTGTCTAAGAACAAATTGACCCCTACAAGAGGAACATTTTTGGAGGCAATTAAGACGAAGTCACAAAAGGGCGGAGAATATTTCATAATCAAAAACTTCATAATTTGTACTCATCATTTATGAGTCCATTGGTTCAAGGAGGTTGGGGACAGGACATGGGAGTTGTCGTTTACGGCAAAGGCGAGAAAGGCATACAGGGTTTCAGTCGCGAAAGAAGGGGGAAAGGAAGAGACGACTTTGGCAACATAGTCGTACATGGGAGGAAAATATGAAGGGAAATCTTGGAGAAATGAGGCGTTAAGATGTCGACTGGATTCATAGGAGTCAGGAATGACTACAGCGACAGTGGAGAGCTCTTGTGAATGCACTGAGCCCTCGGACTGCACTAGCGAAGGGATTAACTGTCACACCAACTATTAGCTTCTCAAGAAGAAATCTAGTAGGCTGAGTTAATTACAGGTTCTAAAGCATCAAAGGACAGTATGATTATGGGTACTGAGTTAGGAATGACGTTGAAGGAAGTGATTGCCTCACATTTCATGGTACTGTGGCAAAATATGACTTTCACTGACATAATCCTTCCGGCAGCATTATAGCCTGCGGTCTACTCAGCCTCGAACAGAAATGAGTAGCAGGAAAGTTTCCTGGGATGTAAAGGCGGTCGGTAGGGCAACAACCTTATCACCTTCACATGCAAATTTCTGGAACTCTGGGAGCCTCAGCCTCCTGGAATCCTCTGGCCCTGTAATAGGCCTGTCACAGGGATTGCTTGAATTTTATGGCAAAATATGCCTGAACGGTCTTCATATTTGTACCGTTCATCAATGACAATTAAAATACTTCATTATCCAACAGATGTACAAATATATAATTCGTAGATACAATTAGAATTATTATCAAATATTTAAAATTGTTCCAACATGTTTCGGATCACAAGGGATCCATCTTCAGGGAGCTTTATACAGTGCTCGTGAGCCAAGCACTGTATAAAGCTCCATGATGATGGATCCCTTGTGAACCGAAATATGTTGGAGCAATTTTAAATATTTTTAAATATTTTATAATAATTCTAATTGTATCTACGAATTATATATTTGTGTATCTGTTGGATAATAAAGTATTTTAAAGCCTGAACGGCCTTTGCCATGATAACAAACTTCAGACAGGAGATTCCAACCATCGGCTTTGAAACACGAAGCAAAGGTGACGACCATAAACTGCGACATTCTGCCGTTTAATGAAGTAAATGTTAGAGACGAAAGTCTGACTCTGTATCTAGGCGGACTGTACTTAACACATTAATCACAGAGTGTGGGGGGGGGGGGTATTTTTTTTTCCTTTCGAAGTGACGCGCTCCAAGTTGGGTTCGCACGTGTGGGCAGGGAAAACCACAACGCGACGCGTCTCAGGTTCAGAACGTGCCGGACCCGCGACACCTCGATGTGGCCGACCGTCACCTCTCTCGTGAGGCCGTGTTACAGTACCATTACCGCTGAATCGGTGAAATGGAATGATTGTGCGGTCAAAGACAGAACTGTCCGCTTGCCAAAACAGAGAAACATGGGGCCCAGTACTTAGAAAACAGAACAAAACTCTGTAGTACTCATTGTCATCTACAGCAAGGGGCAGCAAAGTGAAACGATAGAAAAGAAACAGGGTAGACATTGTGATGGAATATTATAAACTTTAATGCAGGAATTACTGCAATTTTCGTCTAGATTTCAACGGAAAATTGTCATAATTGTTATTTACGTTATGTGCAGATTAGCCCTTCGAAAGCTAAAATGAATCTACGTTATATATTTATACAGTTCGTACCTTACAGAGAAAACACTGCTTCCATTAGAGTATTATCTTGTTAATGCTCTGTAGGGGAATAACGGCTCTTTGTTCTAAGAATCATAAGGAATGTATAAAACACTATGACAGCACGTTAATAGCTTTCACTGTTACGTATACATCTTCCATATATATATAAAAAGAACTAAAAACTGGCAACTGTGGCGGTTTGATACATTTTTTAACATTTAATATCAAAATACTGTAATGTATGGTTATCAGTTTTATGTATTTAAGCTTCTCAAGATTTTGATCATCCCTGTAAGGAGGAACAGAACCTAGACTGGCATGTTGGCTCGTTTACCTTTGTTATAATGACTCCCTGAAGATGGGACATCGGCGCTGAAACATGTAGGAATTGGTATACTCGTATGTCACAAATGGTGCATCACAGAGTGCACATGTTGGATGATATGTTGATGTAAGAACATGCATGGTATGAATAACATAAAATATGAAAGTCTTTTGAGGCAATATATTTAATGTACGTAAAACACAAAACATGCTAGTCGCGGGAATATTGTCAGTAGTTGTAGATATGACGACGAAAACTAATGAGGCACTGGAAGTAGGCATGAGTAATTTGGTAACAAACTTGATCACAAACATATCTGAACACGTCATGCAGAACGACGTAAGCAAACAATTAGGATACACGGCAAGATACGACGATATAAAATCACGAGGTTTATTTAGCTTGGAAAGTATCTGTACGCAGGCCTATGTACTTCGTTGCAAAAATACAACGAAATAACTACAACATAAATCCATGCAATTGGAATACAAGTCCTGTGAGCTCCGCAAGGAGTGTCTTGTTTGTTTCTTGGTTCGTTTGTCATCTCTGTGTCAAAAATAAAACTCACATGGGGGCCAAATGACATACAGAAAAAGTGATTACAACCGATGAGCTGTAAAGGACATCGGAGTGAACATTGAAGTTCAATTTATTGTAGCCTGCTATAGAAGAAAACCAAGAAATAGCATTGAGGTGCGGGGCAAAATTCGTACCATAACCTAAAAAATACGGAGATCTGACATAAGTATCGCACCCTCGCAATCGCAAATGTCAAACTGCTGGTTACCACATGACACAGAACCCAGCGACGCGCGGCTGACACACTGTAATTGGCTTCACTTCGTGGTAGTTCCGTCCGGACATGCTATAGCAGTGAGTCAAGGTCTAGGACATTACCGTAGCTATAAAATAATGGTAAGAAGAAAGATTATCGTTAGGATCGTGAGAAAAAGCTGGAGCAATGAGCACAATAGACAGGAAGGCGAGATAGCAATGGCGGACCGCGAGCGGAAACTGCTGCGCTGATGCAAAAATAGAACATGGCGACCACTTTAAAACAAATTCATGTTTCTGCTGCGACTTAATAAAGAGCCAGGATAACTCGATTTAGTGACCAGGCTACGGACTGCAAGACTGTGGTTCGATTTTCGACAGATGCAGGGGATTTTCTCTTCGCTCACGCGATTAAACCGGCACATCTCCAATGGATAACAGGCGCCCTTTCAGTGGGATAAAGCGGCCAAGGCTTGAAGCTGACAACTCTCTTCGATGCAGCGTCGAGGTTACGAATGCATGTAGCTACAGCACTCCCAAATGCGTGTTCATGAAGTACAGCATACTTAGGCGCAGGTAAACTGTGCTTTTGTCTTTACTTTACTTATATTGTTTCATTTTACTTTCATATGACTTCATGTATGTACAGACACAAAGACTGACGTTCAATCCAACAAATACGCTAAGTAATTACCTTCTAATAGGTTGGACTATTAAAGTGCTGAAACAAATGCAGAAATTTCATGACAAATGTGGCCTGTCGGTCGAACACTTTGTTGATTTATTCTTGTCAATATTATTGTTTTCAGGACACTTAACAATGTGGTAAAATCCAGTTAAAATCGCCTAACTTTTAAACCTCTAATCATTTCAGAGTCAATCCAAGGATGAGAAACTCTTCTTAATTTAAAGAAATTTCAGACACCCTCAATCTATCAGCTGTAATTTCAGGCTCCGTAGACTGACAAAATATAATGACAAAAAGTACATTGAAATTACTGGCTAACAGATGAAGTAAACTAACATTTTATTCATCAAAATAATAACAACGAAAGATAAAAAGGAAACAAGCAACGGGGGAGATGGACTTATTGCAAAACTATATGAAACTCTGATACCCTTGAAATACCCCCTCGACACTCCAGAGGGTCAGCCATCCACGGGTTGTAACCACTGTTATAACATTTTCTCTGACACAAGGTACTTAAAGTTTGGTGTCAGTCCGACCGTAACCTAAAGAAAAGTCTTATTTTTTTTCAGAATTTAAAGATAAAATATACCTTCATATTATTTACAAGCAAAATTCATCTCACATTACAAAGCTATTCAGGTCCCCAGGAAATGCAATTAAAAACAGTTTCAACACCCAAGAAGAATGGACAAAGTCTTGATAACACAATTAAAACCAAAAAATGCACCTCCACTGTGATTACAAACACTATTCACTTGAATATAACAAAGAAGATAAAGCTTATAATAGGGTATAAATGCAACTGAGATTTAAAGAAAGCAGTTAATTTTCAAGTAAAACAGTTTACACAAAACCCTGAAAGCAAAAGGTAATCATTCACTATGTTCACCAACACAATTCCCTTAATATTAATGTTTTAAACTGTAACTTGCAAACTTTTACAAGTGAATCCAACCAAAATCACAAGGAAAATACAAGATTTCAAAAGCAATACATTAACCCCATCAAGTAAAAAAATTATGTATTTACATTACTTCCTTCATGACATTCATAAATAGAACTGTTCTTGCATAACGAATTAGATTAGAGTGTAGGGTATGCTGTGTCCAGCTGCAACACAATGCAGTCACAAATTTTTCAGTGTAATATACTGAATTTTTCAAGTAAAATGAATTAAACTTTTATGATATTCAGTAATAAAACTTCCCTAGTTATAGTGAAGTACATCAGTAAAACTTCAGCAGCGGGAATAACTTACATTATTCTAATTTACACTGATGTGTTCTTTCATAAAAATTACTCAGATGTGGGAATCCAGGGTTTCTGTAGTTGTGTGGTATAGTGACTAGGCTACAACCTCAACAACGGAGGATTCGTGGCTAGTTTCCCACATCAGCAAGAGAATTTTCTTCATATATACAGATTGGTTCTGGGGTTGTCCGGTCTTCTTGTCCCAAACACAAGGAGAGGGGGGTTTGAAGCCAACCATTCACCTTCATCCAGTACGATGCTAAGGAAGCGTTTGGCAACAACACCCTTGTCTCACATGCCTTCGTGGTGTAGTGATTAAGTAAGCGCTGAGGAAAATTACCTTTTATCACAAAGTCTTAAGTATGGTGTATGAGTACATAACCTATATCCATTATTCACATGTCTATTCAGTTGCAGGTTTTTGTCGAAGAAATCGACAACGGTGTACAATACCATAGTTGTAATATTTCCACGACTAAATTTAGTTATATCTTAGTAAGATATAAGGTCAAAGATAGCTGTTTTACGAATCATATTTTCTCAGATACAGCGTTTGGTTTTAAATTAGACTTACGATTTCCGTGTCACCAGAACATATGTTTGGCTTCCTGTTCGGCTGTATTCCTACGACCTATCACACAAAAATGTTTATTCGCAAATTTAGGACACAGATTAATGTTATTCACAACTGCATTGAAAATATAACCTCACAAATGACAAACTAGGAACAGATTCCAAAATGTAACAGTTCCCGCGCTGTCAGCGACATCTAGCGTCCTCACAAACAACTATTATCGCGAGCACGAACGAAACTGCTGCTGCCACCTAAGCGATTCTCGATAACTAAACCGTTACACCACGCGCTCCAGGCTTTCATTGGTCGTGTAAGAACAGAAAATTGAAATAACATTTAAAAAAATTCCGTCTTCATACCTTTAAATCTGTCCACTTGTTTATCCGCCCGAGTGCAACATTAGTATAGTGGTTACTTTTGTTAAAACAGGACAAAAATAACGGACACGTTTTTCAGAAGGCAAACATTTGTTCTTATGCATATGTAAAATATAATTCGTGTGCAGTATTGCTAAATATTTATCGGAATAAAAAATTATTTGAAAAAAATTGTGAAGAAAAAGAAACACCATCTTCATCCCCAATGCATTTTACATGTAAGACTTTCATTTTGTGAGATAAGGAAATAATGTTTTAACACTACGTCCTCTCATAAACAGTATAAATGCTTAGGAAAACAATAAACAATTAGTGAACAATTTCGAATCACATTCTGTTCACCTGATGCAGGAAGTAATAGTTATTGTACTGTTAAAGTTCAAATGAAAATAGTTGGGTATGAAGAACCAAAGCAATTAAAATCTGAACAAGCAGTTCCAGAAAAACCCATAAACATTCTTACCTGCTGCACATACCTCCAGTCATGCAAATCATGAATCATGATTGGTTACATGACACTGAGAGCTTATTTACAGTACGTGATGCACATAGCATGATATTCACGTTAGCATTACTGTACTTCTGCAGCTGTAAAGTGGCCAAGGCATGACATAAACAACTCACATCCATCTACTGTTGGGATTAAAAATGTATGAGCTACATCTGCACACCGCCACATGCTTGAGGGTGTACATATCATGTACAGTGACAGATTTGTTTTTCACTTTAGTACAAATAGCTGGCATGACACTACTGTCACCACTATGTATCAAATGCTTTTGTCATATTTACTTAGATATTGCTATATACAAGCTGTTTACCACTATGGACACAGTTATATGTCAATATTGTATTTATATATTGTAAGTGTACTACAATAACATGACATGTAAGTGTTGTAAGTGATTGTCAGTCAAAAAAACTTTTATAAATACGTATATACAGTTGCACAATTGAAATGTTCATGCACATGTAGCATTTCCTGCAATGCTTGTTTGAAATTAAATGGAATATTACAGTGTCATTACTGTGTTGTTGAAAAATTACTTAAATCCTTGGATCAAAGCTTCTTGGTGGATACCACATATTTTGTCAGCAAGAAGCCCTCCTTGTGACTTCGTGGAGTCTTCTCAAACTTGTCGACAAATAACACAGTTGTATTCTTATAATAAAACCAACAAGATGCACTAATATCTCAAATTTATTTTTGTATTAGGACACTCTACATGTTTCGGACAGTTTCTCTGTCCGTCATCAGGAGTCTAGTACTGCATACACAGCAATAGGTACATGTCATACAGGTTATGCTGACCGCTTGCTAGTAAGCAGTCAGCATAACCTGTATGACATGTACCTATTGCTGTGTGTACAGTGCTAGACTCCTGATGACAGACAGAGAAACTGTCCGAAACATGTAGAGTCCTAATCCAAAAACAAATTTGAGATATTAGTGCATCTTGTTGGTTTTATTATAAGAATATATCACAATGCACAATCCTCTGAATTTCAAACACAGTTGCAATTCATTGCCCATATGTTAAAGTTCTACTGAAGGTAGAAGTTTTTCATGATTCAACCAATGATATATTAATACAGCATTGAAATGGCATGACTAATAAACCTTTCACATCTGCTTCTAAAATTAAATGCATACCAAACAAGCACAAAAGAAAACTGACTCTTTTGGTAAGCAGATTGGATATGAAGCCTCACTATAAAAGCCATTGAAGTTGGGGGATGCAATTTGGGTTCAGCAGATCTGAGTGTAATCAACTGAATATAAGGTACAGTTTTGTATTGTAAGACTCATTTTGGAGGAAATAAGATGACAGAATTAAAGATGATAGCAAAGTGACACAAATATAATTTATGACATGACAATTTGGGATTACTGTACTAAATAAATTTTCCCTTTTCACTTTCAGTTATTTTTCAAACCTCATTACAAGCTTGCTATCCACAAATCAGAACTGTTGGCAGCAAGCTCTGATAAATTTATACCAGCCAATATTATTGGTGATGTATTTTAATGGCTCCTTTCTGTGTATGTCCATGTGTTTACAGCTACATGCATCTTCCTAAAATGTAGATACAATACCACAATTCCACATGAGGCAGAACAAATGTAAAATTGTAAATTCTGTAAGTTAGATACAACTTCTTAACTCCACGTATTACCTTTTATCATAACCCTGAGCATGACAGATGTCAAGAAAGATTTACTGTATATGAAGACTCCATCCACCAGAAATTTTTAATCTATTAATCACCTGCAATTCAACTTTCCTTATTTCAGAGAAGAGTCTTTAAGTGAAAAACTCCAACTTTTAAGCAAGCTGCATAAGATTTCGACAATACTTCTCCATACACGATGAAGTTCTCATAATGAAATATTAATAAATTATCTATAAAAACTGTCCTTAAATTCCTGCAAAGAAAGTGGGGTGCTATACATTTTCACTTTTTGCGTCTATTCCGTGGATGAGTGTGTCAGAATTAATTCAACATGACACTTAAAAGTGCTTTGTCAAAACACACACATCGCAACACCACTCTCTGATTTTCAGGGCATGTAAAGGTACTTCATAAACTGCATGGACATTTTCATAACATTGATGTCTTTCATTTTTACTGTTTACATTCCCACTGCACGAAAAATATTCCTCATCCAAGAAAAATACAAATTCTTGTAATTTATTTCTGTCTAGAACTGCAGCTGTCATGTTCAAAATTTTACCAATATTCTGCATACATTTCTTTCACACACATGTGTTAGTGTGGGATATTTCTGACAAGACATCCAGCCACATTTCTTCTATGATGGACACTTTGTGAAAGCTTAGCAAATGAACACCTAATAAGATTTTATCCCTTTCAATTCCCATGAATTCTCCAAGCCTCTTATTTTTAAACCTAGCATCCATTGTAGAGAATACACATGATCACAGGATGTAGAAACAGAAAACACAGTTTCAGAACACTTGTTGCTGAATGTGCTAATAATTGGTGAGATGTAGTGTGTTTGGACAGCTCACACTATCCTATATCATTGCCATAGCAGCAGCACTGTTATACACATCACACTGTTTGTAAGACTGTTGGCTGGGAACTCAACAAAGTATCAAAACAAACATCATGAAATTCCTGGGCAATAAGGATGCCAATGTAAACACCCCATTTTCATACATCTTACTTTCCATTTTCTAGACTTAACATATGCGTTTACTTCATGGACTCCACATATTCTGCACACTGCGGCATGGACCCTTCAATTGCTCACCTCTCCAGATACAGGTGGGAACATACACCACGATGAGAAACAGCAATTTCTTAATTTGCAGAAGATTCATGTTTTTGGGATATGATGTTGTGTCTTCTAGGACTGTGCTGAGGATGTAGGCAGCAAGGTGTTATAAAACATTGTTAATTATTTACCATTCAAAATGTAGTCATATTCTGGAAGACTGGAATCATCAACACAGCTGAGGACTTCAAATCTTGCATTCTTCATGCCATCTAACCTCTGTCAATGAAGAGAAAGAACCAATGTAAACTCATTATAGGCATGGTGTGTTATGGGATACACATAGAGTACACCTTCAAGCTCAATTGAAGACTCATAAATAATATTTATTTGATGTGAAAATCTATCAGGGAATATGAGAGTGTGATGCTGTCAGTGAACTCATGTACTGGTATTGAATATGATATTTTTCAGTACTACATAATTTTCAATTCACATTTCAAAGCAGAAGAATATTGAATCATTCATAATCTGTATCAATTCAAGGGGTATCTAACATGCTTGGAGTTTGTCAATGAAAACGGAAGGAGAAGTTCATATAAACATATAAATTGTTTGTGAATATTATTAAAAGATTAAATTCGGCAATAAATGCCTTAACTGTGTAATATTTTACTTGCAAGTGACATAATACATTTACGGTACATGTTCCCAGTTTAGAAACTGTTCAGTTTGTATTGCTTATCAAGTCCAGTTCACAACAAATGCTCAAAATATCCGCCACCTAATTAACGCACACATGGACATGTATGACCATGAACTGCTGCTCCCTTTCATAGGTCCTGGGATGGTTGAAAATGATGTGACAGGCATAAATATTGTGTCAGTAGAGTTTCTCTTAATTTTCAATTGCAGCTGAATACATTTGGGCTTTTGAGTGTCCCCACAGGTAAACTAAACGTCCGAGGTCTACATGTTGATGGGCCACACCTTGAAAACTGTTTGAGGATATACATTGATATGACCATATTGCCTCGTTTTGTTGTGGGGAACTCATTCCTGAAGTTTGTCCAACCATGTATATGTTTGCAACATTTTGCCATACCATGTTGCCGAACAGATTGTTGCAGCTCCTACATTTGCATTCGGTAGATGCCAAAACTGAATTCTGGTTAGGACACCAGCTACTCTAACCAACGTTCTTTGAAACAGGAGACCACTTGGCCGCACCTCCCAATTGAGAATATTCTTATATCTTAACCATAAGAACCTAAAGCCTTGCACTGAATAGGTTTCTCATTCTCTTTGGTACTGAATTTCAAGTTTAGTCTGCCCTCTTTGTATTGATCATTCAAACAACACTGGGTGAGAATTACTTACAATACATGGTTTTACATACTTGTTGCAATTATGTACATTCTTCATTGCAGTACCAACATCTCTGCTTTATAGATGAAGGCATCATATTTTGGTGACCAGGTTTTGTGAGTGGGAAAGGTCGAAAACCGTAGGAAATAGTGGCATGTACTAACTGTCCTCTGCCACCCACTGTGAGCATTGCTGACTTTTAAAATGTGACTGACTACAAACCTCTGGATGTGGAATGTTTAAGTTTTCTTGTCATAATGAATCTTTCCTTCAATAGAGAATACATGAATGGAGAAGTATGTGTTTACAATTTACCTGCACTCAGGAAAGAAATGATACAGTAGGACAATAAAAAATATTAACTTACCTGTTACTGAGTAGGCCTACTTCTATGCTTATGACACTATTACTTGCAAATTTACACAATCTGCTGGCACAAATACTGTCTTAATATTTTTGAAATAGTGTGCAGAGCATCTTTCCTTTCTTACAGCATTTCTTGCCATGATTCAATGGCAGTGTCACTCAGCAGTTCTCAAAAAAAAGGAAATGCCTGCCAGCATACAGTTGTTTCAAAACATGTTGTTGGAGAATATCTGAAGTACAGAGGGACAGAAGACATTTAATTATTTTCCCTGTAAATGGGTCTGACATCAAAAGTCACCATTCAAAACAGGAGGACGTCCAGTAAACAAGAAATACATCTGGACACCCTATGTCAGATGACTGGGTAATATTGCTCTAAACCTGATTACGTTATGTCACATCCCAGTACACTCTAATTAATTCTTTAAAGCCAAGTGGTTGCTTGTGTACCACAAGGTTTAACATTCAAAATTCTACTTTCTGCCCATGACAGGTATTATTGTGTTTAAGACATTTGGAACAAACAGCAGTTATTTCCAAATATATACAAAGTGAGAGAAAAGAGGGTGAAGAGAAAGGGATTAGAGAGAGACCCTTTTAGGTGGGGGAAAAAAAAGCATCACTTGTGAGAAGGTTCCTAGGCTTTGGCCGCTCATCCTTCTAGTGGTGGTGGTGGAGTTTGTAGTGGTGCTGGTGGTGGTGGTACTAGTAGTGGTAACAGAAGTTGTATTAAATGAAAATGTAGGAAAAACATGTTATTATAGTGACATTAGTAGCCTGAAATAAGGACCACGAAATTTTGGTTTCTCACTAACAATGAAGTTTATAAGTTGGAAATTTAATTCAATTATCTTTTCATTGCAACCATGAGGATTAAATGAGATAAATTTAAACTGGGTGGGCCGTGGGAAGTGATATTGAACCGAATGGTTTTTATCACCGAGATGAAATGTGTTTTCTGCGCAGTACGAACTGAAACTTTATGCGCAATTCACGGTAGTTTCCGGCATCTCACTGCGGAGGCCTGGGATCGATCTCAGGCCAGGCATGTGAGATAAATGGTGGATAATGTGGCACTGGAACAGGTTTCCTCCCAGCACTTCTGTTTCTCCTCACAGTATCATTTTACCATTGCTTCATACACGCTTTATCTATATGGTGCTCGTACAAGGACAAAAGGGCGAAGCATGGGACCCTTCCAAAAACAATGCTTTCTCGAAAATCGTGGGGCATTGGACAGACACGTACTTTCAGCTTTTTCCTGTCTTCAAAGGTTGGTAGCGACCACGCTGCTGCATGTCGATTGTCGACCGGTGTCTTCAAGCACGTTGTGTTTCAATTCCTCCACTAGATGTTAGTAGCATGCAGCGGTCAGAGGCATTAGCAACGTAGCAGCCACATCGATATTTGCAATGTGCTGCTATCTGTTACGACGAGGGTCAACTATTCCGAATGTCGAATGCACTATGTGCGCACTATGACTGGCGCACAGACGCGAGACATACGGTAAGTGGGAAGGGGGTTGTGGCGGGGATTGTCATTCCGTAAAAGGTAGTGTTGGCTCTAATAACCTGCCATGAAGCATATAGCGGGAGTCACAACCTGGCCGCTTTTCCTCCGGCAAAGAGGCCCCGGTACTATTAAATAGCCCCGGATACACTCTACATGTGTTGCTTCTCAAGCTCGTAGCCTAGTCGCCATACCAACTACTGTTTACCCAAATCTTTGCGAAAGGCGTAACTGTGCTGGTTCGTATGCATAGGCTACTTAAAGTTGATTTAGATTGACAGTTAATGCAGAAATAATGAATCTTCACGTCACTCACGTAGTTCTCTTCCTTGAAAGGGAAATCGGCACGTCGAAAGTCTGTCAGTGAATTGCTGCGAAAAATGAGTACCAAGTTTAAAACTGGGATAGACCGAACGTACTTAATTACTCCATGCGGCAGAATCCTTCTTGAGAGGCTAGCCGATTCTTAGCTGGTCAAGAAATTCCCCGCGTTTTACGGAACCCGAAGGTTCATTACGGCATTTACAAGTGCCCGCCACCTGTCCCTATCCTGAGCCAGATCTAACCAATCCATTCCCTCACATCCCACTTCCTGAAGATCCAGCTTAATAATATCCTTACATCTACTCCTGGGTCTTCCAAGTGGTCTCTTTCCCTCAGGTTTCCCCACCAAAATCCTGCACACCTCTCCTCGCTCCAATGCGTACTACATTCCTCGCCCATCTTATTCTCCTCGATTTTATCACCCGAACAATATTGGGTGAGGCGTACAGGTCATTAAGCTCCTCATTAAGTAGTTTTCTCCACTCCCGTTTTTACCTCGTCCCTCTTAGGCCCAAATATTCTCCTCAACACCCTAATCTCTAACACCTTCAGCCTACCTTCCTCCCTCAGTGTGAACGACCAAGTTTCGTACCCATACATAACAACATGTCAAATTATATTTTTGCAATATACCCACGTTCTTGTACTCTAACAAGCATGTTATTAGCCAAAATATATTCGACAATTTTGGGCAGGGTTGAATATCTTGGATATGCGAGAAGAAGTATTCTTAGTAGATTCTTTGAATATATACTCCGGAAGGAATCATTTTCTTTGAAAGTTAAAATACATGTTTACCTCAGCGTGATTGCAAACGCTTGTTAATTAATACATGCTCATCGAGGATCTTAATTTTACTTCAGGGTACATGATACTTCAAAAGTAGGAACTTTGTCGTAAAGAATTCGTAAGACTGTGGGTGAAGTTAGTAACAACCTCACACATTACGCCAGTACCTAGAATTCCTGGCGTTAGTTTTATTGCTTGTGACGGATCTCCAGGAGGTGGGCTGTGGGTATGTGGACTGGATTGGGCTGGCCCACGCTAGAGACAGGTGGCGGACGCTTGTGAGTGCGGTAATGAACCTTCGGGTTCTGTGAAATGCGGGGAATTTCTTGACTAGCTGCAAACCAGTTAGCTTCTCAAGAAGGACTCTGCACCATGGAGT
>Ga0136643_10007249_pt1:0-15000 | contig 16014 bp, 11 predicted proteins | sample TergutLab28metaG_FD_96883 | JGI IMG/M metagenome (GOLD analysis project Ga0136643, IMG submission 96883) | Labiotermes labralis P1 segment gut microbial communities from Petit-Saut dam, French Guiana - Lab288 P1 (version 3) (version 3) | ecosystem: Host-associated > Arthropoda: Insects... | reverse complement strand
CCACAACAACTAGAAAACTTGCACTTCACCCTCTGCCCTTGCACTTCACCCTCTGCCCTTGCACTTCACCTTCTGCCCTTGCACTTCACCCTCTGCCCTTGCACTTCACCTTCTGCCCTAGCACTTCACCCTCTGCCCTTCCACTTCCCCTTCTGCCCTACCACTCCCCCTCTGCCCTTGCACTTCACCCTCTGCCCTTGCACTTCACCCTCTGCCCTTGCACTTCACCCTCTGCCCTTGCACTTCCCCCTCTCTCCTCGCACTTCCCCTCTGCCCTTGCACTTCACCTCTGCCCTTGCACTTCACCCTCTGCCCTTGCACTTCACTCTCTTCCCTTGCACTTCACCCTCTGTCCTAGCACTTCACCCTCTGCCCTTGCCCTTCACCCTCTGCCCTTGCCCTTCCCCTCTGCCCTTGCACTTCACCCTCTGTCCTAGCACTTCACCCTCTGCCCTTGCACTTCACCCTCTTCCCTTGCACTTCACCCTCTTCTCTTGCACTTCACCCTCTGTGTTGTGAAATGTTGTATTTACCAACGCTGTCAATAGCAAACATAATGCGAGTTAAGAATTAAATTTTAAATCAGTATAATTCATACGAAAGCCAGTCGTCAGATAGTTAACTAAAACCTTCTCTTTTCGGTGTTTAAATTCAGCAATTGTCACTTGCAGTTCAATTCGTTTTACTTCCTTTTGGGGGGTGGGGGGTGGGGGTGTAGTGTGCTGAGACCAGAATAACAGGAAACAATTTTCGTATCAACAGTAAATTAATTAAGGTCTGAAATGTAGCAAAACTTCACCCAAACTCGGAATTATGTTCATTAGTAAATAAAAACCACATCAAAATGTGGCAATTCCATCTGTCTTTCAGTTCACAATCTTCTGCTTGCCACTGCCTTGCGCAGGAACGCAAAATCATTCTGCTGTTATATCAGCTGTTCTGTTCTACAAGCTACTTGACTTCTCACATTCAAAGTAGCGAACTCTTTTGGAGAAAAAGAGTTCTAACAGAAGGTATATCGAGCCAATAAACATAAAGTAACACGTTGCCGGTGACCATTACATAAAAGAAAATTGTCTCAATTATAGTATAAACAACCAACTAGATGCAACAACAACAACAATTTATTGATAATTACAATCAGCTCAACATGTTTCGGGAGATAATTTCGCCCATCCTCAGGAGCACTAGAATGTGTTTACAGCTTGTGGTATAATGCACCGAAGAAGCTGTAAACACAGTCTAGTGCTCCTGAGGATGGGCGAAATTATCGCCCGAAACATGTTGAGCTGATTGAAATTACTAATAAATTGTTACTGTTGCAGCTAGTTAGTTGTTTATACTATTGTATCAGAGATGTACGGTCACACAAACATCCAACAACGTAAATTATCTCCTTTTGATACTTTTGGAATAATAAAGACAAAGCTTGTCAGACGTTGTGGATGCCGGTACATAACAGGTCTACGTATGACGGCTAGCTAAAAGTTAAAGAAGTCGATCCCAGTGGCCGTGAGGTCTAAGGCGTCGGTACGCGGCTGTTCGCCTTCTGGGATTGCGGGCTTGAGTTTTGTGCGTTGTCCGGTACAGAGGTCTCTGCGACGGGCCGATCACTCGTCCAGAGGAGTCTGAATGTGGTGTGTGTAACTGGGTGTGATTTCGTAATCTCTAAAAATGAGGAGGCTTAGGGCCACTAGGGCTGTCGAGCCATAAAAAAAGGAGTGATTGAATGTGATCATTTGGAAACCCTACCTGTAAGCCAATTAGAATGGATATTTTTTTCGACATTTTTTAACGATTGCTAACATTACACAGCGTTCGTGATGAGTGAATGAATGCCTTAAAGAATTCGTATGGCTCACTGGTGAAACAATAGTTGTTTGGGAAAACAAAGACCTTGGAGAAACCCTGTTCCATGACGCTTTACATTAAACAATTAGCTCACCGACTGGCCTAGGTGTAAGGGATCTAAATAACTATGATTTGAAAAATATTCAAAGGATTGAAATGGGACAGGAGGGGGGGGGGCTAATACCTGGTTTTTGTTACAACTGTTAGGGTAATATCGCTTCCATGAAAAGAGGATTTCTTAACCACACCCTCTTACTATCATTTTACCATCTGTATATCTGTATATCTATTCACGCACTGCGGTACGCGTGTATGATTAGTAGGTGTCTGTCATACACTCCGAGTTGAGTCTTGGCCAGGGAGGAAGTTATGTGGTTCCGTTTTGGTTATTTCAACTCCTCTAGCAAGCGTCGACATCACCACTCTGTAAAACGTACAGCGATGAAGCTGCCATCTAATGCCATTTTCGAGAACTTGCGTAGCTACATTCGTGTTCGGCTTAGAGATGGCAGATGTGTATCAGTTGCCTGTGAGCTACAGCCCTTTGTGTGAGTCTGCGTATTGCCCCATAGATGTCAGGAGAGTACGGCGGTTTTCTACTTACCACTCCGGTATTATATATACACATCATAAAGCACAAATATGCCTCCATTGAAATGGTGAACAAGTCTGCTCAGACCTTTGACCATAATAACAGTCCTTGACGTAAATAAACGTCTAAAATAACAAAGCGATATCGCAAAATATTCATCTAAGACTATGTAGGCGTTAAAATATTATAACTTATTCCTATTAGCAGTCTTAAGGCTAGAAAGCGATTTATAACCTACACTATTGAACACAGTTATGGGCCAATATGTCCACAAAGTCTTACATAAGTGGAAACAGCATTTAAAAGAGAAGCTAGTTATGTTCCAAATGAAAGACACAATAATTTACTAAATGAATGTAAGCAGGACTTGCTAAGTAACTCAGGGTACGAATTACAAAAAACAGCATGCAGACTGAACATGGCTGAACACGAAAAACAAAGATTCTGTCACTAAATATGAAGTGTGGGGGCGTGCAGTAAGAAAATTGATAGCGTTAGATAACAAAATTAGATTCAAGTTATTAACCAAACAATAATAAAGGACAGTAAAATACAATCACAAAATACAATTCATGACAAGTGTCAACTCCTACATGATTCGCCACCGGAGTGCCATCCTCAGGGAGTCTACCGGAACATCAGAACACAGATCCAAGATGCTAATTCAGGTACTGATCGCGATCAGTACCTGAATTAGCGTGTTGGACGTGTGTTCCTTTGTTCAGCTAGGCTCCCTGAGGATGGCATTCCGGTGTCGAAATATGTAGCAGCTGACAGATCGTAAATTGTATTTTACTGTATTTTATTGACTGCGTTTATTAGTTTATATATGAAATATAATAAAATGCACGGTGTACGTATCACAGAATTAACGTGATTAAAGGCCACTGCAACCTGTGTCAGCCGTAAGGGATACACAAATAATAACACAGAATTTCAATGCAAGAAACAGAAAATTAAAATTCATTTCGGGCAACTAGTATTACAATAAATCTTATAAAATAAAACACGAAAGAACCAGGCAGCAGGCGGACAGTCACTAGGCCACGGACTGGACGAACGAAAAATCGTGGTTCGACAGACGGCAGGAGGCAAGAAATGTTTCTCGTTACGAAATATTCAGATTGACTCTAAGGCACACGGGGCCTGGTGGAACTTCTCAGGGAATGAAACGGCCGAAGCGTCAAGCTGAACACACGCCTCCATCTAGTGCCGAAGTCAAGAATGAGTGGATTTAAACCTCCACTTCAAGCATTACATCTTCGCTCCTCCATACGCCTTCACGGAGTGCACAGGAAAAAAAACCGCATAACAGACTTTGAGATTGTCCTACGGCATGAGAACTTTTGAGACAGGTGACCAAACCCCGCCAGGAGCATAAAAGTGGATTTGCATTTTCCGTGTGGGTTACTGCAAGACTAAGCAAACCAAGAAACCAGCGAAGTTATGAAGCGACTACTTTGAAATTAAAGATCAACAAGATATTTTTATTGTTACACCGTGCATATTGTCGAGTTACTCAATTATTACACCAACCACTGCACATATATAAAATTTATAAAATGTTATATATGTGCAGTGGTTGGTGTAATAATTGAGTAAATGAACAAGATATTTACCTAGAAAAGTGCGGGATGATGACAAAATCAAGAGCGATGAATTATTTAAACCTGACAACCCTGGCTTCAAATACCGTACAATGGTAGGCTGTTATCAGCCACATAATAAGTTTCGTCTTGGACAATAGAATAGAAACTTTGTAACCATCCAAATGACGTCTGAGGGCCGACTCACACTCTGCGTCAAGTTTCCGTTCCGTCATCGTCCCGTCACCGTTCCTTCAGAATCGTCTGTATTCACACTGTCCATCGTGTTCATTCACCTTCCACAACAGCACATGAAAGGAGGCCTGCCATTATTTCCATAAAAAATTCAGCCCACTGCCACGGAATGCATTTTCCGTTATTTGTTAATTATTAGGACTTCGGTGATTAATATAATTATAGTAACTTCAAAATGCGTAATAAAAACATTGAAACTTACCTGAATTTTTTTAAAAACTATTCACCTATTTGTCCCCACAATTTTTCTTTCCATGCACTGTCACTATACTTCTTATTTGACGTGTCATGTATTTCCTTACATTTACGCACCAATTCTATTAATTTTTCATCTATTTCTGAAGACAAAGATGCAGCACTCGTTGCAAGAAAATACTCGAAGTTCAATGGAGGAGACCTAAGACTGTCAACATTATCGGTATCTGGCAGATACAGACCGGTTCGGACCCGTTCCGTCATGTCAAACATTCTCGCTCGGCAACGGCCACGGAACGGAACTGAGACGTGACGGAGACGTTCCTGTCAGTGTGAACAACTCGGTTTAATAATGCACGAGAAAAGTTTACTGAACGGTGACGTTCCGCGACGGAACGGAAACGTGACGTATAGTGCGAATCGGCCGTAATTCAGTAGGAAGGGCTCTACATCATGACAGTAAATGACACCGGTTACGATTTATAAAAAGAAGTAATTTCAAAACATTACATAAATTATTGTACTTCCCAATGTGTTTAATTCTAAGTGATACAAGATTTGGCAACACTGATGTCTATGCCCCACCACCGACCTGTTAGAAATGGGGACATTAGCAACAAAAGCGTTGCTTAGTACAACCAGAAGTGTAATCCAGCACCACATTGCTGTTATTCCTTCACACCAAACTCCATGTAGATGAGTCGTTATTTCAACAATGAATCACAACGTTTGGTCCCAGCATTTGTCTATTCGACACGAAGGAACGTACGGTAGACCTTGAAATGTATTGTTGGCCCTTGGACATTGTTGAGGCTGACACCAAAAACGAAGAAAAGGAATTCATCTATAATAGCCTTCTTGTAGGTGAATATTTTATTACAATAAAAGTTAAAATTATTTTAGTATTTTGGGTTAAGAAATAATGTGGCCTGGTAGCTGGCATAGCATCATTCTTGTGAGTTTTTCCCGCTTACAAAGAAAAATTCCTGTTCGCTCATACGCACCGAGTAGGAAGCACCAGATAACAGAGAAGCTGACAGGCCACTCCATAATTGTTGGTCCTGTCAATAGAATATAATGTCACCCTTCTGGTGCCTAGAATTTTAACAAAGTTCCATTGTTGGGCTCTCTTTCTGTATGAAAATAGTGAACAGGACAAAAAATTAAGGAAATTTACATAATATAAATTTAATTTAAACTTTACTTTCGTAGTTAATATTAAACAGTAACTAATACCATAAATAATGACAGTCACAAATACATCCACAGATTGGTTTCAATTTCAGACGATGTTCCCAAAATATTAGCATCATATTGCAGACCGATAATACAGAATATCAGGGCACTCTTATGAATGGTTGTGCTCTTAGCTGGCTACCAGGAGACATTTTTGTTCTTGAAAGAGAAGAAGCAAACAATAATTTCGGTTTTCAGATCATTCTTAGTATCGGGATATCATACCGCTGGTGTGTGCGTTCCCTGTAGTACCTGTCGGACCTACTGACCAATACTACTCTACCTTAATATGTATATCAAATCATCACGAATCCTCGTTATTTTCAATATTCTGCAGTTACTAATAGCAAAATGTCGGCCTCAACATTTGTGATAGTACGGATACAATTCGTGCATAAACACAAACTCATAATTCTAAAATTCTGTGTGGTTATAGAATTCCGACAAATATTCACCTCCACCCTTCAATAAGCACAATGCTTTTTTTTATAATTTGGAAAGTATGACAGGTGCGAGAAACGCCCCCCCCCCCAAACACACACACACACATGCGTCTAAATGCCTTATATAGGGCTTGTACAGAACAGACGTTGCCTTTCGAAACAAGTGAAAGATGTAAACAAGAGTTTATTTCGAAAATATGAACAGAAGAGACCAGTTTGGAGTCACGCGGTAGGCTACATGCGTAGAACGTCAATGCTACGTTATAAAGACGAAGTGAATCGGCTCGAGGACTGTATGCCGGTGGTCCAGGGTAAGGTCCAGCGGCGGAGTTTCGTGGCCACTGTAAAGAAATATATGAAATTCGCTTGCTGTATGACTGTCAGGTTCTCAATAAGCAATCTGCTCCACTTACTCATGAAATTCAACGCCGGTTACTTGCGACACTTCAGATTAAACTCGCTCAAAAGCTAGAACTCAGTAAACGAGTAGATGATAAGGTAAATGCATGAGAGATAATGACACCGTATCTCTGAGGAAGAAAAAGCAGCATTTTGTTAGACCTTTCCCAGATTAGGCCCGTTCATCCTTCTGGCATAAGTAATAAAGAAATCTGTTTTCCTAATTAACTGTAAACTTCTATTCAAGGTTTGGTGGTATTCACAGTTAGGCGTTCAATTTAGGAAAATTCATATCCGAGGTTCTTCATAAGAAGCATTCGGTACAGAACGAAACTCGAGAAAAATTTTAGAATTTGCTCGAAAACCAATAAAACCTGTACTGAGATGGCTTGTCGTAGAAATTTCCGTACATGTACTGACTTCTAAGCAGCAATCCAACGAACAAGATGTAATTGCATTACCTTAAAGTTTTCATAACTTAAGTACGGTTGCTTAGAGCCTCATCTAAAACGCAACAATACACCGGCTACTGTTAACTTTAAAACTTAATGTTAACATTACAACAACCACTTTATTTTAGAATTGATATAATTCCCAAACCATAGCCTTTGTCATAGAAGTCATTAGCGCATAGGACGCTCTCCAGATATGGTCCAGGGACATGGTGAGACCAATACATGGTGAGACCAATACATGGTGAGACCAATACATGGTGAGACCAATACATGCAGAAGGTACAGAAAAGCACTTGTGTGGGTTTATTTTTAGAATTTCAACATATAAGCTAATGAGAAGCAAACAAATTAACCTTATTAACTTCTACATAAAACTACGATTCCTGGTACTAAATAAATCTGATGCCGGTTCGCATTCCGGTTACAGCCTCGTTTCTTCCTCTGTGACACGGGGCAATTAGTGCGTCGTAATAAACGGTTGTTCCTACAGTAAACAGAACTGCTTTGTGGTTCCCAGAGTCCCGCTGTTTATATATAGAATTCGCTAAATGCAGATTGTTGGTAACAAACAGAGTTCTCTTTGTTGTAATTTGAATGTGACAGATGCGAAGCAGCTTTGTCTCTCTGAAGACACAGCTTGGTAGACGTCAAGTCTTGTACAAGCGGAACCCAACCAAAATGGAACAGCTATAAAGTGGCCAAAGGAAAAATCCCGCAGGCTGACCCACCCCCCCACACACACACACACACACACACTTCCCTCTAGCTGTTAACACTTCCACTTTTAAAATGATTTCCTGCGTTTCCGCTTCTGTCACCCAGCCATTACTTCCTATATCTATCTCGCTCACAGTCAGTGGCTACAAATTTTGGCGCCCGGAGCGGGCAATCATAAGGGCCTCCGTAACAGGAATTATGAATATTAATCACAGTTATTTAATTTAATTTTACCGGCTCAATAATTTAAAATTTGTTCAGCGCACAATTTTTCCCTCAATTAACATATTCATTTTGCTGCCCCTTGGACTCCTCTGTCCGGGGCGCTCGCACCAATCCCTTCCCCCACACCACCCCACTCTACCCCCACAGCGCTGCGCTCTTGTTCATAGCATCCCAGGGTACAAAGTACAAACAAGAAAATAAGAGCTGAATTGGAAAGGATTTGAAAGCATGGGGAAGTGGTCCAATCCACGTACTGTCCGGGAATTTATATGGAGAGCCTGAGGATAACCATGAGAAAGCCCTGTCAGGATGATCGATGTTCCGTCCAAAATCCTCAACGGTATGTTCAAATTATGTTACCGATATATCAAATTGGTCGTTGTCTCATCGTCTGCTGCAGTAATTCTTGTAGGGAAATTCTGTCCCCGTGGATATTGGCAGTAACAACGACGCTAAATATACGTTAACCACAACGGGCTTTATAGTTGCTGACATATTCGGAGGTGGTAGGAGGGGGAGTAGGCATAGTTGGAAGGATTGAAACTTCTCACCCGCACCATCAGCGGTGCCTATTTCCGTGTAGACAGCAATGATAGTCTGGAACTGTCGTCAGTGCTGTCTTCCGGTTAGGGCCCCCGTGAAATGTATGAACATGTGTAAATCGCGAACATATGATTACCATTATTCACGTGCCAGAATTACGGCGTTTTATAGTTTTTCTCGTTTCCTCAGGCGCTCCTAATCAGAATGTAGTCCTCAATTAGGCCTACTGATAAAACTGGGCAGTGGAAAAACACTGACATAAAAACGAAGCACTTAATTTCCATTAATCAAATTTAAACATGTGTCTCAATTTCTTTATTTTAAAGATCGGGTCAGGAGGATAAATCAGAATTTTACTTCGAAAACGTACAGGCGCAAGTTACAGGGTCATGAGGGCTTAGAGAGCACCGTGAATATTGGGTATTGGTTACGCAGACACACACAGTGTTCAGGACAGTACAAACGATATGAGACTGTGAATAGCACTGCGTGATGTGCGGCGCTGATAGCTGATAGCTCCACAAGATATGTGGCACTGATAAATGATAGTACCTCAAGTTGTGTGGCACTGATAACTGACAGCACACCAAGACGTGTGGTACTGATACCGGATAGCACCTGAAGATATGCGGCATTGATAACTGATAGCAACTCAAGATATGTGGGACTGATAACTGATAGCACATCAAGATGTGTGGTATTGAAAACTGATAGCACTTCAAGATGTGTGACACTCTTAACTGATAGCACCTCAAGATGTGTGGCACTGATAACTGAGAGCACTTCAAGATGTGTGGCAGTGATAACTGATAGCACCTCACGGTGTGTGGCACTGATAACTGATAACAGCTCAAGGTGTGTGGCACTGATAACTGACAACACTTCACAGTGTGTGGCACTGATAACTGATAGCACCTCAAGATATGTGGCACTGATAACTGATAGCACCTCACGGTGTGTGGCACTGATAACTGATAGCACCTCAAGATGTGTGGCACTGATAACTGTTAGCACCTCAAGATGAGTGGCACTGATAATTGATAGCACCTCAAGATGTGTGGCACTGATAACTGATAGCACCTCAAGATGTGTGACACTAATAACTGATAGCACTCAATATGTGTGACACTGATAACTGATAGTACCTCAAGATGTGTAACACTGATAAATTATAGCACTCAAGATGTGAGGCACTGATAACTGATAGCACCTCAAGATTTGGGGCACTGATAACTGATAGCACCTCAAGATGTGTGGCACTGATAACTGATAGCACCTCACGGTGTGTGGCACTGATAACTGATAGCACCTCACAGTGTTTGGCACTGATAACTATCACTGCAAGATCTTTGGCACTCACATCAAACGACAGTCCCTGCAGTCGCTTAACGAGTCACGAAGTACTCCATACTTTTTCAAGCCCAGACATTCATACCTCCTAATTAACCATCCTCTCCTGAAGTACATGAATCCAGTCCAAATCGCATCTTACTTCTTTAAGATAAATTTTAATATTTTCATCTCACCTAAGCCTAGGTTTTCCAAAGTGACTATTCTGCTCACGGTTCCACAAAAAGTATGCACGAATCGTAGTTCTGTTGCATGCATACTTCGTTCCCCGCCCATCACGTTTCCCTTGATGTATTCCTCAAAATAATACACGGCAAAGTGCAGGCAATACGCTTTTTTCCTTCTGCTGTCTTCCTCGGTCCAAACGTTTTCCACGGTATCCAGATCTCGAACACCTCTACTCTTCTTCATCCTTTCAATTTGGGTCCATCTTCACACAAAGATAACAAAACAAGCATGATTAGAGCACCTTTATCTTTAAGATTCTGAATATCAGAAGAAAAAACAAATTTTTATTATAAAATACTGCAAGAATTTTCTGAATTTGACCTTTCATGTCCCATGCGAATGGAATTCTGACATTATTTGTAGGCCCACATAATTTTACTTTGACACGTTTTCAAAGTATTTGTTTGCTCTCTGTGGTTTATTCCGCCTGCATTATTTTCTCAAGGCATAAAGGTATTATTAATTCTCTCTTTGCCGATCTCAGTGGCCCCGCGGTCTAAGGCGTGGGTCTACGGTAGCTCTCTTGCTGGGACTGTGGGTTCAAATCCCGCCGGGGACATGGATGTCTGTCAGTATTGAGTGGTGTATTGTCAGGTAGAGGTTTCTGCGACGGGCTGATCACTCGTCCAGGTAAGTCCTACCGACTGCGATGCGTCGCTGTGTGTGTGATCTAGAAACCTCAAGAATGAGAAGACCATGGCCCGCGTTGGGTTGCAGCGTCAATGGGGGGAGGAGGAATCTCTTTATTTACACATAGACCAGCCTCCTTACCGGCAACTAAAAACTTTTTGTTTCTTCTTTGTAACCAGAGAAGTATTTTGTTTAAGGATTCTCACAGTTCCTAAAATTGTTTAGCATTGCTGGGAGATGAAGAAAATGTGAGATGGGGCATTGGTTTAATGCCATTGAGAGGGAGAACTGAAGTAATCAGAGAATAACTGCCTTACGACACTTCGTCCACCACAAATACGTCACGTACCGGTTGGGATGGAGCTCGGTCTTAAACTTTACATTTCATGCATTTTTGTCTAGTAAGTCAAAACCTTCAGAGTAGAACAGAAGCTGTAAAATGATTCTGGCGAACATAAAACTTTATATTAATTTTGGTGCCAACGAAGCTCCTTTTGCCATTGTCCAGTCGTCTTTTATTAAGAATAGAAACTGGCCAGATACTGTGTATGGTTTGAAGAAGGAGGGAGAAAATTCATACACCCAAAACCTTCTACCTAATTATTTATCTCAGTATTAAACCAAATTGATATACAAAATTTGTTTCACAGTAAGTTTTATTTCATGCCTCTACATATTTCGAGCACATGTGCTCATCATCAGGAGGTCAAAATTGTATTACACAACCTCTGGTATCATCACACCTATAGGTGTGATGATACCAGAGGCTGTGTAATGCAATTTTGACCTGATGATGAGCACATGTGCTTGTGCACAAGACGGCCACCTATAGGTGTGATGATACCAGAGGCTGTGTAATGCAATTTTGACCTCCTGATGATAAGCACATGTGCTTGTGCACTAGACGGCCACCTATAGGTGTGATGATACCAGAGGCTGTGTAATGCAATTTTGACCTCCTGATGATGAGCACATGTGCTTGTGCACGAGACGGCCACCTATAGGTGTGATGATACCAGAGGCTGCTTAATGCAATTTTGACCTCCTGATGATGAGCACATATGTTCGAAATATGTAGAGGCATGAAATAAAACTTATTGTGAAACAAATTTTGTGCATCAATTTGGTTAAATACTGAGATAAATATACTGCTGAGATACACGGTCAACAAAATATCAAAATCTGCTACCTAATGTTGCACTTTTAGGTGACATTTGAATAACACATTTCACTACAGATCACATCAGCTCAATAATTACTTATTCTCTGAAGTTTTTAGCCTTAGACGCAGCAATTATTCTGTTACTGCACCTGTGCAGCAGTACAATGAGAAATAATGCTATAAAAAGCCGCCAAGAATTCTCCATTCTTGAATAATCGTCCAGGACTGCCTTTGTGCGCCATTGTGAAGTATTAGAGATTGTACTGAGCTGCTTCTGTGCCAAAAGTTTCCCAGCTTTCTAGCACCTGCCAAGCAACAGAAAACATGCCAGTTCTGCTGTCAACTAATGAATCCAACCACTGGGAAGTATTCATAGGTAGTTAGAGAGCTATATGGAATTAAGGAGCTAATTTAGATTGCTCCTACCGCTCTATATGTTCTGATATATCACTGCCACATTATTCATGCTACAACGGTTCTGTAAGACAGCTCAAAAGATATCACGAGCTAAAACCCGGTTCTTGTCAGAGACTGTAATAATACAACTTTAATAATTTTTCGAGAACAGTTTTCCTATTCAATAACACTGAAACAAAATATGTAAGCTTAAATCAAGTAAAGAGTATTATTGAAAACATTCATGAACTCGACATGTTTCGGCCATCACTTCTTCTCCGTGTTGTGACTACTTTTGTTTTGATAATATCTAAATATATTTTCAAATATTCAATCAGGTCATGCCATACCTGAGGCGATTCGTCGCCGACTTTACACCGCGGATGTCGAGTTCAATCCCAGGAAAGTTAGTGTGGGATATGCGGTGGAAAATTGATACCGAATCATGTGGCTCTCTGTTTCTCCTTTTCCCGGCCTCTTATTAAACGACCATCATCCACGCGTGTACCGTGCCTCCATCAGGAGCCCAACTTCCACAGATTTATTGTCCCAACCTCTCCACCCTGCCTCTCCCACAACACAAGAACGAAGACATTTTTCACAAATTTCAATTTAAAATCACCAACAATGAGACAATCAATACAATTAAGCGTAAAGGGGACGCAAACAAAACACATCAGGTAGTGGTCAATGCATATGATGTTAATACACTGGGTTAACACAGTGTATCCCACTCGCTACCGAACCCGGCATTTCTTTAATAATTTTACCACTAATGAGGATATTGCAATGAAATTTGAAACGGACTAACCGCATTGTGTAAGAAATGTGATGACATCATAACATATGCTGGAAGTGGCCACCATTTGCGTCCAGACAGGATTGAACCCGGCGCGACATATTTTGGGAAGGCCTTACCAGTACGTCCGATGTCACTGTCTGAATTTCTTCGGTGTTGTTTGCCTTTAAGGTGTCTGTGGTTCGTGGTTTGTTTCGGTAAACTCTCCCTTTCAGATATCGCCATAAGAAATATTCAGGCGGCGTCAGATCGGGCGAGCGCCGTGGCCGAAGTCCCTTCGGACTGACGCGGTCGCCGGAAAGGGACTGAATCTCGGCCATGCTGACGTGAGAAGTGTGGGATGTCGCTCCATCCTGCTGGAAATATCCAACTGAGATTTCCTCATCGTCCAAGTGATTTACAAGGGTGATGGAAAATTTCCAGATATGCAGCTGTTGTGATGGTTGCATCGAAGAAGATGGGACCAATTATGCGTCGCCGGGACATCCCACACCGAACACCATTCTTGTCTGAATGAAGGGGGTCTTCAAGCATCGCGTTGGGATTTTCACTTGCCCAAATACGGGAACGTACGAACGTACTCCTATTCAACTTTCGTTGTAACATCTTCATTGGTGTTAGAATTATTAAAGAAATGCCGGTTTCGGTAGCGAGTGGAACACACTGTATAAACAGAGGGAAGAGAAGCAAATAAGTGAAATCGGATTGAACGCAGAGAAAATTAGATCGAGTTTGGAGGTTTCCGCGCAAATGCAGTGGAGAATTCCTTTGTTTTGGGATACTATGCTTTGTAAATGTACAAGGAATCCCGAAGCTTCGAGACAACCTAGCAGAATCCTCATCCAAACGTCCAGGGCATACGGGCCCTTGAAGATGGGAAGAGTGCATTGAGTGGAAATGTCGGAAAGAGATTACCGATTGAGGTGGCGTAATACCCCCTAACGGAAGCGAACACTAGAGTCATCTGAATCGACACGGCGACACATGAAGGCCTGCTCTAAACACGGCATTATAATCAGGTGTAGAGTCTCATAAAAGGTGGGGAATGTATGAGCTTATTAAAGCCATTTAGCTTGTCATGTAGGATTCTTACATGCAGTTATTTAGGGTTGACACAAACACACAAATGTTTCTTTCGCAACGTTCAGACTGATTCTGGGACCCACCACCTGAACTCCGCATTCAATACGTACAGGGAATAGGCGGCCGGAGACTGAAACTAGCCAATCACATCCATCTAGCGCTCAGGTGAAAAAATGGAATTGTACCTCTTCTCCCCTGTTTATGACTTGATGGCAGATACAGGAAAAACTTTAGAACACGACATTTATCTTGTGTGAACTTTTGTTAACTTATGTGTATTGATTTACTGTGTGTGTATTGTTGTCTTACATACTTTAGTTGCCGGACTGCTGGCTAGAATTCAGTATTCGGAAGGTCCTGCTACCGGCCACCTCGGCACAGGTTTTTCTTGGTTTCCCTGTGTCTATAAGCAAATGCTGAGATGGTTCCCAAGACTCAAAATTTGCTACTGCATGCTTCTCATGTAGCCCTACCGACTCAAATTTCTTAGATCCTTATTTCATATTTATGTACGTGTATAATAACCACTGCCACCGGGTGACAACCCATTTGCAGTTAAATATATTATTATACTTATTATTATTATTATTATTATTACACAATATGTATGTCTCCTGTCACAGGCATTTCTTCCTGGTACTTCTCTTGAACCAGCGGTGATCCCCACCGCTCAGGCTTCAAGCTTAACATTGCAGTACTTTCCGTATTATGTGTGATGTTCCAAGTATAGCAGTCTTTTGTAGTGAATCTATCGAGTGTTTTCCTGGTATAGTTTCCAAATTTTTCTTTAAGCTTCTCGTTACTATTCCAGTGGCTCCAATTATTACTGGTACAATCGTACATTTGAGGTTCCAC
>Ga0136643_10007244_pt1 | contig 16018 bp, 7 predicted proteins | sample TergutLab28metaG_FD_96883 | JGI IMG/M metagenome (GOLD analysis project Ga0136643, IMG submission 96883) | Labiotermes labralis P1 segment gut microbial communities from Petit-Saut dam, French Guiana - Lab288 P1 (version 3) (version 3) | ecosystem: Host-associated > Arthropoda: Insects >... | reverse complement strand
TAACCTCTAAAGTTGCATTTTATATATTTATTCAACAAATATAGGTACTGAATATTTTAAACATGGTATATACTCTCCGTTTTTTTTCTCTTCAAAATGCAGTTTGTTTCATACTTCTAACGTGTTTGGTTCCTGTATTATTCACATTTTATATACAGGGTGTGCTAAAATTAAAAAAATAATTCCGGCGCCAAAAGGTTAATTTAGAATGGGTGCGATTTTTTGGTTTATATTATATAGGTGAATCTTATAATTGATCTTTGGGAAATGATTCTGATAACATGGAAAGGATTGAGGTAACTGAAGATTATGAATTCATCACTGAACTACTTGCTTAGAATCTTAACTTTGTAACAGAAAAACAATATCTGAACGCCTCTAGTAACAAACCCCACGTGCGGATAAGGCAGTTGGCCAGATCCAGCCACTGTCCGTCTTCACAACCTACTCCCCACAGGGACATTTTAATGCAAACCATCAATCACATTCTCCATGTAGCAAATGAACTTCCAACAAGACGTTTCCCCACAAAAACGTCTCTTATCTTCTATATTTACTTGCCCTAGGTGTTCTTACGCCTAGCTCATTTCAGCCCCCTGCACTTCCAGACTCTCCCAGTGTTATGTAGCCTATGTGGTGGAAATATCCGAAAGAAAGACCAATAAAGAGACCTAAACGTATATGGGAAAATAATATTAAAATGTATTCTTAAGATGCAGGATGAGAGGCTGCGCACTGGATTTATTTACAGTAGGTTAAGGGCAGTATGCTGGTTCTTGTAAACAAAGCAATAAATTTTTAAAATCCATAAAAAGTAGGAAAATACTTGACTAGCTGCAGACCTATTGGCTTCCGAAGGAAGTACTGTGTTCCAAAGAGTGGCTGACTGAGCGGATGTTGATTAGTGAAAGACAACTGGAGAAAATTAATAAAGAAGGGGATGAGGTCTATTGTGAGGTAATAAACAAACATTTACCAGGAGGGAATGAGGGACTGAATGAAATTTCACAAAACACGGGAAGTCTTCGTCCCCACCAAGATTCGAAAGGAGAACCTCTCGAATACAAGCCAGAAGCTTTACCCCTTGATCCAAGTGCTAGGTATGAGTAATTTTAATCCCCTTAACTGGAGCCAGCCAGTAGCTTAATCCATGATGATCATGAAGTTCGTGATTGTGATGGTTGTTAGCGAGTCTGATGGCCAGGCGTTTAATTTAATTGTGTGCAAACACAGCAAAACATCCATACTGAAGGGCTCTGAACAGTGCCGCTTCGTAGATGTCCTGTTTTTGCACCCCGCAAATAAACGTCATGTATTATGCAAGTGTTTTCAAGTGCCAAACGCTCTCCATTACAATGTTTGCTCATTATGATGACCATGTGTTGGTGTACAGGTATTTACAGGCCATAACATATTTAAACAGAATCCTGCCACATGAATAACCGGTAAAGTTCTTCTCATGAGACTGTCAGTCAATCGCACCTTGTTATGTAAATTTTGGAAACGTGGGTTCGCTCCCAGGGCAGTCCATGTAACACTCGTATTGGGCAAAGAGGCACTTGTACCGGTTCCTCTCTTAGTACTGCCGCGTCCACACATTAAGTACCTTCAACCATTGTTTCGCGCTGTCCGTTTTAATTCGTCCAATGGCTCGTTAGACGCCACCACTTCAAAGAAGCAAAGTGTCAGCTCACAATAAACAACTGGAAAGGGGTCTTGGGTTCGAGCCATAAAAAGACTGTCAACCAATGGCAAACTGTAGCCTGGAAGTCATAAGTGAATGCAAATAAGTCTATTATATTTCTGTCCTTCATAAGAATGCATGTTTGAAAATGGAGTAGTGGGATATCTGGTGAACAGGTGAATTTTTACCTGTCATATTTCCTGGTGTATTGGAAGCTAATACATTTCGTGTCTTACATACAAAAGTTAAAGCAAAGGTAAATCAGTCCCGTTACAGGCCTGGAGTGGCCCAGAGGGTTCCAGGAAGTTAAGGTTCCCAGATTGCATGACTACGGCACAGGATGGTGGTAAGGTTGTCAGCCTTACGCACCGGCAGCCTTTAACCCAGGAAATTCTCCTGTTACTAATATCTGTTAGAGGCTGAGTCGACCCCAGTGCCATAGTGCGATCGGAAGGATTTTGTGCCAATGAAAAATCCACTGACACCAGCTGGGATCGAACCAGCGACCTTCCGATTTGTAGCACAGCACCTTAACCACTGTGCTACCGCGGTACCCCTTGTCTTACATATAAGGTACAAAATTCATACACTTTAGTCAAAGGCGTTATGAAAGGAAAACAGAAGTGTTTTAGATATTTTTCCGGTTTTGGTGGCCTGGCAGCTTAATAATTCAGCATGCGTCTCTGCTTGTAAATTGAAGGTAAAGTTCACCATAGAAGAGGCCAAGAAGACCCAGGGTGGGGGGGAGTACAATTATACCTCTACTGTTTCTTTAACCTCGGCGCTAGATGGCAGTGGGTTGTCAATGCCACGCCGTGGTCACATTACCTTCACAAAAGAAGCGGTACCCATTTTAAAGGAGACTGGGCGGGCCCCACGACCGGTCTGGCCGGATGCACAAAAACTCGCTCCCACCGGTATACGATTCCCGGACCGTCCATGCTGTATCGAGTCGCTGTACGGACTGAGATATCTCGGCACAGCGCCCCTGCTGTCGTTACTTATGTAATACTGAAATGCAGTTAATTATGCGTATAACGCATATAATTATGCTCCCATACAGACACTGTCAACTGACACCCGCTGTACTGTGAGCAAAGGTTACTTTCATAAAGGAACATAATAAAACTGGAATAGAAATTTAACAATTTAGCAGTTTTCACACAACCCACACTACAGATAAAGATAGTGCCGCAAGTTACGTATTATTTGGCTTTCGAAATCATTTTCCTAGGATAAACATGTGCAATATTCAATACCTGACATATTAACCGCCCTGCATGCTGTTCATGAAGGATTCACAGTTCGAAACCAGAGTGAGTGAACTAGCAGAGCACACCTTCCACTCCTTCCGCACAAGTCCTGTTTCTATGGTGTGACTGTACACATTCTGAACCGACTGTTTTTAAATAACCATTTTCATTATACCCACATGTCCAATTAAACTGTTTGGCACTGAGTCTCCTCAGAGGATCCAGCTTTGCTGTCTGCGGTAGACACAACCGTCACAGCGCTGTCTGTTCCCTGTGCCTCATACCTATATATTTAGCCATCCCTGTCTGCGGTATCCTATTATAATGATCAGCGTTTCAATTTTTATTCCCTCATTTCATTATTCGTGACAATTTCAATTGCCCTGTTTCATTTCCCTCCAAAATTATTAACTCTTCGTCGTATACTGTCACATATAATTGTAATTAATCATTAATCTAACATGGTAAAGTATATACGTATGTTTCATTTCAAAGAAAAAGCGGAAACAGCTAGGTAACTGTCAGCTTATATTGAGACTGTATATGTTCCTTATCAAGTCCCTGTATAGAGATATCGCTCATTTGCGACAAGAGTGTCACAACTCAAAATTAGGCATTTTTGAGTTATTGGAATAAAAAGAAACTTTTGCAGATGCAATTGTAACAGGTATAGTGTCATAACGCAGTTTGTAAAACTCACCACTGGAGGGCAGTTGTGTCGTAGTTGCACTCATAGAAAAGTATGAAGGTACAGTGTTCCCGTCACAGGCCCAGTGTGGCCCAGAGGGTGGGTAGAGGTATAGCTCTACTCTTCCATGAACGCGGCACTAGAAGGGGGTGAGTGGTCAGCAGCACGCCCCGGCCGCACTTTAACCCCGGGAAAGACCCGGTACCCATTTTACAGGAGGCTGGGTGGGCCCCAGAACCGGTCTGGACGAGCAAAAATCTCGTCCCCACCGGGATCCGACCCCGGGCCATCCAGCCCGTAGTCAGTCGCTATACCGACTGAGCTACCGGGTCAACCATAGAAAAGTACAGCATTTCAGATCCTTTAAACGTTTCTCCTGAAAAATCACAAATTTTTAGTTGTGACACTGTTGTCGCAAATGAGCGGTATGATTGATGTTTGCAGAACATAATACTGAGCGGTAAGGTAGGTACTTAACCCTTAACCCGCTAACGTGGAAAATATAGTGAGCTCCTAATAATGCCAGCAGATGGCAGATGGGATTAAACTCGGCGTTTAAAGGGTTAAGCCGTTCCGGACCCAATCCTCACAACAGCCAGTGACTCACATCACAAAGCAATTCCTCTGTGCCTGTAATTACAGTCCAGTTAATATTCTGCAAGTGCCGTAATACTTGTAACGATGAGCCTATCATGTGCCGACACCGAGTCTCTTCTACAAAATTTACGTCTTAAATAAGCCTGTGTTTATAAGATATTAATGTCTTAGTGTTACGGAATGTTAAAATAGTTTATATAAATAAAATTAAATTACTCGCTGGAGTAACCAAATTATAATAATTCGAACATATCAAGAAATAACGACGTCCGAATTTGAACAAGAGGTAGTACATGAGGTTCAAGAATTCTTGAATATTACGACGTTTCAAATGGTATATAATGACAGACGTTTCGAAGCAATGTTTTTACCTGATGATAAAGTCAATATGTTTTATCGTTATGTCGGTAAATCAGTAAAACATGGCACGGTATAGGTCTAACACCACAGAAGATTTTGACGTTCAGGTGACAGTGCATCGTGATAAATTCTTATCACAAAACCAAGCAGATGCACTAATTCCTCTAATTTATTTTTGGGATAAACCTCTACGTGTTTCGGGCAGTTCCTCTGTCCATCATCAGGAGTTTTTCACTGTACATATAGCAATGGTATATATATATATATATATATAGAGAGAGAGAGAGAGAGAGAGAGAGAGAAAGACAGAAAGAGGAAGCGTGCTCTAATGTAGTTGGTTGAGGCACTGCGCTACAAACCGGAAGTTCGGGGGTTCAATTCCTGATGTGTTTGGAATTTTTCATTGACATAATCCTTCCGGACTCACTATGGCCCTGGGGTCGACAGCCTCTAAAAAAAACTGAGTACCAGAAATATTTCTTGGGTGTAAAGGCGGCCGGTACGTAAGGCTGACAACCTTACCACTATCACGTGCCTACTGTCTTCAAATATGGGAGCTTCAACTTATTGGAAACCTCAGGGTCTGTCCAGCTCCATGCAGGTATTTCTTCAACCCTTTCCTTTATATATTCAGTACCTGAAGTGACTCTGCCTCATGATCCAACACCTCGACAGACCGAAGAACACTAATGTCTTTGGATGTGCAGTGATTGTGTCCAGCCTAATGCATCACGTTAACTAACCTTCTATATAATTTGTGATAAACATTTATAATTTCATTTTTGTTTATTGCTTGGCATCTGAGATAAAGACGCCAAACAATTTAATTCAGGCCCTCAGCTATACCCCAGGGTTAGGATTACAACTTTAGAGTTATTTAAAGATTAACACGATGAATTCTTTGTGTCGGAGGACATGCGACGTAGAAAGCTTATCTTCCAGGCAAAACTGCTTGTTGTCAGATCCAGCAGTGAATAAAAGAAACTGTAATACGAATTATTATTAATATTTAGAGTTTTGTTTACCAAGTACCTGTAAGTACATCAGGGCCACAGGCAGCAGATTAACTTAATAGAACCCCACAATGGTACCATGCGTTAGAGACGAGAACGAAGCATTTAACAGTGAAAGCCAAATTTTAATATCTACTGGAACACAATCTTAATCGTCATATACACAGAAAGACAATGTGACAGAATAAAATCACTTTAATTTATGGACCAAAAATTATAAAGGACTAAATTATCCAGAAGCTAATACCTGTGGCCCTGCGTTGGTCTGAAGCACCTCGATTGCTGGGATCGCGGGTGCGAATCTCGTTGAGGGCAAGAATATTCGTATCTTGTGTTTGTTACGTGTAGACAAAGGCCTCTCTGAGGCGGACTGATCACTCTTTTACAGAAGTCCTACATCGCGAATGTTTGTCTTATTGTACGTGTTCTAGAAACCTCAACACGAGATAACCTAGGCCCGATTTGGGCTGTAGCGCCAGAGAAAAAAAAAAGGAATTGTACATATAAATGTAACGTTGAGGCGCCTTCGTTTAAACATTATTGCCGTGGATTAGCTGTAATTCTTAATTATTAAGAGTGCATTTTTATATTCTAGCTTTATCAATCAGGCACGCAAAGAGATGCGCCGTATTATATTGCCATCTTTGGCCTGTCTGGCTCTCTCGTATTTTTTCACATTACATTATAAACGTCGCGATTATCGGACAAACATTACTGAACATAAAATATGTGTTTTGATTTTCTCTACAGTAGACTTTGTTTAAAATATTTCTCATTGATACGATAATAGAAACAGCCAACTGGATACAACAATATTAATTTTATTAATAACTTCAATCAGCTCAACATGTTTCGGGCAACAATTTCGCCCATCCTCAGGAGCACTAAGCTGTAAGCACAGCCTAATGCTCCTGAGGATGGGCGAAATTGTTGCCCGAAACATGTTGAGCTGATTGAAGTTATTAATAAAATTAATATTGTTGTATCCAGTTGACTGTTTCTATTATTGTATCAAAGATTCACGGTTACAATAACATCATATTTCTCATTCTATGAAGAATTGAGACTAATATCATAAAACACTTGGGTCTTCACGTCAAATACCCGTCATTATTACCAGATTTTAATAAAACTTTTTAATTTTCGCTACATATTTTGAAAACTACTGAAATATTAAATTTCATACGGTTCCATCTAATGCGAGTCGAGTTGTTCCATTCGAACGGACGGACAGGCGTATAGACACAAGGGACACGACGAAGCTAATAGTCACTTTTCACAATTTTGCAAACACGCCTAAAACGTCATAATCCTCGAGCTAATTGCGAGTGACGTATTTAAGTGGAATAAGACAATCTAATACTAGTCACCTTCAAAATCTGTACATTCCTTTTCAACGTAAGTTTTGTATTTATTTGTCACGTGTTCATCCAGAGTCAAATTCATATTCATATTCTCCCTGACACATGGTTGTGTAATTCAGGGTTTTGAAATTTAATTCACAAAGACCTGCCTGATTTCCTCTTGTACATTGTCTACATGCTTCGACATAAACCACTAATGCATTCAATGGTGACAGTAAATTTGAATTTACTGTGACTGCCGTTAGCGCCAACGTTCGGCGTAGACTTGGCATTCTATATATAATAATATGACTAACTACAGCCATTGTTTTCTTCCATATATGTGTATATTAAGCCAGAGGACACTCCTTATCAATCATAGAATATTACAGAGAACAATGGAACGAAAACCCTGAATGGCTTCTCGTTTCGCAAGTCTCAACAATGGAAAGCAGGCGCCACAGGCTTCGATCGTTTTAGTAAATCAAGTCATTGTGCTCCGAGGTTATGAAAATTGTCATAATAGAGTCGCTAAAGCAAAGTTTTCGTTCGAAAAATTAAGCAATCTATAACATAATGAAAATGCATATAACAGTTAGCCGTGCGATCATAATTCCTAACCCAGAATTATGGAAACTGCGCTTTCTGAAGTAACTCTACCTCGATGATATGTAGCTGTTTGGTAGCGTCAAATATGTATTACGTTGGTTCTGTTTATATATGGGTTATTTAATGACGCTGTTAGGAGTTTAGAACAGTGGTTCCAAAAGCGTGCTCCGCGGATCCAAAGGGGTCTGCGACCAATTTTCATGAGATTTTTAGAGCATTTCAGTAATGGCTACTTTGAAGTTTACTTACTTCTAAATTAAAGGAAAAATGTTTTGTTACAAATAATCGCGGAACTTATTATTTTTTTTCGTGTGGTCAATAGAATGCCTAATTAAGTATCTTCCTGTACCCACGAAGCGAGGGACAATCATTTCAGTTAAGGTCCAATAACGCAATGCATTATTTCTTATGCTACTGGTTTGTATCTGTGTCTAACCAAAAACATTTCCCAGTTAGGTAAAAGTAAAATTCACCATAGAACAGGCTACGAAGGCCCAGATGGGGAGTAGAGGTTTAGCTTTACTCTTTCTTTAACCTCGGCTCTAGATGGGGGGGGGTGGGTGGTCAACGCCACGCCTCAGTCGCTTTACCCCCGGGAAAGACCCGGTACCCATTGTATAGGAGGCTGGGTGAGCCCCGGGGTCGGTCTGGACAGGTGCGGAAAATCTCGCCTCCATCGGGATTCGATTCCCGGACCGTCTAGCCCGTAGCGAGTCGCTATACCGACTGCGCTATCCCGGCCCACAAGTAACAATTTTAATTTTGGACACCTATCTTTCGGACACTCTATTAAGTGAGAAAGGATGTGCGGTTCCGTCGTTATTTTTCGAAGCCCCAAGAAATCCGCTAGTAAAAAAGTTTAAACACTGGTTTAAAAGTTATTTAACGTCGGATGTACGATTATTAATAAACCATAAATTTAAAATGTGTGGAAGAAATCCGACATTGTATGTTTTGAAGTACTCTTCCAACATTCAGCTAGAAGGACTGACGACAGACACAAACCCTCAGCCAAGGTAGCCGGTGTATCGGTCCAGTTTTGAATGGACATTCTGCAGCGAGTAAGTTGCAGGGTCAAACTGCTAGGGAAGACTAGCTTGTTAATGACTTTCAAGTCGTTGCGACTGCACGAGCCGTTCACTATATTAGCGCAAGAAACAACGTACACCAATACATACCAAACTACAGACAATGACTGTGGAGTTTGCAATTGACCTTGGCGGAGGTTTGCACAGGGAAAAGGCGACCGTCCCTTGTTTGTGATGAGTAACCGATGCATTCCAGTTAAAAATACATTGGACTGAAGTGCAATCGTGTTTTGTGCATGTGACGTAATACAAGTTTATGCTTAAGTGTTCTGTGTGGTTAGAGATGTGTATGAATTAAACTTAGGTTTGTTATACAAGAAAAATGATCACGTATTGGAGTGATATAGAGTCATATTCTTGAGAGGATACATTGATTTCTCCCAGCTGTCGTCGCGAGGTTAGGGGACCCCAGGAAAGCTGTACGAGTAAACTGCATCCTCTTGAGTCTAGGACAGTAGCAAACCCTGCTAATGTTCATTCAAATACGGTACCTTAAGGGCGCTATATACTCTCAGTTAAACTGAGCGATTTTACTATGTGATGTCATACCTGACGGAAAACTGAGTAAAGTGCACGGTTTTAACAGGCAATAGCGCAGGTCTCAGAACTGTCCTTTCCAGTCGTCTTTCACACATAGAACTGCGCAGTTCACCTAGGGAATCCAACAGTTTCCTCAGTTTACTTGTTTTTATCCACCATAGTCACACGCACAAGAAGACACACAGAACTGATGAAAAAAACTGACAAACTTGATGGGAAACCTGTGCTGCGCCAGAGAACATTCAGTCCAGTTTGTCGTGCAGTTTTTAACACATTTAAAATGCACAGTTTAACTTAGGGTGTATGGGGCCCTTTATGAGTTTAAAAGCGACAAGACACTGTGGACATTTTTACAAAAGTACAACGTACCCCTTTGTTTTCCTTATCTATGAACAAAAGAAGATTGGTCCAAAACGCTGCTGGACCGACTCGTTGGGGGCTGATGTGTTTCTTCTCCTGGATTCCATTCTAATTACTGAACCTGATCTACTGTGCCATTGCTTTAAGGCCAATTCCAAAACCCCACGCTGGCCACTTTCTATTATTATTTTTTCTACAAGTGCTGGTACTTAAAGTAGTGTATTGCGGAGTTTACAGCCCTTACTGCGAATTTATGACAACATTTATGGCGTGATTGTTATAAGGTTTTTTTTACAGACTGCTGAACGGATTGCAATAATGGTATTACAGTAAAATTTGAACTACGAATTCAAGTTTTTGTTGTTGTATCAATACAATGCTTACTTCACACGGAAATCATACATTAGAATTCAGACAGCACTGGTATTGTATCATTATATTATATTCTAAGACTTCCAGTTAGGCAAGAAAAATGTTCCTTCTATTACGAACTATTTGTGCGGCAGAGTGGATTGTAATGAATAGGCTGAATTTACTTGTACATAATGCAGATTCACTCATTTAGTAGTCTGTCTTACGACAGGCCGAAAGCCTCTTCCAAAGCAAGCTCTCCACATAATGTGATCTAGAGCTTCCTCCTTCAAATGAGAGTATCCTATCCTTTCCTTAAGGTCATCCAGTAGCTTCCTACGTCTTCTTCCTCGTCTTCCTGTCACTTCTATTCCTCCTTTTATCTTTCCTTCAATAACCCGTTGTAGAAGGCAGTTTCTACGCAAAATGTGACTAATCCATTTAGTCTTCCGTTTACTTATATCATGCAGGATATTTCTCTGCTCCTTGACTCTAAGAAATACTTCTTCATTTCTCACACGATCGGTCCAACTGATCTTCTCCATCCTCCTCCAGCACCTCATTTCAAAATAATGCAGATAAATGGTAATATTTCGTAATTATGAAGCCTGTGATTTATGGAAGTAATATAAATTTTTACAACAGCAAATGAAACAGATTGAATTGTGTTGTCCACATTGGTTGAATTTGGTAGCCAACCCGCGTACACAAGGTCGCAGCCTCTTGGAACATCAAAAATATGATGGGAGATAACATTAAAATAAATCTTAAGTAAAATACGTCTGAGTATATATATATATATATAGTAAATTTAAGAGCATAAAAGTACAGAGACTGGAGAGAGCTAATAACGAAACGTTTTAAAAATTTCACTTCGCTTGAAGTCGAAGTGAAGTACAATTAAAAAATGGAAGCACTGTTTCAAAAAACAAACACTTCGCCACTTCACATTACAGTTTACATATTCCTGATAACTTGTAGTTTTACAATCGATAACGACATTAAAAAAACCCTTTTGCAGTCATTCTCAGGTTGAAGGTTACCTCTCGATCCCCGCTGATACTGGCGTGGTACGGGTAACTAGGTTAAGCCACCAATCAGAAGGTTAACTGATTTTGAGACTTGTGCGAAACGCTAGGTATAGTTCCAACAATTTTTTTGATGGATCCATAACCCAAATTCGGCCCAGACCGCCTCGTTTCTGAGGTTCCTAGATCGCACACATTAGACACACAGACCTGGCAGGACTCCTCTGAACGAGTGACCAGCTAGTCGTAGGTGTCGATACCCACACAACACAATAGACAAGAATCCATGATCTCAGAGGAATTCGACACCGCAATCCCAGCAATCAAACGGCCGCAAATCCAGCCTCATTTCTACTTAGGTTAAATAGTTCTTTCCCGCAAAAGCTCAGATGGAATATAGAACAGACCTTAAGAAGTATAGAAGGGAATGGACTTACGTTGATGAGTTCAGGGGTTACACAGGCAAACTGCAAGATTGGCCGGTGATTCGGAAAGAAGGGGTGCAGAAAGCAGAGAGATTTTTGTTCCAAATGTAAATAGCTATCTTGTATTTGAACAAAACCTGCTGTTCCTTTTTCTTTGAAGGGGCAAAGATTTTTGGCACCGAATGCCCAGGACGATCATGACTGTAACAATCAGATTTCAAACTTGAAATTAAAGTTCTATTCGGAATCCAGTGACTTTAGTGTTGAATAAAACATGATATTTCAAACCTTCAAACTGAGGCAGAATATTTCCTCCGAAAGATGGTTGCCCACCTACAGTACCACACGGTTTAATGAATCTTAAGGTCAAAATCGGAGCTGTGCCCTCATGAACGAGAGAAACATTAGACTTTCACCGTCTGGGATGTACAGTGGTAGTTAGGGACTGACTTTTCAGGACAAAGTAGGGCCCTTAAATAAGGGACCGATAGACTGTCCCGAATCGCCGGTAAATAATTAACAATCTACGCAACATAACATACCAGAAGAGCGGAAAATCTCATTTACACGTTGGCGGAAGCCTGAAATCATGCAAGATGAAACACGTTTTGCGACCCACTCATAAATAATATTCACTGCTGGGGTAGTGTTTCGGCATGCGGCGTTGGAATGAGAATTGTTGAAAGTAAGAACACATAAACTTCAGCAGAAAATTCCGAACTTATTCTTCTGCTAGGAATATTTACACCAAGAAGAATCATTTCTGGAAATTATAAAGCTGTAACACTGCATATTTAGACTTAAACATTTAAGTAAATATCCGCATTTTAATATCTAAGTAGTAGATAAAGGGCCTGAGTATTAGATGTTATTGTATCATGTAGACGTAAGAAACGCTGCGTTCATGTGTTCAAGTAACATCGCTCATTTGCGACAACAGTGTTACAACTCAAAATTTGTGATTTTTCAGGAGAATATTTTAAAGGTTTTGGAGTGCTATAATTTTTTATGAGTGCAAATACGACACAACTGCTCTCCAGCGGCGAGTTTTGCAAACTGCGTTATGATACTGTACCTGCTAAAAGTATATCTGCAAACGTTTATTTCTACACCAATAACTCAAAAATGCCAAATTTTGAGCTGTGATAATCTTGTCGCAAATGAGCGATATAAAGGTTCGAAAAATTACAGTAATTTCAAGTTACAACTGTTGCGAGCCCCTTTTCTTCAAAAGGAAAAAGGACAAGCGGTGTGACATGTCTACGTATTACCTCGTACCTCCCCCTTTGTTACCTCAACCAGTGCTCCCAATTCACCTCAAGAATCCCTCCCCTCTGCTGTCGCAATTCATATCGCAAATGTCATGTTGTCATACAACTGTTTTGTTCTCGTGGTATTAGGGATTATGAAAATCTGTCAAGCAAGCGAATAAACAGAAATACACGTAAACCTAAGTCACAGAGAGACGATCCAGAACATTCATGGCGTCTTAACCGGAGCGAATTTCCCTTTTTCTTCCATTCCTTTGTTGTTGTTGTTCTTCTTCTTCTATTTCATCCTCTTCTCCACCTATTTCCTCTTCTTAGACTTGGTTTCCGTTAGTTTCTTTTCTGTTGTCAGTTTCCTCAGTTGCATCTACTGCTTCCTTCCATTTCTTTCCCTGCACTTTCTGAGTTGTGCGGCCGGCTGCGCTGTTTAAGATTTTTCACAAGTTTCGCTTCCAGTGACGCAACTAACTTGACTTCTTCGAGAGCCTTTTGTCCTCGAGGCGCTGAACATTGACCGCCCAATATGATTGCTTGTACTAACTGCAAGTGATCATTTTGACGCACACACAACTGTAGCTATTTATAATGAAATGTAAACGCAACTCTTCGCTCTATGACAGATATCACTAATAATTTATCGCGATTGCAAAAGAACTTGATTGACAGACGGTATCCTTTAGCTTGATAGAATATATTATTCTACAGTAAGGATCTGTAGAGCATAAACTGAACAAACTTGGTGGCTAATGCCAAAATCTCTGATCCCTCTCGATTATTTCTAACTGAACCAAATGGCCTGGTATTAAAATACTCGGTTATTACTGACCAAAGTTGTTCGTTCCATCATCATAACCAACACCACGACCATGAATTTGGTGTGGGAAAGACCCAAGCGCCACTAAAAGTATGTCGTTCTAAAATTCTAAATGGTGACAACTATTAAAAAATTTACAAATTTTACGCACATAATTTTAGAGTAAGTAATGCGGGTTGCGGTGTTATGAACCACAGTGTTGTAACATGTGGAATGTGGGTACAGATGTTAAAACGTGTACGAAAACCTGTGTGAGAGTTTAAAATGTGCGTTATGTGTGTTTGAATTAGCTTATCCGCCTCAAACCGCTTCGAAGTACGTTTGTTACCGTGACTATAATTAAAATTAAAGATGGCTGAATGCGGAGTGAAAATATGAATTTTTTAGCATCTCCACAGTTTAAAATCCTGTGGAGATCCTTCTACAACAGAAAAGAAAATAATTTACACGAAAATTATGTACAACCAAAAAAAAAAAGCCATAAAAGTTTAAAGAACAACTTCAATTCTAAAGAAATTATGACTAATTTTGTCGGTATACAGCCGTAGCTGCGTGCAATGTGGGCAAAGGAAGAAACTGCTTTTATTTTAGAGATTGAAGATGGACTGAAGAAAACAAAGCAAACTATTCAATCGGTACCTGGGGGGGCTTACCAGGATGTAAGGGGGAGTTGCGGGAAAATGAACACTCTCTGCCATCTACTGCCGAAATTCAGACTCGTCAAGCAGTAACGGCACTCTGCGTAACGTCTTTAACATACAGGGTGGTGAGGCCAAATTAAGTATACAGTAATTAACTACATACTATATACCTAAGTTTGGCCCACCCTGTATATATATATATATATTAATACAGAAAGTTTTATCCTAGTAATTGACCAACTTAATGTATAAATTCTTTTTTATAATAAGTTTATTATAATCCTCTACATGTTTCGAGAACTGTTGTGCTCATCATCAGGAGGTCAAATTGTATTATACAGCATTTGGTATCGTCACACTCTGTAGGTGGCCGTCTGGTGCGCAGACAGAGTGTGATGATACCAGATGCTGTGTAATACAATTTGACCCCCTGATGATAAGCACAGCAGTGCTCGAAACATGTAGAGGAATATAATAAACGTATTATAAAACGAGAATTTTTTCATTAAGTTGGTCAGTTACTGAGATTATACTGAGTTGCACGGTCAGCAAAACATCAAAGAGCAAATTTTGTTTAGGACATTACTACACTTCGAACTATCAAACAAAACTCTTCAAGAAGACACTTTTGTAGAGCTAGTTATTAGGCATTAACGGAGACCATCCTTGTTTCATTAATTATTTCTCAAAAATTTTTCCATAAAAATCGAAGTTAAAAATTAGCAGTACTGCATTTCAAGCGGAGGCCAAATGAAGCAAATACATTTCATGTTGATCTTTAAAAGGTTACCTCTGATAGCCAATCTGTAAGAGAAACAACAGTCAGTAAAATTTCTACGAACGTTCACAAACTTGTGAAAACCAAGTACTAGCTTCGTCATGTCCGTCCATCCGTCCGTCTGTCCGTCCAAACACTGAAACTCGGTACCCGTTAGAAGATTTTCATGAAATTTGACAATTATTTTGTTTTAAAATCTGACAAGAATAACCAGTAACGTACTAGAAGTCCAATAGATATTTTTCATCGTATCTCGATCATTTATTCCTAGAATGAGAAATTTTTAAGACAAACGCTGTAGGGGAAATCAAAACACACATTTTATGTTCAATAACTTTTTTCCGGAAATCGTCCATTTATGAGATAATGTGGAAACATTCGTTAGGCCGGACAGATCACAAATGACAATATAGCGCATGCGCATTACATGCTAGATAACTAAGGTTACAAGCAGAAACTTAGAATATGAAATAATTACTGCTTTCCACAGAACAGTGGTTACACGAAAGGGCCTCAATAATACGTGCGTACGTAGATTGTCCGTCTTGTTCATGTTTATCGAGATTAAGTTGCTGTAATTTTTGTTGATTAAATAGTTTACTTTTTCTAATTGCGAATTAATCACAAGGGTATAAAAATATCTTAAAATGTGTTATTTAATGACGCTATCAGTTGCAATGGGTGCACAGCGTCAGGGAAGAGGGGCGAGCGGGAATTGTGTACAGTATTAAATGAGAAAAGGTTAATTACTCTAAACCCGTAAAAATCGTCTTTCTCATTATCAATTATGACATATGGGAGCGGTGCTCTTTTTAACACTCATGTTTCTTTGTTTTTGGCGCGACAGCCCCCAGTGGGCCATGGCCTCCTCATTCACGACGTTTCTAGATCACACACACACACAACGACGCACCACAGTCGGTAGGACTCCTCTGGACGAGTGATCAGCTCGTCGCAAGACCTCTACCTTAAAACACACAACACTCACAGCAAACAAACTTCCATACCCCCGGTGGGATTCGAACCCAAAATCTCAGCAGGTGAGCGGCAGTATACCTAAGCCTTAGACCGCACGGCCACTGGGAATGGTTTTGTACAATCATACAGCCCTATTGAAACAATTTATTATCCAACAGACGCACAAATATATAACTCGTAGATACAATTAGAATTACTAT
>Ga0136643_10007243_pt1 | contig 16018 bp, 4 predicted proteins | sample TergutLab28metaG_FD_96883 | JGI IMG/M metagenome (GOLD analysis project Ga0136643, IMG submission 96883) | Labiotermes labralis P1 segment gut microbial communities from Petit-Saut dam, French Guiana - Lab288 P1 (version 3) (version 3) | ecosystem: Host-associated > Arthropoda: Insects >... | reverse complement strand
TGTATATAAAATGTGAATAATACAGGAACCAAATATGTTAGAATTATGAAACAAACTGCATTTTGAAGAGAAAAAAACGGAGAATATATACCATGTTTAAAATATTCAGTACCTATATTTGTTAAATAAATATATAAAATGCAACTTTCGAGGTTAGCGGTGCGGTACGACCACTGTAGTTGACATTAGGCGTCAAAAGGTTAAATTACATCATGCACTGAGGAACCTTTCCACCCTTAAACTAGTTATTCCATAGAATAACCAGTTATTTCATATCGGAAGAAACAGTGAAACACAGAATTTTATTTCAAGTAAAATTATTTTATCTACAGCAAATCCCTACACGTTCAGTAAGTATGTATTTAGTCCATCTTCAGGCGGGACTAATAAAAAATATGTAAAGGGGGTTAATATTCAAAAGAAAGAGGGCTCTTTCTTACATACAGAAGTAGAATTTATTTCTAATAGAAATGATGTTTTACTGAAGCAACTCCAGTAATTGTATTATTAATAAATATTTAATATCAATATGTTAAAATGTGATTATAAATATTCATAATTAATGAAATTAGAGTATCCAATAAAGGCAAAACAATTACTTACAGGTCTGGACAGACCCTGAGAATTACAGGAGGATGAGACTTCCAGTTTTCAATGCAATCGACACATGGATGTGGTAAGGTGGTCAGCCTTTACCCCCCAGGAAACATTCCTGGTACTCATTTCCGTTAGAGGCTAAGTCGACCATAGGGCCATAGTGCAGCCGGAAGGACTGTGTGAATGAAAACCTAGTGCCATAATCGGAAATCGAACCCACGCACTTCCGGCTTGTAGCGCATTGCCTTAACCAACTACTCCACCGTGGGCCCCAGAGTATCTACTAGTCTTTAAATATTCAACGGCACTGTAGGTAGTAAGTATGCAGTATTTGGTTTGTTGCGAGATGCCATTTCTTATGAAGGTAGAGTTTCGACATAGTATTCTTCTGCGTTTATGAGAATTCTTCGTACTAGGGACTGTTGCAAAATTTGTAATTAGAAGAGAATTCTCTGTTACATGTTAAAAGGAATTATAAATAAATAACCTATTGTTATATAACCTTGTGCAGTTAGTCAAGAGCATAAGAAATTCTTATGATACTTACGAATTTACGATGGTTGTGCTGTATATCAGGTGCTACTTTACTGGTGTAGCAGAAGCATTATTTCATGGAAAAAGTCCCGACCAGGGGCGTCTTCTCCGGTTGCGTTAGGAGTGCCGAGCATGCTGTATATATAAATACATCCCCAATATGTGTTTATAAAGGCATGATTTGATTGCGCTGTCGAGCCGTTTATCTCCATGTCGTTCTGCAATGCTTTCGCTCGTCTTCGGTGCACCTGCACTCGAGGGGTTTGCTGGACTTTCTCAGCACGCGACATACATGTTACTTTAGGAAGTGGCACGGTTGTACGGGGTGAGAGGAGTTTGCAGTGGTATATACTGCACGTCGAAACCACAGCTTGACTAATTCACAAGATTGTTGTAGAAAGTTAGAGAGCGTCGCGCAACGAAAACGATGTCGTGTTGTAAGATTTTCGTTATTTATTTCTATGCTTTACATCATATTCATGTTTGGATAGTGTGCTGTCTACGTTCATCTTTCATCAGTGCTTAAGACCGATTAAAGTAGCTGACAGTATACTTATTAATGAACTACTAGATAATAAATTTTCTATGCTCCCGCTACACGATAAATTAAAAACAGCGTATAACAGTGAGTAAAAGGTCGACCTACTGCAACACGCCCAATGTAACAACTTATCACAATATCCGATAGAGCAATATACAAGACATTTTTGCATCTCTCAGTTTGAGAAGGTTGACTGTTAGCAGGATGTGAAACAACAAATTTTATTGTTGGCCCTCTTTGCTTTATTCTAACAAATATGAAATATGGATTAAACAGGGCTTCTCGCATTTAAATCATTTTTCCAGTTCGCAACAAAGACAATCAAAATCACAAATTCTTGTGCAGTGTTATCTGCAGTTAAAATTACATAGAAAACAACAAAGGGTTGACCTGTTTTTCGACGCTCAGCGCAGAAACGAAATTACCAATCCTAATGAACAAGTGAAGAAGAACAGTAATATTCCGCCAGTTTGATGATGCTGTGTGTTCTCTAGCTAATCAAGAACTTCCGTTCCCCGGGCTATGATGAGTCGTCCACATGTTTAAACAAAGGAAATTTCGTGGTATTTTTCAATGTGTTGAAAAATCATGGCCAAATTCTTGAAAATCGGTGGATTCAGACACTGTTATATAATTTAAAATGTAAGTTAGTTCCTTATTTCACGAAATTTGCCGTTCTAAATTAAAAACAATTCTAAAAACCTGCATTAAATACAGATATTATTTGTTTATTTATTTGTTCATGTTATTGAGTTCTTTACATAATCACTCTGTTGATGAATAACTAATACCAAATATTTTGACTTTGATAAAATGAAGTTTGTCGAGTGCATTTTTAAAAATTCGTAACAAAAATTAACCTAATGTTACAAAGCAGCAAGCCCTTCCTTCAAACTCAGCAGACGCCACTGGTCCTGACGTCAGTTAAAGTACAGAATGACCCATCAACATTTACAGCATACAATAATGAACCATTCTACATTTGATATAGCTATTCCATAGAATAAGAAGCAATTTAATGTAAGAAAGTAGGAACTTTCTTAAATCATAGATTAAGGGACTGTTCAACACTTGAACAAGTTATTTCGTACAAGAAACATCCGGCCTCAGTTTTAGCCTAACGTAACCTAACATAACCTAAACTAACCTAACGTAACGAAAACTAACCGAGCCTAATACGGAGGATAGAGTAGGTGAGGTCTGGTTAGTTTGCGTTACGTTATTTAAGGGCAGGTAAACGGGGCCGTATCGTTACTGTATAAACACGCGTAACTGCTGAATGTGAGGAACGGTTCCTCGTTCTGTGCTTCTGCTGTGGTCGGGATGTGAATGTATGAAATATCTAGTTAAATTATTGAATGCTTCTTCTTGTTTTGCTGTAAGTGGTGTCGGGCTAGTCTGTTCCGTAAGTGTGGTCGGCGCAATATTCTATGAATTGGCTTATTATTCTACGGAATGACTGCGACTTGCAGTGTCCAATGGTTCCACATTCTACGCTTAACTATGGTTGTTTCGTTATTGTTTAACTTTGCGAACATATTGAATGGTCCGTCATTACACATTTTACCGATCCGTTTGCCTTACTGTAGAAAAAATTAGTTATTCTACGAAATAACTTATTTCACATTTTAACGGTAAGTACACACACGCACATGCGTAAAGGGTGACTAAAGTATAATTTTCGGATTCATTAACCCTGTTCTCAGCTAGATTAATCTAGTCCACATAATCAAACCCAATTAGTTAAATATCAACTTTAATATTTTTCTCCCACGTACGCCCATCTCTCGTAAGTGGTCTTTCCGTACAGCTTTACCCACTAAGATTTTGCATGCTTTTGTTTCTTATATGCCCGCTACGGTGCTCTGTACTAAATGTAATATGGACATGAATGTTTTTGTGTATACACCTAGGAATGAACTGAATGGTTTTTATAGATTACATTCGATATCCTTAGAGTGAATTTCTGACCGAAACCTAAGAGAAGCAGAGAAGAGTTTATGTGTCGGAATTGGCGGGGTGACGGGGGTTGTGAGTGGTATTGTGTGCATTATGGGGCGAAATTAATGGAAGATTTACAGCTCTGAACTTCCCCGGCTGTGCTCACTCATACTTCTAGTAGGGACAAGTTGGTGGAAAGATAAACAATATTTATAAACTCAGTTTGTCTCTAACAGTAGAGACACTGCATCTTTTTTTACAAACAAGAGAGAATTATTGCTGTTGTGAAATAATCGCGGTTTTTTTTTTTACATTCATGTGGAACACATAAATATAATCTGTGAGTACAGCTCAACGGTTTTTAAATTGTAGGGGACGTGCTACATACAATTGCCGCTGTGCGTTTCAGCGTTGCAGTAGCTTAAGATTGCTGTCGTCCGTATGTGTCCTGTTTTACCGTTCACAGTAATATTTATTCTCCTGGTGTGTGAATCATCTTGTAATTCGAAGCTGCCTAAGGCATAAGTTTGACGTAACATTACTAGATAATAGCCTTGGATCACGTACCTGAAAGCTTTTAATTTTTAAGAGCGTTTGGAAAGTTGCAGAAAGCGACTATTCGCTTCGTTACATCTGTTTGTCCATCCGTCAGCATTGAATAACCCCGCTTCCACGGAATAAATTTCGTGATATTTGAGTGCTTTGCGAAAATCTATGGAGAAACTTTAAGTCTTACTAAAACCTGACAAAATTACGGGTACTTTACACGAAAACCTGTTTAAATGTATGATAATATCTTGCTGAATTCTTCTTAGAATTAAGAATGTTTCAGACAAAGTTGTAGAGAAAATGAAAACACATATTTTATGTTCAGTAACATTTTCCCCAAAATCATGCTGTTTATGAAATACGGTAGAACAAGACAGGCAATTTACGTGTAACGTAATATTGAGACGCGTTCGGGCAACTTTGTTTTATTGGAAAAGGAATAAGTATTACATATTATGAGTGTGTGTTTTTAGACTTGGGTATCGAACACGCAATCCCTGTCCGGCTGTACAACATTTTTCCACATTATCTCGTAAATGACACTACTTCCGGGAAAAGATTATGGAACATAAAATGTGTGTTTTGATGTTCTCAACAGCTTTTGTGTGACACATTTCTCATTCTAAGAAGAACTGAGCATGATAAGATCCAAAATATATATTGGTCTTTATATAAAGTGACCGTTATTCTTTTCAGAATTTAATGAAACTTGAATTTTCTGACATATTTTCAAAAAATGTTCATGTATCAAATTTCATGAAAATCCGAGTTGTTCCATGCGAACAGACGGGAATGACGAAACTAATAGTCGCTTTTCGCCATCTTGCGAACACGCCTAAAATACTGTAAAAAGGGGCAGACCACAGATGAAAAAAGGGCCGTGCCCATTGCATGATGGGTAACTAAGACTACAGGCACATACACAGAATACGTAATACTTAATTGCTTTTCCACAGTAACAATGGTTATACGAACGCGCCTTAATGTTACGTTGTACGTATATTGTCTGTCGTGTTTGTATTGTCTTTTCTGTTTGCTGAATAAACTGAGCACATCCCTCTGCTCTTGATTTCGTACCTGCAAGCGACAGTTCTAAGTTTTGTAAGTCCTTTTTTGCTTGTTATTGATTTGATCGACGTGTGTTTGTTGCGATTTTGTTTACTCCACAGATTTTCTTCACATTTTTTCCAGGCACATCTTATATTCTTGTATCCTGTCCCTTCTGGCATTTTTTAAAGATTAGTGTAAAAATGACGTAGGAAAGTGATAGGAAAATACAGGTTATTGCATTCTGAACCAGTTTAGTCATTCAGAAAATCTACACAGATTCTCCACGAATTGTGTTTGTGTTTGGTATGGCTGTAAAAAAAAGGTGTGATTATTTTCCTATTCAGCGTTAGGCGGTCCCTTTGTGGCAACTGGGGAAAAGAATAGTTCTACTGCAGCCCATGCAGGTCATAAAAGGGGACCAAAATGGGTACCTTGTGCCTGGAGGTATAGCTGGTCCACTCTGCCCCGCGGGTTATAAATACGGTGGACTGGCCCTACAGGTTGGGGTTTGGGCGCTAGGCCCACAATCTGTCCACGTAAAAAAAGCTAACTCTTAGGAAACCTAAATTTTGGCCTCGAAAAAATGGTCATATTAACAGAATGTATAGTAAAACAAAAGCAAGTCATTATTTAATAATAATCCTCAGGGAAGTCGACTAAGAGGACGACGAAAAACAGATTGTGGAAATGGGTACAAACAGATATCAAAAAATGCAAAATTACAGGTTGGAAAGAGAAGTCAAACAAGAAAACTGCCTGGGAGAACTCCATTAAGGAGGCGAAGGTCCGCATTGGACTGTAGTACCATCGAAGAAGAAGAAGAAGAAGAAGAAGAAGAAGAAGAAGAAGAAAAGAAAAAGATGGAGAAGAAGAAGGGAAGTAGAAAAAAGGAGAAGAAGAAGGAGAGGAGGAGAAAAAGAAAAAGAAACAGGAGGAGAAGAAGAAGAAGGGGAAGTAGAAGAAAAAGAAGAAGCGTTAATCGGCCGAACTTTGGAAGTGGCAATTCAGTGTTTTTTTTGCAGTAGTGACTGAGTTTTAAATTTTGATTCGATGAAAGTCGTGCTCAGAAGGTTTGGCAGTCCTTGAGGTATGACGATACACATTTGGCTACGAAATGTCTGTTTATGTTTGTATTCAAAGCACTTGATAGTATTTTTTCGTCGTCAGTGTTTAAACTAAAAATAAAAAATCCTCTGTTTCGGGGCAAGACCTGCTCCTTTCTGCAGTAATAGCTTTAGTGAAACTCATGTATTTAGTTGGGTCTGATAGGCAAAGCTGTGGCCCCTCGTGGACGATAGAGAAAGTACAAACATTGATTGAAACAGTATCGTCAGAATTCTATAGATTTGTAGTACTCCTACTCCTTCTGCAATGTCAGGTCTGTCGGTATGGTTGCTATTTCTCAGTGCTCCGGATGTACCTACCGCCATTTTAGGAGTAGGAAGCTATTATGTTCTGAAGATGGACGTGGTAGGATTCTTCGAAATGTCGTTAAATAGCTACCAAAGATCTCGGCATGACATTTGAGGAGGCAGCAACCTTCATAGTCAAAGCTGTGAGAAATTGTAATCTCGCAGTTTCGCATAATATCAGTGAATTGTCGTGTAATTAATTTCTATGAATAATACAGTCCAGTACTACATACTTAAAGAATAGAAGGTGTATAGATGTTTAATTCTTAAGACAAGGATTGTGTTCCTTAGGCTGTGCTCTATTGGGATGACACCTCGTGGTCTAAAATTACATAACAAAATATCGAATAAATTTCTGCACCCATTTCCAGGGTAGAAATCCTATACAAATATAAACATTAATAGTTGTAAAACCTTTAAATCTCATTATGTTTCTACCCTACCACTATTGCATACGGATAAATCTACCTAATTCTAAACATATTGCCTATGAAGATGGTCTGCCATTTATGATATTTAGGATAAAAATTTTGAAATAATTTAGTCTTTAAACTCAGGCCTTTAAGTAACACGACTGATCTGGAGAAATTTTGTTCAGTTTACTTAAAAATGTAAATAATTGAGGATTCTAATTTCTCGAATTATTGTCGTTTCTGATAAGACAGAATAGTCAATCAATCCCCCAGTTTTAATACAATCCGATGGTTTCGTAACGTGTATACAAAAATCCGTCACTGGTTCATATCCTGAATCGAATGAATCCACGTGACGACGCTGCACTCTGTCTCTTTACGATATAAGGTTTTTGTCTTTGGTAATTGTGTCCCTTCCAAAGTGGTTTCGTCCCTTAACTTTTGAGAGTAGAGTATCATACGTGAAAAGAGGCCGTAAATGAATACTTAATCAGATAAATAAATGTACTTAAAAAATAAAACCGAGTGTATTGTGAGCTTAGATCTGTACGTGTTCTACAGTCAAATTTTGAAATGAGGTCATCTGAATAAACAACTCAATAAACTTACTTCATATGAAACGGACTTGCTCGAAACGATAAAGCGCAAGAGCGCCGACACATAAACCTGCCAGGTTTATCGCCCCAAATAAACCGACACGCGGTAAGTGTGGTTATTGATTGATGTGTAGGATGTTAGTGTCACCTTGCAACGTAAAATCAAACAGAGGAGAAGAAGGGTACAGGAAGAGAAGAAGATAAAGTACCTGTGCTTATTTAAGCACTATGCCACGCAGACATATTGGGGAGAAGAGGTACCGCTCCACGCATTCTGAATCATAGCAGTAGATGGACGTGAGCGCTCATCTCCAAGTCCGTAACGCTTGAACTTCGGGGCAAGGGCCCTGGTACCATCATGCTGGAGGCTGTGTGGGTACCAGTGCGGTCTGGACGATTTGGATACAGAGGGGAAAGAAAAGTTAATTATTTAATTTGAATAGATGTACTGCGAAAAACAAGACAAATTTTCATCAATAAGGCCGAGGTAGGTTTCGAAATTTGACTTCATTCAGAGACGGTAGCTTCGTGTCATTTTGCACGCCTTCTCGGTTGTGACGACGTGCTGTAGTTTGTTTGAAATGTGTCGGCGTCGTGGAGGATCGTACTGCCTCCAGAGACACTATTCAAGACGGAGGCAGTGCGTTCCTCTGAAACTTCGGCAAATTTATGACAGTCTGCGCAGCGTCACGTCCAAGAAAAGAGCAATCGTGGGTGCGATTTTGTTTATTGTCTTTGAAATGTTCGTCGTACAATTTCGTGCATGGCTTGAGCGGAAACAAGAATCGTTACGTCACAGAGGGCCATTGGCTTTCATTAAAAAGACAGAACCTTGAATAAAGAAGAAGGAGAAGGAGAAGAAGGAGAAGGAGAAGAAGAAGGAGGAGGAGAAGGAGAAGAAGAAGGAGGAGAAGGAGAAGGAGAAGGAGGAGGAGGAGGAGAAGAAGAAGAAGAAGAAGAAGAAACAACAACAACAAAGTCGTGGGCATGTCTTGAAGTCAAGTTGCGTGCGAACTGATCCAGAGGCCGTCTCTCTCATACTTGCTCTCTCCCATTCTCAAAATTCCATGAAATTTCTAATAAAGGGGTAAGGTTATATTTGGCATTGGAAAAATGGTATGGATTGGGAAATGAGGTGTCTTAACAGGACGGAGATTAAGGTAAATACCATTTTTGGTGATTCACAACCAGGAATCGATTCTTGGGCGACCCTCTTACCGACTTTCACTTGAACTTTTCTTTCGAGAAGGTTAACCCGTATTTTGTTTCAATTTGAAAGGAATCAGTAGAATAACAGCAGTGCATTGATAACAGTCCTTATCTCTCCGGTGAGCAAGCATTTACACAGTCATTTAATGAATGCGGAGTTTGATTACCGTGGTTCAGTCCACATTTCCACGCCACGCCACGCCACCCATTCTATTAATATTAATATTATCCTCATTTCTACATCTAAGTCTTCAAAGCGGTTGCTTCCCTCAAGTTTCAGAACCGAAATAAGTATCAACGTCAGGTATTTCCTATTTCCTATCTGTGCTGCATTCCGCATTTTTCTTATCCTGCTTTGTCTAATCTGCCTGATAATTTGACGAAGAATAAAATTTTTAAGCATTTAAATGTGTTGTATAAATACTGTGTCAGTTCAGAGCGTCGGTGTTAGGTTAATGGATAAGTGCGGGTCACCGATGGAATAATACTGACAGCGAAAAACCGAGTATTCGTGGGGAGACCTGTCCCAGTTACTTTTGTTCACCACAAAATCCACATGGACTGGTCTGGAATCGAAGTGGGGTCATGATACTGCTCTAAAATTAGGAAGATTCTCATTGTGCAGTTTCCTTCATTCTCTTGCGCTTGAGTTAATTTTAAAAAAGCAGGCGGCGAAGGTCATTTGTGATTAAACAAGATTTCGTATTGAAAGGTTTTGTTGGCCTGCATCTTGATATATCCATATACAGTAACACGAACCAACAGGATGCACTATTTTGTATTAATTTATTTCAATAGTAAGAATCTACATGTTTCGAGCACGCTTGCGGCTCATCATCAGGAGGATCAACTCTGTATAAACAGCAAATGGTACAGTCATGCTGAAAAATAATGGAATTGTTTAAAATTAAGTGTGTGTTCAAATCTTTAAAAAGAGTGAAATATTTTCTGCTAGGTGTCTATAAGTATATGTACAGAGTTGTTAGAAGGTACAAAATATTTATTATCAGCAAAATTTCAGAGTGTGTTAAACTTTATGCTTTCTAACAACTCTGTACGTATAGACACCTAACAGAAAATGTTCTACGCTTTTTAACGATTTGAACATACCAGTATACTTAAGTAATTTTAAACAATTCCATTATTTTTCAGCATGACTATACCAAATGCTGTTTATACATAGTTAATCCTCCTGATGATGAGCAGCAAGCCTGCTCGAAACATGTAGAGGCTTATTATTGAAATAAATTAATAGAAAATAGTGCATCCTGTTGGTTCCGCTTATACGGATTAAAAGGTCTATCCACTAAATGAGAATAAAAATGTACAAGATTATATATATGCCTAATTCTAAAGGGAATGACGGACATTGTGCTGTAGCATTGTAAAATTAAACAAAACGGTGCCACGTTACATGTGATAACACCCCAGGCAGTATATGAGCCGGTAAATGATGTCCAGAAACACAATGATTCAAAAATATTTCTCTGGGTTGGAAGTTAGAACTTTACAATCTTATTAGAAGGGACAGATAAATAGATTTGGTTAACTATATACGATGAGAAAATGTCACAACGGTTATTCATATGCCTCGTAGGTACAATTATTCTAGTTGTTCCTTCGTTATGAAACGAAGTTTAACCCTTTTTTCACTTCTAGTGTGAATTAAAGTTACACATCTGTACAGTCCTTTTGTAGACCCGACCTTTCTTTGATCACCGAATGTCTGTCGTTTGTTCACAGAACACGTGTACTCTATGTCGATTAAAGAGAACAACGACAGTAATGTAGAAAAATTTTGCTGATTTTCCTCGTTTCTCCCTCGTGTGACGTCTGGCTTAGACTTGCCAAACGTTTCCACATTATTTTCTTCCAGTCTTGGCTGCCGATTTCTTGAGCTGCTGCTAGACTTCATGTAGTTTATTTGTGAATATACCGTAAAGCAGAGTTCTCAACAAATAACGCAGATCTTCACTCAATTATTATACCAACTAATGCACTTATATAAAATTTACACATTAAAACACTAAAACTGCTCCCCATGCTGCCACAATACCCTACTAGTACAACGAAGTTAATTTATGACTGGTTTTAATGTGGCTTTTAATGTGACTTTAGCAAGACAAAGAAATACAGCTCCTGATGATGGTCTTAGGACCGAAACATGTCGGAGCAGTTTTAGTGTTTTAATGTGTAAATTGTATATAAGTGCATTAGTTGGTATAATAATTGAGTGACTCGACAACATGCACGGTGTAACAATGAAAATAAAAAATAAAGAAGATCTTGTTTCTGAATCTGGAAAAGTTCAGCTGCACTTCGCTTGCATTGATAAAGGGGTAGGCTGATTTGTTAGGTACTGTTCATGGGATCTGCGCTCTTCTGGGATATTATGCAGCGCATTTCTTACCGACGTTTCGGGCAACTTATGGGTCACAAAACGTCGGTAAAGCATTACTACTATACGCTGAGTAATAACCCAAAAGGGCGCAGATTTCATATACTTCGCGGCGGAAGCCTGAAATCACGCCTAGTACACCTCTGTGGGGAGGCCACTCTACGTCACGTCTGGAGATTCAAAAGACTTCGACTCGGAGCGATAGCTTGTCCCGAAACATCGGTAAGGAATTACCACTGCAGGCTGCGTAATATCCCAGAAGAACACATCTCATCTACCTCGCCTGAAATCAAACATTGGGTAGTAATTGTTTGTACGTAGCACTGAATACCGCAGTTAGGAAGTTCGGTTAAGTTGATGTGGTTCTGGAGAAAGAGGCTTCTTTGGAAAGTGGCGTGAGTTAAGAAATTATTTTTTTTAAAGAACCTCTAAAGAACAAACATAAACATACTGCGCTTTGAACGTACTGTAGCTGTCACTGAGTTTTACGAATTAAATGACGCCCCCATACTCCTCCAGGCACAATTTCTCCCTGTGTGAGTTCCGTCACTACTTTTGCAAAAGTCCCACCAATGGTTAACGATTTTCACTCAGTCCTCTCAATATTTCTGCGATCCGTAGCCCCTAGGCATCTAACATTAAGATATTCCAGTTTTTTTTTGCTTTATCAGAGTTCCTTTGTACACATCCGTGACCTATAGGCCCTACATTCGAATTCCGTACAGGTAAGGACTCCATCGATTATTTGCCCACATAAGGCAGTTCCACTTGAGGGGCGTCCTGATGACTAGAGCTTGTCTAGAGCTACACGATCTCCCTTATCAGTAGTTTGCGTTAGGACAGGATGGGTAGATGTCGGGACATCGTTCAGAGCGCCGCCCATGAATCCTGTTAAATTAGCTTTTCTACTGGCGGCCAGGAATTTCGGTTGACTTGAAAATGCATCTAATTTACACCAAACAACATTTGGAATGACTACAGGATGAGCAATGAATAACTTATTACGCTGTCGCAGTCAGCGTACACACAACGTCTACACAGGGTGTTCAACTAAACGCCTAACCCACTAAATAGAATCTGTAGACCCGCTCATTCGACACAAATAACAGTCTGTATGAAATAATATAACGTACCGTATGTCAGGGTAGGTGTTGGCGATGATCTCCTGGAACCCTCAATCATTCTTGAAACGTAGTGAGAGAATTATTACGAAGAGTCTGAAGTTATCGCCTAAAAATCGCCGATGCTGCGCGCCTGATGATTCCTTTAACAAGTTTCTCCATTTTATGTAGATTATTTGTCATCAGTAAAGGAGCCTACTGGTTAGTTTGAATATGTTCACGACAGTTTAAATAATTTAACCTTTTAAACGCCCAGTTAAATCCCATCTGCCCTCTGCTAGCATTATTAGGACCTCACCATATTCTCCACATTAGCAGGTAAATGGTTAATCTATAAAATAAATTAGTAATGGGTGAAATTTAACATTACACACCGTTTGATAGAATCAGTTAAAAACACGCTCTATGGCAAAGTTTTCTCACAACCGTGTGTGTATGTATGTGTGTGTGTGTGTGTGTGTGTGTGTGGGTATATATATATATATATATATGTTCCAAACGAAGCAGGTGTGTGGCTGCAATCACAGATTATTTTGAGACGTCCATTTCCTGGGATAAGCTTTTTAAAGATTTTCGTGATGGTGTTTCTAATCGCGCTCCAGTACCATCCAATATTTTTTCTGAAAGAACACTTGATCATCACTGTAACTTCTTCTTTAACAAAGAAACCCTTGTTCGCAATTTTTCGCCGTGTGAAGTACTGCCGATTCTTGTGGAGCCGAAACGTAGGGACAATACCTTCAAAACCTGCCATTACACTGTGTATGATTTCCTTCAATAGTTTGTACAGTGAAAACCGTCACGTTACCGTGCCTTGCATATTCACGAACAAAAAAAGAACTTTACGTCACAATACAGAGCCTCTCTGTTTGCACTATATTTATATTCACGGATCACAAAACACAATGCACGTGTGTTAAACAGAGCACGTGGAACCAGGGAGCGGCGGATGGCACGGTGTAGCCTACTGCGTGTGCGAAGGCGTCACAGACTGTATACGAATCATTATAATATAATCACTGAATTCAGTACACTGCAGAACTCACACATGAATAGCATATCTATATGTATATACACCTTTTTGCCCTACTGTTCTACCTGCATAAACATCCAAAATATACGTAATAATTAATTACACCACAAAATTAACTATATAAGCAACCGCTAAAGTGTGAAATTCGTTATATTATGACCTGTCGGGTTATTTTATACGGCAAAATAATTGGACCGGCTAGTCAATACTTCCACTAGTTAGTTATTTCATAAGTTCGAATCCCGCCGGGAGCTTGGATGTCTCTCTCTTGTGATTGTTGTGTGTTGTCAGGTAGAAGTCTTTGCATCGGGGCTGATCACTCGTCCAGAGGAGTCCTACAGGGTGTGGTATGTCTGAGTGTGATCATGAATCCTCGACAATAAGGAGGCCTTGGCCCACCAGGTGCTGTTGTGCCATGGGGAAATATCCTTAAGATGACGATAGAAAAGTTTTAATTAAGAAATATTTTTTTATTGTTTATTGTGACTTCTTTCTGCCTACTCATTGTAGGTGCAGAGGACTATTCTTGCACTTGATCACACTCAATGGCACAATACACACACACACACACACACACACACACACACACGCGCAGTCGGTAGGATTCCTCTGGAGGGGGAATCGGCCCATCGAGAGACTCTACTTGACAGCTCACAGCTCTCAGCTCTCAGAAGAGACGGACCTTCATTCTAACTGCGGGATTCGAACTCGCAATTCCAGCGGGCGAGTGGCCGCGGACACATGCCTTAGAAGGCGCGGCCACCAGGATCGCTTCATTACGAAAGAGTAACATAAAAACAGTTTCTTAACGTTAATAGAGTGCGGTACTTTTAAATCACCTTCACATTTTCCTTCATAACTTCATTTGTTCCTGTAACACTTAACATATAACTGTCCCTCCACTTTGCAAATGATTCTTAGAGTTTTTCATATTTTGCACCTTTCACCTGCAATGTTCTGGCCAGATTATTTCACTTATTCTTTCCCCTGACTATATTAACACTACAGTGTCGATTGATGGGTTTGTCCTTTAATTGAGATAAATGGTTCGCCGTATTCTGCTGAGAGGCTGCAGGAAATTGTTTGTCTGCAGATAAAGAACGTTTTTCTCCAATGACAGTACTGCCCTTTTCTCCATACGTCGCTGATGCAATAAAGTTGAGGTAACTAAAAATTGCAAGGTAATGTTACGATTGTCTGACGGAGACTTAAGAGCCATTTTATCTCCTCAGTATGCTCTACGACTTCGAAATTCTGCAGAACGTCTTCAGTGCAGGATAGCACTGATAATGTAAAGAAATAATACCGTCGACACACTAGGCAGAGAAGTTCCTTATTAGTTTATATTATTTGGCAACATGTTGCAGTAAGTCTTGATCATCTTCAGGCCTATTTTCAAATGTACCATTAGGTTAATTGTGTTGGTAATTGAGATCTGAATTTTACGTCTTTTTTGTGGTATTTCTTGTCATACTGCATTACAATTAACTTAAGTAAAATGTGACAAGCCGTATGTGTTAAAATGCTTATTAACGTTACAATTTCATTTTATAAATCCGCTTTCCTGGGGAATTCTTTGGTTTGGTGAAGGGCTGAGTGACAGATATTCGGTTTTTTTAAATTATGAACGTACCGTAATAGAATATTGTAATTAGGTAATATAATGTACTATATATTTTATGTGGCCTTTTTTGAGAGATTTTTTATTTCTCGGCATGTGTCTTACTGACAGCTTTAGTAGAAAACGTATGTGAATATTTGCATTTCCTGTTTGTCTAACTGGTATTAATCCGATTTTCTGTGTGGTTTTTGCACAGTTCATTATTTTGTGCTGTAAAACTCTCTGTAAATAGTGTTATTGTGTTATATAACACTTCTATTTCCATATAACATCTGTAGATATATAACCTGCTCTGAATTTCAATGTATACCTACAGCAGAACTCCACTTATTCGGACGCTGGTTATCCGGATCGCCAATTACCCGGATCGGCTTGGCCCTTCGGGTAAATTTGTCAAGAATTCTACAAAACTAACTTGCCTTGAAATTACCGGTTATCGGATCAAGTAAAATACAGAGTTATGAATTCTATAACTTCAAATCAGACTTAGTGGAAAGTTGTAGACGCAGGTACATACTGGTATTGAGTAATAGCCGAAGAAGTTCCCAAATTAGATAAGAAATTCCCAAAGTGCTCCTCATCGGTGACAGTTCACGGTCATCACCCGAATAATGTTTAATTTTTAAGTAAATAAATAAGTAGCCTAAAACAGCCGTTTATAGAATCGTTTTTCCCACATCAAATTCGATGTAGCCTATTTTCAAAGAAAAATCCAATTATCCGAATTTTCTGCATATCCGGATGACTCACCGTCCCTCTTAATCCGGATAAATGGAGTTCTCCTGTACTTCGTTCTCTTGAGACCGATGTAGCCACTCGACATTCTGTGACCTTAATGAAAGTACAGAACTTCACGTCGGGCTCTCTTCTTATTGTTTTGCGTGGGGAATATGACACCATCTGTACAGTTTAATGTTCTACTAACACCTTGAATATGACACCATCTGTACAGTTTAATGTTCTACTAACACCTTGAATATGACACCATCTGTACAGTTTAACG
>Ga0136643_10007241_pt1 | contig 16018 bp, 9 predicted proteins | sample TergutLab28metaG_FD_96883 | JGI IMG/M metagenome (GOLD analysis project Ga0136643, IMG submission 96883) | Labiotermes labralis P1 segment gut microbial communities from Petit-Saut dam, French Guiana - Lab288 P1 (version 3) (version 3) | ecosystem: Host-associated > Arthropoda: Insects >... | reverse complement strand
GTTGTATTTTTACTATTTTTTTTAATTTTTTTTTTGGGTAAAAAAATTTTTTTTTTGGTTTTTTTTTTAGGGGTTGTTTTTGGGGGGGGAGTTTTTTTTGTTATTTGATTTGGGGTTGTGGGGGGGGGGGGGAAAGGAATAAATGAGGGTAAACAAATAGAAACAATGTCTGAATTAAAGATCAAGTGCATTGTGACTGATGTGAGTTTATACAATAAAATGTGGATGAATGTAACCAGAGACTACACACATATATACTATAAACAATATCACATGATAATTGTACTGAATAACTATTGAAAATTTTAATATACCAGGTATTCTAAAAATCACTTTCTCAGGGTGTGATTATTTTTACTTGCACTCAGCCTTTATTTGCAATGTCTGGCAACAATTTGAACAATCTTTCTCCTCTTCATCACTTTTTGGTGGTGGCTGGTTATAAATAAAGTAGCATTTCCATTCTATGCCAGTATAATCTTGGTATAGCAACTTTCAGGCTCTGTCCTTTGATTAAATGCTTTAAATGAACAGGATCTTTAACACAAAGTGCAGTTTCAGTTTTGATTATTAATGTAATACAAGTAAATCCAACACAGACAAATGGGTTAAACAAGTACCATTATAGAAGATTTTAATACAATCAGTTTTTAAATCAATCAGCATAACACATATCCATCCAGAACAAGGACACATCCAGCTGTAAGAAGATTTTAATCCCCATCATGTTTAGTATAGAACATAAACTAATGTGTATTCAGTTGTCAAGCTTTGTTAATTTACTGTAACTTGTGTGAGTGTTATCCCTGATGATGGTCCAGAGAGACTGAAACATGTCAGAATAATAATTAACTGGAGGTGCTATTTGCAGCCATATGTGTGTGGTTCATGATTATTGACAGAACTATAATTGAGTTATGTGTGGATCAGGACACATTTTAAGGTAATTACAAAACTGTTCTTAGATGCATCATCCCCGTTGTGTTTTATGTAAATTACAAGGGAGTGGGTATGTCAAAACACAACTGTCTTTGTATCCTGTTTATTAGGCTGACATGTTTCGGCCATTGTGGGCCATCTTCAGGTCACAAAAATGTATAATGAGGAGAAAGTATACAGTATAAGAACATAAGTTGTTATGCCAATTCTGAGCTTTCAACGAGATCTTGTTGTCTAGCTGTTATCTATATTGAAACTAATAATAAATTCATCAGGTAAAGTGGATAGAGAATAAAGTATATATACATGTTGTAAGTGATGTATGAGTAAAGTGCCCTGAGTTTAAAGTACATGTGTATGTTGTACACTTCGATTGCTGTGAAAAAAACTAAGTGGGTATAGTAGTGCTCGGTGGAAAGCTTGGGGTATCCCGAGTGTGTTCGTGGCATTGGTACAACACGAGACACTGCAGCCAGTTACACTCCGAGGTTCTGCGAACGAAAACTACCAGAATCGCTACTGCAAAGGACACCACCGCTACTAAAAGTAGCTATGACCAGAACACACCTGCACCGGATGCTGACGTCCTGTGCATAATTATTCTCCTCACACTGCAGAAACCCTCTCTGAATGGACTACTTCACCGACTGAGATCCAAATCACACCCAGCCCCTTCACTCCAGCTCATCCACAACAAACTCTACAGCCTGACAGACTAAGGATACTTAATCTAAAAGAATACTTCCACAATCATACATACAGCCAGCCTGAAACGTCCATGTAGCCGCCACGGACGTACCAACGCCACAAACACGCTTAGGATACCCCAAGCTTTCCACTGAGCGCTACTATCCCCACTTGGTTTTTTTCAAAGCAATTGAAGTGTACAACATACATATGCACTTTAAACTCAGGGCACTTTACTCATAAGACAACACCTACAACATGTATATACACTTTATTCTCTATCCACTTTACCTGATGAATATATTATTAGTTTCAATATAGATAACAGCTAGACAACGAGATCTCATTGAAAGCTCAGAATTGGCACGACAACTAATGTTCTTATACTGTATATTTTCCTCTCATATATTTTTGTGACCTGAAGATGGCCCACAGTGGCCGAAACATGTCGTCAGTCTAATAAATAGGATACAAAGACAGTTGTGTTTTGACGTACCCACTCCCTCCTAATTTACAAAGCTGTTGCCAGTATGAAACTAAAGGGTTTGTTTGCATCTTTCATGAGTAAGTGGAAAGCTTATTCTCATGCAGTTGCTGAAATACTGATGTAAGTACTGAAAGGAAGGCAGTGTTACTAGCATTAAAGAAACTTACATTCCTAGTAGTGGTGTAATGTGGGGAATTTTGTTCTGTATGTTACATCAGTTATGTCCTTCAGCATTTCTTCATTCACTGGATGTGCTGCAGGTTCCAAGATGCAAGAGATGCCATCATTAGACTTCAGCACTGGTACCAGGAACTTGCACTCCATGAGGAGCTGGAAGACAAGACTTACAACATTTCTGATGGGCACTTTTATTACACCGGCCTTGCACAGCAGGTAGCATCCCTGGCTGCAAGACTTGAACAGCATAAGGATGAGCTGTGATTGGGGCTACCATATTCTTAATTTGATGTGTATAGGTGTGTGTGTGTGTAGGCATGAGTGTGCTTAGGTGCACTTTTGCCCTTGCTGCAGCTTTTCATGTAGAGCTGGTTTGTTTGCTGTAATAAAAAAATTGAAATAATTTTATGACTCTTAAGCATCAACACATTCTTTATCCATTGTTTACTATATTTGTGTCCTCCGTTTCTTTCCATTGTTATTAAAGACAAGGTGGAAGACCCATAACTCAGTGGTGAATCCTGGTAGGGCATGTGTAGTAGAAAGGTGCACAACACATCATTGTATAATTCTGCTAGAACTAACCTCTATATCATGATTCGCCACTGTTATAAGCATGTGCTGTCAAAGTTAGCATGTGTTTCCATTGTTATGTAGGTATGCCTTTCAAACTGCATGCAAAGCAGTTTATGCCTCATCATTCATTAATAAACAGGTGCACATATCCTCTTGGTTACCATGTGAACAGCTGTTTTCCCATTACTGTGTCAATATACAATGGTAGCTAAGAAATTGAACAGGAGGATCCCACACTATTAAGCAACTACATAGAACAGAAGCCTGGTCAAGAAATTGCCTGCAGTTTATGAAAAAAGAAAGGTAATTACCATGTTTGCAACAGCCTACCACTTATGCCTATCCTGAACTCAACACATCCAGTTCATGCTCTCCCAGCCTATGTTAAGATTTGTTTTAATATTATCATTCCATCTACACCCAACTCTTTGAGGTTGCCTCTCCTTCCAGTTCGCATTTCTGTCGTTTATAATGTGCGCCGCATGCCCCACCCATCTTATCCTTGATTTTATCACCGTAAGAGTCCAAATCTTTAAGGTCATTGCATAATATTTCCAGGATCCTGTTAATTCCTTTCCTTTAGGTTCTGGCATTCTCAGCACCGTGTTTCTACCATTCTCTTCTACAGATCATACACGCCCTTCGCCCCTTTTTCTTTGATGAGCCAGCCTTCTTACCGACATTGAACAACAACGACCGCACTTATTGTCATTGCGCAGTTTGTGAACGTGCACAGGAAGTCGAAAAACGCTTGGGGTACGTGTTTCGTAGGTAATCCGTGATCTGCAGCAAAAAGTATAAATTTTACAAGTAGAGATCGTGAATGACTTGCTGGTAACTACAGATTATCTCGTGCTGGCAACGCTGCGAAGGGTTGGGGTCAGGAGGTCGCCGGTTCGAGTCCAATTCATCAATCGTAAAATAATAATAAAAACAAAACAGTTACTCGGCAGGCAGTGGGACTGTCGGCCGCAAGTCATGATGTAAACAAGTCAAGGCCGCACACTACTGTAAATAACCATAACTAACTTGTTCCTTGCGCAAGTGTGTAGTGCTTTCTGGACGTGAGTGTGTAGGCGTACTAGTACGTTCTGTTAGTACAGAGGTGCTTGACATCGAATGCATGCTTACTAACGTCTGCAGGAGGCAGTCTTTTTAATGGGGGTTTGGGCGTAAATTACATAAAAAAATCGCAAAAGTCAACAGAGACTCAACAACGTCGATTTAAGATCCCGCTGGCAGCAGTGCGAACAGTGTGACGCTTGTGGGGCACGTCGTCAGTATCTTAATAATACTGGTAGGTGTTGTACGTAGAACACATTGAAGTTTTGTAGGTATTTGAAAACTACTCAGACGTTGTAAGGTGTCGAATGTGCTGTCAGTTATTTGGTTAAATTAGCAAGGTTCACACATTACAAAAAAGTCTACTTCGTAGCCAAACGTTTCACTCTTGTAACATAATTTGATCGCAAAAATAACATCCTGGCGTTTTGCGATATGGAGGCGTTGAAGTATCAGTTACTGGTTACGTGTATAGGCAGTTACATAACATGTATCCGGTTTTATGTTCACCGGACACGTGATACTACTTTGAGTATGGATGTCGTTACAGACGTGGCAGACGATTTGAGTAAAGGTAGGACGGTGGAAGGGGTGAGCAATGCTTGGCATTATGAATGTCATGTGATTTCGTAGTGCGGAAGTAAGAATGTGAAGTGATGAAAATTGTGTTCCAGAGTTGCTGCAAATTCTCCTTCAAAAGGAAATACTGTTAATTTAAACTATTTAACGCACGAGTGTCGGAGTATACGACAGTGAATAGGGCCGCATTTATGAGTAGTGTGTTTTTGTTTGTGTAAAGAATGAATTCCATTGGCTTGTAATATGGCTTTACAGATAACAGATTTGTGATTTTTATTTGCGTTGTAAAATTGGTAAAATAAACATAGTTTCATGGAGTAGTATCCTTGAGAAGTTTATAGGACCTTACCTACCAACAAATTTCCCACATTTTATGAAGCCCAAAGATGCATTACCATGTTCCAAGAGCTTGCTGTATTCCTATCCATGGCCAGAGAAAGCTACCTCATATCTTCCCAGCTTATTTCACTAAGATCACATTTAATATTATCAAGTTATCTATACATAGACTTTCCCAGCGAGTTCTTTCCATGAGAGTTGTCCAACCAGAAACCGGCAAGAATATCAGTTTCTCCTGTTTGCCACATGCTCAGCCTAGCTTGAATTTCATCACCCTTATGAAATGGTTGGGGGAGTACATATCATGGCACTTCACATGCAGTTTTTTTCTGATCTGCTTCCTTCGTAGGTCCAGATATTTTCTAACATCCAAAATGATTCATATATGTACAAATAATTCTGTCTGCAGTTGATGATTTTTACTCCCTTTTACACACAAAATAGTACTCCTTTGTTGGTTTTGTACCAAGGATGCCTCACCAGACAAACTGCCTCACTAAATCAAAGTTATGGTTTGTTATTGCATCTGTTTTCCATGAATGTGGCATGACCTTCAAAGTTCTAAATGTCATGTCCCTTTGTTGTTGCATAAGGCTGTATCAAAGAATGTGTCCCAAGTTCAAGGTCCCATGTAACATTTAATTATATGCTGGGTTTTCACACTTCAGAGTTGTTAGGCCATCACCAAACACCCAAGCTGAAGATCCACACCTTGTCGGCTGTCCCAAACTACTTATTCAGTATATTTGCAGCTATCATCATGCCTGGAGGCTGTCTTCTCTACCTGCAACTTGAGCACTTGGTGACATGTTTCCATGTTTGGAAATAATGACCATGTCACAAATAACACACTCATCATGAAAATAAACATAATTACTTTCTTGAATTTTGAGATTTCCGTGATTTTCATATTTATTAATTTCACCAGCCAGCATAAGTTCTGATCTGAAGGAAAGCAGACTCTGTAAAGAACTAGTGTGTTATTCAAAATGTCAGAGAACGTCTGTAAACAAGATGTTTGGTCCTGAATATTCTACAGAGAGGAGTACAACACCCAAGAAAAGGTTCAAAAGCAGATGTTATCTCAGTATACCTGCCCCTTCTCTGAATGCCTGCAACGAACATGTTTGCATGCTTGCTGGTACTTTTACTCAACATACTTGTCTTCATTTTATTTCTAATAAAGTATGTAAATAGGATGTAAGGGAATTTTGATAGTACAGCATAAGAAAAGAATCAGCATACCATGTTGTTTGTTACAAAAATTTAAATTTTTTTGCATGATGTCCCAAGATTTTAGAGGAGTGTATTCCACTTTTAGTTCAGGCTTATACACCCTTTGCTTCTTAGCCTTCAGCACCAATCCCATTATGAATATTCATAAAATGTTTGTGTAGAATATAGGAGCAAAATCCTTACTGGATAAGTTTTTTTAAGTTGAATACAAATTAGTAATTTCATGTGATTGGCAACTTATCTCATGAAGTTCGCATTTCTGTGGTATAAAGTTAATTATTTCAAGACTGAAAACTATCACTGGTTGTAATGCTAATTTGTCTTACATGTAACAACCATTTGAAAACAAAAATTAATCTACTCTAAGACAAAGATTCACTTTATCAGAGAGCACAGTGTGGTTGCATTAGAAAAACCTGTCATTTGATGCTGCTTTATATAGAAACTGTCACTTTACAAGAGAACAAAGTTTTTAAATTTTCAGTATGGCAGTATGCTTACATATAGTAACCACAGAGCCTCAAAAGTTGAACTAAAATCGGTCCATTCTGTATGAACCTGATTTTCACTGTGTGTGTGTCGTCTTAGTAGGGCAGTATAGATCCTAGTTTGTACATAGATCAATGTCGGTATGTGTTCATCTGTTGAAAGTTTTGGCTGTCTTGTACAACCTGTACATTTTTAGTGTTTTTAAGTATTTTATTTGACAGTGTGTCATGGAAGGCTTAAACACATGACTTAAATCTACTAGCTACTTAAATCCACGCATCCTTAGTCACACACAAGGCTTGATGCAGATGCTGATCAAAGATATTTATGAATGTGTTTTAGGATAAGATCAGGAGAATGTGCAATGTAATTTTCAGTTTATTTTCTGCAGCTTACATTTGTAATGAATAATTATTTGTTGAATGTTTGGTACATCTTAATGAAGATGAAAATAAATTTGCCACCAATCTTTGTTTCATTGCATGTTGCAAATGGATGTGCATGTTTCTGGAATCCTGGTGTAATGAACCACTTGTGTCACTTGACTAAGAGCTGTGAATCGAAGTACATAGCCATTAAGTTAGATGTGATAATGCGTGGATAATAAAAGGACCATACATGAAGATGAATCAGTGTATATCTGAATGCCTGGAAGACATGCTTAAAAGTGTAATTATGTTTGCAAATGGCTCATGAAAGAAATTAAATTGAATGAAACATAATGTAGTAATACTCATAGAACAAAATTTCCATTAATGAATGTCTTTTGAAGTCTGCCCAAAAGACATAGAAGTGCAAATGAACTTATCAGTATGTTTTGTTAGAAATTGGTGAGGCTATACAGTGCACAAACAAAATTTCAATGAAAAGGCTGAATGGAAATTGGGGTCTAGCACAACTAACATTTGCTGCAAGGAAAGGCCAAGGTATTCAGATGGTTCTAAGGTTTGGGGAATCTTTTCTCTATATATTGTCCAATTTATGTGTGTCTCTACAAGATGAATGGGCAAGATATGTGGGATCCATAGGTGAAACTGGTGATTATAACACAGGGTACTCGCCATTTGCAGTTGCAGTATGAAGACACACTTTGCCCCTGAAATGTAAAGTGTTGTTTTGATCAAACAATCCCTAATATCCAATGATAGTATTCCCATAATGAAAATATTCTGTCACAGCATGCACCTATTTTTAAGCACATTATAAAATATTCAGTTTATATATTTTTTTGTGCCCTACAGAAATTGTTCTGTGCTGTTATGGTGTGATATCTTTCCATTATATCTTGAGGCTTAGAATGCAGCTGTACTACATGCTGGCAGGATTCATGGTTGTGATGAGAGCACAGTCCCGGTGTCTGACTGACATGCCAGGTGAGTAAAAATCAATGCATTATTTTAGTGAGCTCAGTCACACTGTCTCATGGTTCAGTTCTCTTGTCTGACTGACATACCAGGTAATTTCTAACCAGTGTGTTATGTGCTTGTGCTCAACCAGTTGTCACAACATGGTACCAAATACATTTCAACCAATGTTATTGGTTTGTATTAGATTTATGTTGTGCCTGATATGTAATGGGTCCATAAACCAGTGGTGTGGGTTATTTAGTTTCTTACCATGTAAGTGCAAACTGATGCTCTGAGTTTATGAGCTCTGACTTTTGTCACGAATGTAACAGTATCATTTGTCTTGGTTACAGAAGTGAAACCAGAACGGTACTTCATCTCTGAAGGGCGGATGCTGGACATAAGGCTGGAGGTGTCAGAACGTGTCACACACCGCCTGATCACAGCAATCTTCAAGCTATTCCTTCAGGAGGTGCTGGGATATCCATATGTTATCATGGTGGAGAAGGATGACCACTTCAACATCACCCACACAGTGCAGCAACTGAGTGGACCACTTACCGAGCGGGTGTGAGTGGCATATTTGAGGCTTTCAGTTACGTAACATGTGCCTGTTTCAGTGTTAGAGAGTTGCTGTGTTTCGCACTGTTGCAGGGTCCCATCATCAATGATTAACCTTGAAGTGTGGATACAAGCTGACACCAACCTCATTGAGTTCACAAATGCATATCACATAAAGGATTGTGGAACAATTGCACCTTCAGGCAGGTAAGTTGTTTGGGGCCAACTGGTAATTATACAGTTTGGACCTCCAGTATCACCCTCTTTTGTTTCAGGTTTGGTTGGTTTGTGCCATTATCATTGGCACAACTGGTACCAGGCATGGACCACTGGCACATATTTGCAGATGAGAGCACTGCAGGCTTGTTCAGTATGAGTGACAGGGATTTAAGCTATGTGCAAACATTCACAAGACACAATGCTACAGAAAAGTAAGTGCTGCTGGAGTTACAGAAGGAAGTAGTGATGTTGAAAGTTTGATTGAAACTTGGACCTATGCATTATGTTGGTTAGCAGGTTTTACTGTGAGGAGGATTTCTGCACCACAGGCCAGTTCACACCTTCCCACTGCAACACTTCATGTGCAGTCCTGCTGGCAGGCCATCCTGGTGAGTGTTGTCCTCTTTGAAATCCATCTGTCCTGTTTCTGACCATTCATCCTACAATGGCATGCCTAGACAAGCTGCAACACATGCCTTTTCGTTACAGTTTGGCTTGTTTACAGTGCTTTCCATTCACATTAAGACATTTTGTGCACAGTTCTGCTTCCCAGTAATAAGCATCATGTAATGTTTATTTAAACAAATTAGGCACTATCCTGTTATTTATAAATCATATTGTGATGTACATTTATACAATGGAGCTACTATTATGCTCCTCAGTAATTATTATCATTTTTTTTTGTGCGTTTAGACGACACGAGCTTTGTGGTGCAGCACATCCTGGAGATGAAACTGTTTGTGCAGGTAATGTGGGTAGGTCCAAACTTGAAGTGGCTTGCTGACTCTCTGACAACTCGCTACCTGAATGAGAAGGCAAACCGTTCTCTTGTGCTGCTCAGCTATATGCCAAACGCCATCACAATGTGGGGCAACAGCAAATTTATGACTGTTGCTTTCCCTCCGTGTGAGACTCTGCAGTCTTCTCAGAGTGTAGGCTGCAAATATGAGCTCCACCGTCTTGTGAAACTGGTGTGGTCACAACTAGAAGTTGGAGCCAAGCCAGCATATGAGGTAAAAGACAACTTTCTCAACATCTTGCATTGTGACTGGGTGCCTGCCTTCAGGTTAACCCTTGTCCTACTGGGGTGGGTATTTAAATTTTAGCACGTGGTTTATGAAGAGTGTGAATATTATTTGAAGAGAAGAAGATACAGTTATTGAATAAATGGTACCTTGTATGCAATGAAACAGAGATTTTGCAGTGTGTCTTAAAAGTGAGGTAAATTTCTTTTTTGCCTAAATATGTAAAGTTAATTTCTAGGGGTGTTGTGCACGAACACAGGTCTTTAAAAGGTTTATTGTTACAAAAATTCATCAAGAAATTTTAGTGGCTTATGTTGGTGTAAATGAATGGTTTTTATGCTCTAACCATTGACGCATAACTATCTTTCTGAATTGTAGCTTTTGAAACATTTGTAATCTTGTCAAATCTTCAAAGAATATGTTTGCGTAATGGTAAAGTTTGCTTTTTGCAGTGTCGGATGAAAGTCAGGGAATATCCAGAGGTCAGAGTCTCCCTGTAAAATGCAATGAAGGCACAGAAGGAGTAGAGGTATTGCTCTGCTCATTCTTTACATGGGTGCTAGATGGGGGTGAATAGTCATTGCAATTCTCCAGGTTCTTTAACCCAAGAGGTACAAAGGCTGGGTGGACCCCAGTGTTGGTCTGGATGGATGGTCTCCTGACCCCACTGGGGTTCAAACCCTGAACCATCCAGCCTGCAGCAAGTCACTCTGCCGACTTTGCTATCCCGATCATGACGTGAAATATCAGCCACACAGAAAGTCAGGCTCCAATTATGTGCTGCAGGCTGTCCACAAGATGTCCTTCTCACGTGCCAGTTACTCAGACTTGGTGGCACAGTACAATCAGCAGCCTGGTGCTGTGGACAAGATTGCTTGTGAGTGGTTAGTTCACAACAAAGAAAGCTGGATGCCCTGGATCCCAACAAGTGATGAGAAGAATGTGCTGTACATTGGAGGGATTTTCCCTATCACTGGTTCCCCCTACAGTGGAAAGGGGATAGTGAGAGGTGAGGAGAAGTGTTGCAAGATCTAAGGAGTAGGGTGTAAAATATGAAGCCATTTTGGCATTGATGCTAAGTGTTTGCTGTTTCCCATTCCACAAATGAGGCGGTCCTTACTGCATCATGGCAATGTTAACTTTGCATATGGTGTGGAGGAAATTTCACTACCATATGAAATAGCTATTACGCTTGGCATAGAGAAAATACCACCTCCTAATTCCAGGAGACTTATTTGTGGTGATACAACCATTAAATTTGGAGTAGAGAAAATGTTACTGTCTGATTATGAAATTAGTGAATTAATTACCAGTTTTGGCAGTATAACCTTGTAGTAGGTGTAGAAGAAATCCTACTCCATGATTCCAGAAGATGACACCGTATCAGTATAATCAGGATGTCTGTTGTGCTCGGTCCGTAATGGGTTTATTAGGAGTGCAGTGGATAAGGAAGTTATGGATAGAGAATGACACGCTGCCTTGTTGTAACGTTAATTTATTCCAGGAATGTCATAAATTTGAGGAGTAAACTCATTTTGGAATAAATACAAATAGAAACTATCTCAAAATAATATTATTGGTTTGAACATATGGCATGCACATGCATTTACTTCTGGAAGGATGAATAACCCTCTGTCTACAAATCAGGAACTTATTCCCAAAGTTGTTGGCTGTGGATCTCAGTAGGCATCTTCCTTACTCATGCATAAGACATTTTATTGTTCATTGCATTTCAGCCATCATCTTGTCATCTGGGCTTTCTTGTAGAAATGAAGATGAGCTTCTGTGTCCTTACTAACCTTGGAAGATCTCTCTGTTTTGGGGTCCTTATCTTAAAATTCTTTCATTCCATCCCAGTACTTTAAGAAATCCTTGATTATCCAAGTTTTTAGCAGCTTGTGCACCGTCTCATTGGGTGATTGTTCTGACAACTTTCAGTTACTCATTTGAACCAGGTCTTCACTCTTGTCTTTTAAACATATGCCTTCAACATTCTGTCTGTATCAGAGGCTGTAATTCCAAGCCCAAGTAGTTAACCAACATAACAGTCCTTTCCTGCATTTTATTTTACAAGTGTTTTCTCTGGTATCCAGAGGAATTGGAAACACATTCAGGCCATAAATTCCTTCATGTATCACTCCTACAATAAGAACTGACTGCATCCCAGGTAATTGCAGTGGTGGTGGTTGTGTTCTTAACATTGAAGTTCTTGCACAGTTCCATCACATCGTGTAATGCTCTTCTACCATATACATTTTCCTGTAATTAAGGCAAACCAACTGTGTACACTCAGGTTTGGATATTGCACCTCAAGTATTTTGTTGTATCTCTATAAACAATTCAGCCCAGATGGGCCATTATCATAGATTTCAATATAAAACAAGTAGAAGTACCAAAACTTTACAGATATCATGATGTGAGTAGGTGTATCTTACTGGTTCCTCCATAGTGATGAAGCCATATTGAATTCTGTGTATACATCATCTGCTGAATTCAGATACTTGCCACTGTAAGACTGTAAGAGAGAGATATGACACCACACACACATCAGCTTCCATGCAATTTCTGTTAAATAAGGTTTGGAATTACATCTCAACCATTAATGTTTGCATGGATGTTTGAACACGTTTTCCCAGCGTATATTATATCTGACTGGACTAGGTCTAGTGTTGATGATTTATTGAACAAGGCATGCATTGAGTAATTGTCATCTACTTTTAGACCACAGTTTTTATAGCATTCCTGTGTATGATCCTAACATAGTGATTGGTTGTAACATATGTTGGAATTGCAGTTCCATAATTTTGTCCTTAGTTAATGTAGATATAGATTTATGTTTTTGTATTTTGAGGATTTTGATACAGCTCTTTTTTATACTGAGCTCACTGGCAAGGACCCGCTGGCCTGAAACATGTTAGAGTCATGATACAATAGTTGGGGTATCCCAACGTCAGTGTAAACAATTGATTCAGTTTTCTGTAATGCTTCCATTTTAAAGTTGATTTGTTTTCAACATCAGTAGGTTCCAAGTATTAGGAGGAGTAATCATATGGTAGTACTACCATGGTTCTAATTTTTCCGGTCCATGAGTTGTAAGATCATTGTTTTAATGAGGGACAGAAGGTGATCGTCATCATCTCATCAGCTTACTCATCAGTATTTTCTGGATGATCCACAGCATTGTTGATTATCATCAGTACCTCATGAGATAAACCAAGATTTCTTGTCTGACTCCAAAACCATGGTAATCATAGATTTTAGAAAACCTTTCAATTCGTTTGGTTTCTTAAGTGGTACACAAGTGTTGGTTTTACTGTGAAATAACCCATACCTTTGCCTTCCAGAAGAGGAGTTAGTTTGACCTTGGATGGTTTTGGCAAGTTATGATGAAAGTTCTGTTGGATGTCTTCTTCCAGAACAGTCCTTTATCCATGACATCAAAATCTTCTTTTTAATTATGTCTATGCTTTTCAGTAATTCGAGAAAGCTTGCTGACATAAATCTCCAGCAGTTTGATACCAGATAGCTGTGGTGTTCAGAGTCTACTTTAACCCTCCATAGGCAGACAGTTGTCTTGATGGTATTTAAAATTTCAGCTCGCACCATGCTGCGTCTCTGTTAGAAAGACACATTTATTAAACGTGTTTGTGCACAAGGTCACTGTTTACTCTGAGGAGTGTATGAAACACATAACATACCCTGTAGACAAAATAAGTTTCTCAGTGGTAAAATCATGTGTCTTTGTAGTTACTATCATATTTTGAATGGTTAGACTTATTAGCTGACATTAATAAGACATATCATCTTGTCCAAATTTATCTTAAGTCTAGGGACATGCTCTGCATTCTTTTGATTTTAGCTGCTGAAATGGCATTGGAGGCTGTGAATGCGAATGACAGTGTTCTGAGAGACTACAATCTCAAGATGAAGGTGAACAATGGAGAGTGCAGAGCAGAAGCTGTCATGACGACATTCATCTACTATGTGCTGTTCAACATATACAAGAAGTTGGTGGGCATTCTGGGTGAGAAACAATTACAATCAAGTGTGGAGTCATTGAATGGCCCATGATCGTAACTAGCCTATTCTCCATTTTTTTTTATTTTCTTCTCACAAAGTGCATACATTGAGAAGATGGTGCATATTACCATCCCCATGCTTCATCCCTCAAACTGCTCATAATATTTTAGTGAATTATGTTCATGGCAGTGCACACTAAAGTCCATATAACGATTTATTGTTGGTGTATACACTCATTGACACGCAGAAGAAATCAGATTTTATCATTGTACCAAGAACAGCTCGTTGTGCAAGTATTTGTTCAAAACATGAAAAATGTAGAACTTGTGATGACATAATAATCATATCTTGATATAGTAAATATTTGACAATGTACAGGGAAACCTAATATCTGGTTCTATACTTTGTGTTACCTGTCATGCAACAGTAGGTTGACACTTTGCATTCATCGACTATGAAGACCATTAAAGCTAGAAAATTACTTTTTTTCTGGGGGGGGGAGTTGTGTTGGGGATGTCATTATCAGGAACTGCAGAGTGTTAAGTGACAAGGTGATTGATGTTCTGGGAATATGTTTGTTATGCCTGAATCCTCACATTTGCCTGGGGGAAATGAGGAAAACCATGAAAAACCACATTCTTGATAGCCAGTATCCCAGCAGAGATTTGAAGCAGACATCTCCTAAAGTCTTGAATGTAACTGCTGTGACAGCCTTTTTGATGTGTGTAAAGTAATGAGCAGCATGTTAATAACACATCTGTTGTGAAGAACACCCATTCAGTTTTGTTGTAAAGAACATTTGGTGCTGAGTCATTTGCGCCAGTTAGTGAGTGGAGAGTTGCAAGCCCTTTGATGAAGCAGGATGGTCACTTATCAAATCATTTAGAGACAGTAATGGTTTTCCAAGTGTTCTTAATGATTTTACTGCCAAAATACTCAATTTGTAAACTTCAAAATAAAGAGAGAAGTTGCCATTTGTTGCAGCCGTTGTGGACCAAACTGTTCCCATTTTGAATAGATATCATATTCCAAGAGTTTACAGAAACTGTTCAGAGACAAATACATGTGCATGTGCCAAAGAATTTTACTCACTCCTCCAGGAGCTTTATTTTATTTCTTGCTGGATATATTCCCATTTGTGCTTCCCAAGTCAGCAGCTCTCCTCACTGTTACAAACAAAGGCATTTGAAATATTTTTGGCTCTTGCTGCAGTGTAGTAGAGGTCTTTCATCATGTGGGGTTTTTTACAGTGTCAGTGGGTAGCTCGTTACCGACATTTTGCACATTGATGTTGCACAGAATTCTTGAAGATAAAAAATCAAAGCTATTTGACATAACCTGTTATTGTTTGAAGAATATTTTTGATTTTCGGTGTCAGCTGAGGGTGCTGGACAATTATTTTATGATTTCGGTCTAAAACTGAAGGGTTCTTTTCTTAAGCAGCTGTATGAAAGAGTGGTATGTATGTTACGCTCAAAGATCGAAAACGTTTATTGAGCAGAAAAAAAGACCACAATGCATTGTGGCATTAGAGAAACAGCTACAATGTGAAATTGTGTGTTGTGGCTGCTTTTAAACAACCACGACGTGTTGTGGCATGAGAGAAACAGCCACAATGTGAAATGTCTTTCAAATGAACTGTTTATAAGTTTAGCAATTTATCAATAAAAAAATACATGTAACCCAGGCCTAATGAAGAACAATGGCGAAGCTTATTTATTTTTGCAGGAGCTGTTAGAATGACACATAGAATTACACATCATATTTTTCGAACAACATTTGCACTTTTATCAACACTGTACCTCTTACAATGGCAGCTTACAAATCCCTGCTTACTTCCAGACGTTATCATTGAGGCTAACCGAAGAGATAGTGAACTTGAGGGTACATCATGTGCCTCAATGAAGTTGTTGTCGGCAGTTGTGAATTCATTGCGAGCATACAGCCGCTCTAGTAGGCCTTCCTTAATGCCCAACAGATAAAGCCCAGAAGAGCTGACATCAACAACGACTGCTAGGACATTTCTGGGGGCTAGACGTCCTCGATCAAGGTCAGGCACCCTGATCACAACATTTGTCCCAATATCAACTGCTGGAAGTCTTGAGTTGGAGAGAGAAACCATTTTTTGAGCTTGTTGTTCCTGACCAGATTTTGCACCTTCTCGCTCATTGATGACTCAGTTCTTCCTTACACAGAGGTTGCAAGTGACTTTCAGTCCGAAACCCTCACTGTCTTCACTGTAACTTCCACAAATAGCATGAACAAACTGGTCACAC
>Ga0136643_10007240_pt1 | contig 16019 bp, 6 predicted proteins | sample TergutLab28metaG_FD_96883 | JGI IMG/M metagenome (GOLD analysis project Ga0136643, IMG submission 96883) | Labiotermes labralis P1 segment gut microbial communities from Petit-Saut dam, French Guiana - Lab288 P1 (version 3) (version 3) | ecosystem: Host-associated > Arthropoda: Insects >... | reverse complement strand
TACCCCGATGCCCATTAAATGCCTTACTTACTTGCTTACTTACGTACTTACTCCATGGTGCAGAGTCCTTGAGAAGCTAACTGGTTTGCAGCTAGTCAAGAAATTCCCCGCATTTCACGGAACCCGAAGGTTCATTACCTCACTCACAAGCCTCCGCCACCCGTCCCTATCCTTGGCCAGCCCAATGCAGTCCATATACCCACATCCCACCTCCTGGAGATCCATCCTAATATTATCCACCCATCTACGCCTCTGAGGGCGAAATAATCGGCGCGTAACGCTTTTCAGTTACGTGCGTCCACATAGTACCGAGGTTGAGAATGCGTTGAGCTTCACGATGCTCATTCACAGGGACAACTTCGTCTTTATAGTACTAACCCGGTGGTCTAGCACTTAGCCACTTGTATTAGTGACCAACTCACGAGTTTACAGCCGTTGTGGATTTTTGTAAATTAAATCCGTGCTACGCTACTGACCTCGGTATTGGAGGTCATTGGTTACGTTTATGGGAAAAAGAGCGACAAGTGTATCCCATGGAAACTGTGGATGTGGTGGGATGTAGAGATATTGCAGAATAATACAATAAATGACCCTCACAGTGTACAAAATCTGCATACAGGGTGTCCATTAACCCTCATACTGCTAACGTGGAGAATATTGTGAGTTCCTAATAATGCCAGTAGATGGCAGATAGGATTTAAGTCGGCCTTCAGAGGGTTAAGAAATCACTGTTTTCTGGGATGTGACGTCATTTAGTGTGGCAGAAGTGTACCGCTGTGTCAGGGCATACTGCTACAGAAAGACACGGCGGACATACCAGAAGGTGGTAATTTATCTTCATTCACTGCTACGACAGCCTCAGATCTTACGGATGTATTCGGTTTGTCTGCGTGCTGAGCGCAATACTGCCGACGGACTTCCTGCATAGAAACAGGGCCAAGTTGTCATTACCCGTAATGTATTTTTCATTGGTGTACTCCGGTGTGTTAAATGACGAAATAGTTGTCATGTATTTCGTTTCTTAGCTAATGCAGTTTTTTGCCTTGCCGTTTGTTTCGCCAGAAAATATTACGAAAACATACCTGTTGGTGTTTTGTCAATGTAGAGTCTTTTGCACGTGTCTGATAATTATTGACGTTTGCATTGTTGGTTTATACGTTGACGTTCAAAAGATTGCAAGAATCTGATACTCATTAACCCCATGAAGACTAAAATTAATCTACATTACGCGTAAAGATGCAGTTCGTACCGTACAGAGAACTTTGCCTCCGAAAGAAGGACAAATCGGTGGATTATTTAATTAATACACCAACAAATGCATATATATATTCATTTAATGATCTAAAATTCACATTATAACACTTAAAACGCGCCTACGTGTTTCGATCATACTATCATCCTTAGGGACTTTAAAAACACTCAGTGAGTGTTTTTAAATTATAACTTTAGCAAGGAACAATGTATGCTCCCTGAGGATTATCGTATGGTCGAAACATGTAGGAGCGTTTTAAGTGTTTTAATGTGAATTTTAGATCATTAAATGACTTTATGTGCATTTGTTGGTGTGTTACTTAAACTACAGAATGCACTGTGCAACGATAAAAATCGGTGGATATTGTATGGGGAAACAGTCGCTGCTTATGGTGAGGATCATTAAGGAGCACATAAAATCGTAGTGTGGGCAAAATGCAGACATTTTTAATGCTAAACTTGGCGCTGCGTGTATTAACCATGAGGCTTGGGCTTGTCGAAGGCAGGCGGTGGTTTCTAAGTCATGGCAGTAACAGTGCTAGTCCCATTACAGTAAGGCATACGTATGTTAGTGGAACAAAGTGAAATGCCAGCTTGTTGCAACTAGGTAATTTTATTGATGTATCCTTAGCTCGACATGTTTCGGGTACATACGCCCATCATCAGGAGAGTTAGATGTTGAGTTGCAGCATATGGTTTTCTGCACCGAGTTTTTGGATGGGTGGTGGTCTTGAGAGCCCCTGCGTAGGTGCACGGCACCATCCGCACCTTACACACCGTACACGTACATGGTGTTGTGTATGGATATGAAATTTTGTCTCCCACCTTTCAAAGAATATAAGTTAAGCGGCTTCGAGAACAGAGTGCTCATGAGAGTAAGGTATGATATATTTATTTACTGCAGTTGGGTTTCCGCCCGGTGGGAATGGTCGGTAAATATGTACAAAAATATGAAATACAAAGGGAGAAACAATACACAAAACAATGCAAAGGCACAGAATACACAAAACAAAGAAGAAACATTTTGACGAAGAGAGCGACAGTGACAGGAAGCAGGAGACAACTGTATAATGAAGTCAGTAATTCACTAAGTTGTATACGAGAAAGTGACACGGGGAAAAAAAAATTGGGACCACTGATCTAGTACATAGATTTTCCCATAAAGTTTGTGCTGTATTGTTATTTCGGACTGTTTTCATATACAAGACTACCTTACGAACCAGACATGGTAGAAAGTGGGACACCGATAACGCAGTTGGGCTACAGCGTTGAGTCATTTCTAGAGCACACCGAACATTATTGTCGGGTTTGACATCCCACGCATTCATGTGGTAACAACGCAAATAGAAGTTATTTTCTGTATGCTGCAGAATTATTGATGTTCCCGCTCGGCTTTACTCATTATAGACAGCGTGGGCGTGAGTTGCGCCGAAAAACTTCGCAAAATGCACGATAACAGCGTTCTCCTGATTTCATTAGTTCTTACAGTGAGATTTTGTGCTGTCATTGCTAAAAATTAGGACACGATGGAACATCTTCTGCGGTAGCACAGTGGCTAAGGTGCTGTGCTACAAATCGGAAGGTCGCTGGTTCGATTCCAGATGGTGTCATTTGAATTTTTCATTGGCATAATCCTTCCTATCGCACTATGGCCCTGGGGTCGACTCAGCCTCTAACAGAAATGAGTACCAGGTGTATTTCATAGGGGTATAGAGCGGCCGGTGCGTAAGGCTGACAACCTTAACCACCATCCTGGGCCATTGTCACGTAATCTGGGAACCTTAACTTCGTGGAACCCTCTGGGCACCTAGAGCCTGTAATGGGACTGATTTATTTACAGGTATGTGTCGCATGACGACATTTCGGACAACGACGGACCGCATATACCGATAATATTATAACATATTATAATACTTACCACTGTGTTACCGTTGCTTACAGTATTCAGTACAGTAACATGTTGTACAGGTTTGTAGCCTCTGAGCAGTAGGATGTACCATATAGCCTATGTGTGTAGTAGGCTATACTGTACTATTTAGGTTTGTGTAAGTACACGTTCGCACAACGACGAAATCGCCCAACGACGCATTTCTCAGAACGTATCCCCGTCGTGAAGCGACGAATATCTGTTAGTTGAGATCTCCAGTTTTTATTTGGAATGTTTTTCATTGTGGGTAATACGTATGTTAATGTAATGAGAAAGTACCCTAGGAGCAATGTGGCCTCTAGAGTATGATTAGCTTTGCACAACAGCTTTTGTATCCACAGTACGTGAACACGAAGGACAACGCGCTGTACCGAAGACATGAATTGGGTACTACTCCGTATGTGGTCTTGTTAGGCGCTGTTAGATTAAGGAGAGTCAGTGATTAGACGCTTTTAACGTAAAATTAGAACCGGTTTGATTTGTCGGCTTTTGCGTTATATGCGCAGTGAGCATAAAATGAATGCAAGTAAATGAGGTCGCTTTTGTCCGCATGGTAATGTGATTAAAGGGGATATAATTCGTATGGAAGCCCTACACACGTGAACAATAAATGCCCGCTGTACTGATGACGTTGCCCACCCATATGACTCGTGCAACGAACATGCAGTCCGTTACAGCAGCACCACACACAGCAAGGATGATAGAAGCAACATATGACGAGAGTCCTGAATGCGAAATCTGAACTGCATTAGGATAGCAGGGACAGAGAGCTGAAGCCATGACCCGAACGTTCATTTCTTGTACACATGGCCATGCAAAATACCGTCTTTCGATATGTGACGTCATGATGTCTGCCACAAATTTCTACCCGTTTCGGAGAACCAGTGATAAATTTATACTATACGAGAAGGCATTAAACCCCCATCATTTCATTTTCTTCCAAGTCAGCACCACGTGGAAGTCTGATTTGTTGCTACGTCGAAGTTAGTATAAAGCTGTCAGCATCAGAATGTTTATTACATTTTCTAAAATTCCTTCCATCCTCTGCGCATGGCAGAGCTATTCTTGTTTGCGATTCTAAATATTATGGAGTGTCTTGAATTAAGCTTTGTGTACACTTCTGTACCAGCTTATGTGTTTACTTTTCTAATTATTTAGGAAACATCTCACAGTCGCCTATTAAAACGAAAGAAATAACAAAACAAACATTTTCTTATCAATTTTATTGAGATATTCATTGCGGTCCGAATTTTGGAAGGGAGTGGTCATAGCCTAATATTGGTATTATCCCCACATACGACTTGAGGAACTGCTGAAGTCTGTGAGACACCCCACACAACACAGTAAATTTTATGTTTTGTTGACCGTGCATCTCGATATACGCATTTAAAGAAAAACCAGCTTGATGCAAAATTTAAATTGTGCATCAAGTTGGCTTTTCCTTACATCAACAGAACAGTAAGTGTCCCAGTGATGACTTTAAGCAAGCATCTCCCGAACTCAGTTCAGTGGGCTGGGATCGCCGTTAACACCAAACGTCGTTTGGCCAAGTCGTGATGCAGAACGTGGCTTCCCAGAAGTGCTGTGTGACATATCGCTGTAGCGTCAGATTATGCACATAAGAAAGAAGTCGAGAGGATAAAGTTTGTTGACTGGAGTGAGAGCAGTATTTCTCAGGTTCTTTAAAATATTCCACACACAAATATGCCAGAATTCGAGACAGACAACATCACTGAATGAAATTCAATACACCTGTGAAGGAACTGTGTCTAATGTACTGTATAAATAAACTTTTAGAATGTACTGATCGCCGGAATGCTTTTTTGTCAGTTAAATTTCATACTGTGCTTGTAACACGTTGCATGAATGTGGTAGGGGAGTCTAACATGGCAACCTATTTTTTTCCCCCCGTAAGCTTGAAAGTTGAGTATTTTCAATATCGAAACAGACATGTTATTAATCTGTTACTGACTTAATTGTGTATATGAATGTACATTCACATCAGAAATTCAAAGGAACAGCACTTTTTTATACGCCATCTGAAACTTCGATTGATTGAAGGTTCGGGCACTGACTGACCCTTGTACTGCACACTGAAGCCTTCCCATTTTGTGCCTGCTGTGGTGTGGCTGTCAGCAAGCTTACCATACTCCAGTGGCATGCTAACTGAAGATTGTGACAGATGAAAACAAAAGCTTTGGTAGAAAATTGACAGTGTTTGAAGTCTGGGGTGTGAAACTACAAACACCAACAGTGCGTTATTAATATGGCTTGCAGACTGAACTGAACGTACAAAAATTCCTTTCAAAGCCAATTAATCGTTCCCATGCTTAGGGTAGTATGTACTGCATTGCAGGTGGGATTGGACACACGGCTTCATTAACATACCAAGTGATCATATGTTTCCACATTAATACTGTTAATCGTTCTAGTTGAGAATTGTGCAAACCAGCTTTAAATCCAGTTAAAAATGATAAAGTGGCATACATATATTAAATTAATACAACCTGAAAGAATTTTCGGATCTAGAATTAAACAGAAATAAATAACTGAGGCAGAAAGAGAGAGAAAGGATTTAGGCAGAGAGCAGAATGTGTATGCATACAGAAGAGGCTGTGTTTATTTTGTTGGATGCATGCTTCCACAGTAAAGTGGACGTCAACTGATGTATAAAACAAATGCGCTGGATTTGTCATTAATGAAAGCAAGTAGCTTCAGACTTTCTTCATGTTTATGCTTGTCTGATGACGTAACGCGTAGCGCCGTCAGTGCAGAAACCTCAGATGAAAACACAGTAGTGCTCAGTTTAGCGTGCAAACCAGTTATTACATGTACATATAACTAGTAATTACATTTGTGATTATTGCAATACGTATTAACTGCATTAATAAACATTTAGGCTAAAGTTCCATATTTCCATGATATAAGCTTTCCAATGTGTTTGGTCGGACATGCATAAGGCATTTTTATGTATATGGTAAGGACGGCCGTAGGTTGTAAGGTAACTGAATTGGATCTTGAAGAAATAGGATATGAGAGCTTTGGCTGTTACGTAAGGGCGCATTAATGTGTGGGGGTCCCATGCAAGGTGGAGAATTCATGGACAAGTTGAGTGACTAATGAAGAAGTCAGCGCCATGGAGTTACTTCATGGTAACTTGGTGTAGTGTTTTATTGCGGGTGAGGGCGGCCCTATACAGAAAACCATAAAATTTTCCTTTTGAGAGAAAGGCGTGAAGGAACGAGCGGTATGATCTACAGTTGTACTGTAGATTATGCCCAGGCACTGAATTACGGCACTCAGAACAGCCTGTTAAAAGAGACCGTGTAATTCACAAAATACTTCGGAGTGAGAAGTTGCTCTGTGTGATGTTTTACTCAAGGGACGTATTATGAATTACTTTTGAGAATATTCGTATTATGAATTCTGGAAAACTGAGTCTGTCCTCTGACATACAAATCTGGATATGTAGCTGTCAGATTAATTGTTTAGGTCTCAGTGTATGGTACCGGCAGTCAGATTAATATTGACGTACTGTTCACGACAGTAATAATAGGCAAACACTACAACAGGACACTGTTGACCATTTATGGACGAAACGTGATATGTTGAAGACCCAGTTCGTACCGCGCAGTACACTCCATCTCCGTTAAAAAGAAACAAGTAGGTTAATGACTTTTAGGCCGCCGTTCGAGGTTGTTTCTGAAATACATACAAAACACACAAACACACTGTGTTGGCAAAATGCGTAATTTTTAGTGTTCAAACTGGTGACACGTAAAGTAACTACCCTGATTTGAAGGGTTAGTGGGAATAAAGAATACAAGACAGATCGTTGGAAATTATTTGGCTAGCTACCTAATGTCTCGAAAATCCAAAATGAACACGAGTGTTTCTCACAGTGTAGCTCTACACTTATCACACAGTATCATTTGACACTTGTCACATCATTTCTCTTCATCTTGTCACCGCCAAATGCAGCTTCTCAAATGACGTCAGCCACCCGTCATAGCTTACGTCACCGTTACCAACGCGAGAAATTTAAGGTATTCCGTATTTCGAGATTATGCATATGGGCTGACCTGTCTGCAGGTTTGCGTCGTCGTTGGGCCTACAGTTGCGACTGGCGGTAACGGCTGCACCTGCAAGCTGAACTGGTAGTATCTTGAGCTGAATACAGACTTGCTTACAGTGTACGCTCAGAAACATTTGTCCAGCGCTGTTCCAATTTCAATAATATTTTCGCATTCAAGTCTGTTGTATTCCCAGTCTGTAGGGTTCTTTCACCTTTAAGCGAAGAATCCAAGACTTGTGGACGGTATCAAACCGTGTAATAGGAGCTGTCTTTCCGCGACTTCTGTTTTTGTGCCAGCTAACGGCAACGAAATATGTCTGTGGCGGGTCGCGTTTCACGGTGCTGCCATGTCACGACAGGAACTGAAAATCATTACATCTGTGTATTGGTGGCCAATTATTTGTGCTTGTTGATTAGGCCTACTCATGTCAGTGCAAAGAGCGGCCGTGTCTCTGTAGTATGTTGTGAGTGATTCGCGGCTTCTGTACATCAGCTGTACGAGTCAGTGCCCGGCTGATTGCAAGCCATTAGTTGCATATGGCGTGATTTGTCATTGAGGAGTTAAGCTGTGTGGACAGGCAGCTGGTAGCTGTTACCCCTTGTTAACACGACGACCCGGCAATACTGTCAGTTTCAGAGTAGCTGTCAGTTAGCCTTGCATGGCCATGAAGTGTTGTGTGGGGAACCTCGTGCTCCTCTCTCTGCATGACTTCAAATATTAGTAATTCCATTCTCCTGAAGATTTTGCGATCTTTCGGCCGAGAAAATAAAGTGGTTTTAGTTCTAGATTTTTATGGGCGTTACCTCATTAAAGACACAAATTAACTTTAATTATATTTGGAAGTTCAGTTCGTACGGTGCACTAAACACTTTACTCCTCTGTTATAAAACTAATCAGCTTGTTTACTTACTTACTCCATGGAGCAGAGTCCTTCTTGAGAAGCGAACCGGCTTGCAGCCAGTCACGAAATTCCCCGCATTTTATGGAACCCGAAGGTTCAATACCGCATTCACAAGTGCTCGCCAACTGTCCCTATCTTGAGCCAGCTCGATCCAGTCCATACCCACACACCCCACTTCCTGAAGATCCATCTTAATATTATCCTCCATCTATGCCTGGGTCTCCCCAGTGTTCTCTTTCCCTCAGGTTTCCCCACCAAAAACCCTGTATACGCCTCCCCCCTCCCCCACACGCGCTGCATGCCCCACCCATCTAATTCTCGATTTTATCACCCCCACAATATTGGGTGATGAGTACAGATCATTAAGCTCCTAATTATGTAGTTTTCTCCACTCCCCTGTTACCTCCTCCCCTTTAGGCCCAAATATTCTCAGCACCCTTTTTTCAAACTCCCTCAGCCCACGTTCCTCCCTCAATGTGAGCGACCAAGTTTCACACCCATACAAAACAACAGACAAAATTATAGTTCTGGGTTACGTAGGGAAATTATTGATGTTTTTCAGGGATCCCTAAAAATCACCGGACCGTGTGGGCAGAGTGTAGAATTTGTGTTAAACCTGATGGTGCATAAAATAACCACTGGGCCTTAAGGGTTTGACATACTTATGCGTTAAAATTCGGGAATACACGAACAGACGTACTACATGACAATGTAAAGTTTTTGCAATTAAAACATTCGAACTCCAACTTGTTTCGACCCTTTCGTGTGGGTCAGGGTCAGGGGGAGTGTCGTAATTATTTGTTCAAGACGTAGATTGTAAGTACCTGAAATAGGTTAAAATTGTATTAAAATCGTCTGTTGTCTTAAACTATTTTATATAATTTGTAATCTGCGTTTTATACCAGTATTGATGTGCACTCCGTGAGGAAGACTCACAAGCAAGGGTTGATACATGTCGGAGTTCTAGTGGTTTAATTGTAAGAACTTTATATTTTAATACAGCGTTTTTGTTGTTATATTTTCGAATTGCAATAATTACTGCGCGGATTTGAGTACCGTAAAAATGCTTATTCCTCGCCAGCTCGTCTTTGAGTGAAAGTCCCAGTGAAAATTGAACAAAAAATTACAGTTTTTATATGTGGCTACAGTGCCACAAAGAACCCATTGATCAGTTCTGATTATGTACATTATAGGTGTTGGAAAACAACATTTTCACTCCATGGACATTCAGTGAATTTCAAAATTTCTGGGAAGGCAGGTGGATAGAATGAGCGGCGCCGTTATCCCTTAGAGATAAGTATCCATTTGTCAGCAAAGGTCGAGACTGTAATACTAACTGAAAAATAATCTTGTCACTGCCTTGCATTACTGTAACCGGGACACACTGCCCTGCTTAGATAAGTAGCCTTGTGTGCTCTGTGAATGCCAACCGCACTGCAGCCAGATGTGCAAATGTATATACAGGTGCTTAAAAATGTTAACACGTTTATGTGGAGGGAATGAGGATAGCATCACCCCAGTCCCTCCGCAGATGTATCTCATGGCTTTGAAAGTAACTCATCGGTGGTACCAGGTATGTGTGGACATGGAGCAGCACGAGTGGAAAATATTTCAAGCACCGAACGTGCACCTTGTGTTGTAACGTAATTTAATTTAATTCAATAAACCCCACATAAGCGCTAACGGGTTTGAAGCACCCTGTGTATATTTTCTTATATAACTTTATGTACATTTATATGTGTTTTAAAATGAAGTGGATAAACGAACATAGTGTTATAAAGATAAGTGCAATTTAAAGTTTTGGTGATGTACTGGTGTTGCTTGTTTTGTGTGGAGAACCGTTTGTACGAATGTATGAGAATAACATGTTCTAGTGGTTAGCACTCGTGCTTCGGGTTCAAATTCGGCACTGGCTGCCCTGATGGCGGTTTTTCGTGGTTTTCGTCGGTATTGCAAGTCGGGTACCGAGCTGGCATCCCAGGCCACAACCGGTTCCTTTCTCATCCTTTCCAATTCGTTGATCATCCTATCGTTGGGCGTTATGTAGTCCCAGCTTCTGACAACAATATTCAATAAAGTATAAACAAAGAAATAAAGTAATAATACTTAAATATTCCGATATTGGTATGCTGTTGATTCTCCATCGTCACATTCAGCCGCGGTGCTATTTACCGTATGTTGCTAATGCCACATTATAGCACGTAAAAACTACGCATTTTCACAGCTAAAGATCATGCTAAGGAAGCACAACTGGTTTAAAATAATTTGAACTCTTACCTTCAAAGACAGTTTAATTCGGAAGAGGGGGGGGGGGAGGTACTGCGAATGAATATTTTGTTTGGCGTACTTTTTGTGGTACACAGTAGTTATTTTAATTATTCAATTAAAGTGCGTCACGTAGACTGCGTGTTTCGTTTCTGATCATTTAAGTGAAATTGGGTTTCTGTTAATACCACCATTAGCAGAAGAGCACTATAGTGAATGAGAATGCTTGTGTCAGTTACGTAATTGTTTACAGCTGACTGTTTGTGATAGCGTGCAGTGTGAAGGGTCCCCATAGTATTTTAATATTCGAAGCCGTCATATTTCAACATAGGTCTGTATAATATGAAGGTGACCTAAATAATATCTTGAACGTCGGGTTTTTGACACCAGTAAAACACATCGCATCTACATTACAGAGGTCAGTGATGTTTGTGGAAAAAGTTTGTATTCTTTTTTATGTTTGTGTGACCGTGCATCATTGATACAATAATATAAACAGCCAATTAAATGCAACAATAATAGTTTTATTAATAATTTCAATCAGCTCAACATGTTTCGGATGATAGTTTCGCACATCCTCAGGAGTACTTGACTGTGTTTACAGCTTGTGGTATAATGCACCAGCAGGCAGCATCGCCGGTGCATTATACCACAAGCCGTAAACACAGTCAAGTGCTTCTGAGGATGGGCGAAATTATCGCCCGAAACATGTTGAGCTGATTGAAATTATTAATAAAACTATTATTTTTGCATCTAGTTGGCTGTTTATATTAAAGTTTGTATTCTTTCTGACGACATAGCCAAAGCCACAAAAAACTCTGGGCACTGTACTGGATTGATTAACTTAGGATCACGCGGGACACACAGTACTGCCATACAAAGATAATTAACTTTATGAGGTTGTCTGTTTATGTCACGAGGGCTTGTAATTACGTTCATAACATGAATTTATATAATTTTTAACTCAGGCTTCAGAGCTTTGTTTTTCTTCTTATTTTTCTCCATGTAAAGACATAAACCTCACAAGATACCAATAGTTCATTTTAGTCACTGTTTCATAACTCGAGCAGAAAACTTGAATATTTCGGCGCTTTCGCAACCCACTGTTAAAACACGAGCAGTTCCACTTGCACTTCAGCAGGCACGAAACAACTTACGAACCACCGAACAGATTTTCATGAATATTGAAATTCGTCAGAGTTACTGAAAATTTGTCAGCATGTTTCAGTTTTAATTTAGATCATACAGTTTTGACTGCCACCTAATACTCATACTTAATTTCTGATTTTTAATCATCAAATAGCATGATAGTCTTTTTTACCAACTTGATGCACAAATTCTTAATTTTAATACATTTATTATATTCCTGTACATGTTTCGAGCACTAATTATGCTCACCTTCAGAAGGAAAAATGTATTAGTACAGCATCTGGTATCGTCACTCTATTTAGGTGACTGTTCAGTATTAGTACAGCATCTGGTATCGTCACTCTGTTTAGGTGACTGTTCAGTATTAGTACAGCATCTGGTATCGTCACTCTGTTTAGGTGACTGTTCAGTCTGAACAGTCACCTAAAGACAGTGACGATACCAGATGCTGTACTAATACAATTGCCCTCCTGAAGATGAGCATAATTAGGGCTCGAAACATGTAGAGGAATATAATAAATGTATTAGAATTAAGAATTTGTGCATCAAGTTGGTAAAAAATACTATCATTACATTAGGATGCACAGTCAACAAAATATAAAAATCAAGTAGCAGTTCAGCTAGCAATGTACTGGAATCTTCCACCAGCCGACTGCTGTCTCTCTGCTGACCTATGCCATTTCCTCTTTTCCAGCGTGGTACTAATTGTATCCAGTTCACAAGTAGCAATTCCCATTGAGAGCCTATCTCGTGTGTGTGTGCGCAGCTTCTCGCGTACTTTGTGGGATTTTAAGTTCCCACCACGACGTTGCTGACGATGGCAGTCATGTGAAGTTGTAGCGATTGGTAAACAGTTTTCCGTAGTTTTGAAGATTCATAGTACGTTTATCTTCAGGGCAAACAAGACCAAGAAAAGATCCGGAAACTGCTTTATCCTGCAGGTAAAGGCACTATAATCCATCGAAAGCTCGGTACTTCCCAATCGACACGACTTCTCTTCCCACAAAACTTGTATGTCTCGCCTACCGTTTTCTACTGTACATACAGAGTTCTCGTTGTTAGGGTGTTTCAAATTAGGACGCTGCGAGCATGCTTGTGAGAGCGAGCCTGCGTAGGTTAGTTCGTGGAACAGGATAGCGCAGTCGGTATGGCGTTCCGCTACAGGCTGAACGGTCCGGGGATCGAATCCGCACCATCCCAGACCTGTTCTGGGGCCAACCCAGCCTCTTGTACAATGTGTACATGCAATAACGAGCGTACATTATAATTACAGTAGAACTCCACTTATCCGGATGAATTAGGATGGCGAGCCATCCGGATATTCAGAAAATCCGGATAACTGGCTATTCCTTTGAAAATAGGCTACATTGGCAGTTTGCAGTTCGCCTGTTACTATTTACAGTATGTACCTGCGTCTAAACCTTTCGACCACGCCTGATTTAAAGTTCTAGAAGCCATAACACTGTTCCCTACTTGATCCGATAACCGGTAGTTTCAAGGCAACTTAGTGTTGTAGAATTCTCGACAAGTTTACCCGAAGGGCCAAGCCGATCCGGATAACCAGCGTTCGGGTAAGGTAAGTGGAGTTCTACTGTATATTGTGCTGGTGTGTACGTGACTCGAGAGCCTTAAATGGGGAGTGAAGTGTTGTAGAATTTCCGCTCCACTTGGTAGTAACGTAACTGTGACTGCACCTTGTAGTAGCGCCCTCTGCTTGACAACGTCTCGTCACTGGGATGTTATGCGATGGCGGACCCCACCATGACAGTCAGTGACCTCGAGGACACGAGCCACTGACCCCTCATCCTGCTGCAATTGCGTTTTTAAGACGCTGTCTCGACGACTCAGCCCATCATTGTTATTAACGAGATACATTGGAGACATTCTTGCCCAACACTGTTCGTAGTAGTAGTAGTAGTAGTAGCAACAGTAGTAGTAGTAGTAGTAGTAGTAGCAGCAGCAGCAGCAGCGACGGCTAGTAGTAGTAGTCGCAACAGCAGTAGTACAAGTAGTAGTGGTAGTAGTAGTAGTAGCAACACTAGTAGTAGTAGTAGTAGTAGTAGTAGTAGTAGTAGTAGTAGTAGTAGCAGCAGCAGCAGCGACGGCTAGTAGTAGTAGTCGCAACAGCAGTAGTACAAGTAGTAGTGGTAGTAGTAGTATAGGAATTAGTTTTTATAATTCAATTTTACATATGTTATTAATCACATCACTACAATTGTTTAATTGTATTATATGGAAGGAAAGACATTTATGAAGTATTTGTAAAGTTAAACGAGGAACGTACAAACTGTATATTATAATTAATACTTTCTGTACCTGGTGGTAGACGTAAATGTTATGTTCGTGACAGTGGTACACGGGGAAAACAAGATTGAAGTCACCGTTCAAGGTAATTTTAATCTTATTATATTATTATTATTAATATTCTGTTACTTTTTGTTTACATTTTGGGACTTATTATGTAGCGTCCGTTTGTTAAGCCTTTTCCTCTGCGCTTTTCGTCTTTACTGTGTTCTCCCTTCTGAAAATGCGAATCACTGTTAATTTCTCTCTCTCTCTCTCTCTCTCTGTTGCTGATTCTTGCTGTTGATTTATGGAATTTGTGAGACCTGACTTTTCACGCTGATTTGTTTCGGATGAATTTACTGCTGTCTTCAAGATCGAGGGTACTTTTTTTGAGGGAATAAAGCGATAGTGTATTAAAATCTTTTGTGGTTAGATGAGAAAAGATGGCTCGCCCCCTCCCCAATCCCCCAGAACAATCCTCGGAACAGGAACTGAAGGAAATTGAAATTTTGCTGAGGAGTGAAACGGTTACACCATTACAGTGTAGGTCCACGTTCCTGAAGATGTAGTTTGTCAAATTACAAAGTAAATGGTCCAGTAGCGACATCCCTTGCAATGGGACACTTGTGACATTTTCGGAGTAAAGAATTGTAGATTAATACCTGGGTGGATAAGTGCGTCGTTATATTTGGGGGAGTAATATTAAAGTGAAAATTAAATACAGTGTGAAGCTTTGTATTTGATTCTGATTGTCAATTGGTAGGTCATTCTGAACATGGTAATGAACTTCCAGGCCCTATTAAATGCGGTGAATTGCTTGAATTGTTGAGCGAATTATGAGTTGGTAGGAAGTGGAGTCCCACTGTCAGTACCGGATTCTGTTAGTCTGGGGCTCTAGCACGCATGTGAGTAGTTCTAGAGTCTCTTTCCTGACATGCTTTAGGCCGACGCATACGTTCATATAATATTTTAATGTGAATGAAATGTGAAAGGATTCTGGGTATAAACAATGGGAGGCTGAAACAGTGATCTTAGCCCAAGGGCACCATTGTGCCGCAGTTAATCCTTGCTCCTGAATCAGCTGCACCAACGTGCTGCGGTTAATCTGTGATCCTGAACCATCTGCACCATTGTGCCTCTGTTAATCTGTAATCCTGAACCATCCTTGCCATTGTGCATCTGTTAATCTGTAATTCTGAACCATCTGCACAATTGTGCATCTGTTAATCTGTAATCCTGAACCATCCGCACCATTATGCCTCTGTTAATCTGTAATCCTGAACCATCTGCTTCATTGTGTATCTGTTAATCTGTAATCCTGAACCATCCGCACCATTGTGCCTCTGTTAATCTGTAATCCTGAGCCATCCTCACCATTGTACCGCGATTATTCTGTAATTCTGCGCCATCTGCACAATTGTTTCGCGAATAATCTGTAATCCTAAACCATCTGCACTATTCTGCCCCATTAATCGGTAATCCTATACGACCTGCATATTGTGCTGCGACTAATCTGCAGTCCTGAACCATCTGCACTGTTGTTACGCCATTAAACTGTAATCCTGAAGCATCTGCACTGTTGTGCCGCGATTAATCAGTGATCCTAAACCGTCCTCACTATTGTGCCACGATTTATCTGTAACACTGAACTATAAGCACCAATGTGCCGCTGTTAATCCGAACTTTCTCGCTGTGAAAACACTTAACAGTCAATATGCCACAATAATAACGATTTTTAAAAATAACCCACTAATTACAATTCTTATTCGTGTGTCAGTAAATGTGATTTCTCATGGCCAGCAACGAGTACGGCAAAAGTATTATGTAATGTAGTCCGTATTCAGCTGTTCTAAATATACAATGGAAATAAAAACATGTTTTTTTTTAAGTGTGATGGAAAGGGAGGAGAAGAATTACGGTAGGGGGCACTTGAGCGTGAGCGGAAGTTGCGTAACCACGGCCTGTGGCTAGCACACGTTTAAATAGGAAACAAATAAGCTTTTATTAAATGATTAATTTATTTACAGTAATACTTTAGTTGCGACCGCCTCTGTGGTCTAGTGGTCAGAGTTTCTGGCTACAGATACAGAGGTCCCGGGTTCGATCCCCGGCGCTACCAGATTTTCTGAGTAGTAGTGGGTCTGGAACGGGGTCCACTCGGCCT